>Ga0114963_10004010_pt1 | contig 10078 bp, 6 predicted proteins | sample C_131016_EF_Meta_FD_87019 | JGI IMG/M metagenome (GOLD analysis project Ga0114963, IMG submission 87019) | Freshwater microbial communities from Lake Croche, Canada to study carbon cycling - C_131016_EF_MetaG | ecosystem: Environmental > Aquatic > Freshwater > Lake | place: Lake Croche, Canada...
GCGGTTTTGACAAAGTGGGTGAGCGTTAGGTAGCACAACACAATCGCAACCACAAAGGGCCAATAGCCTAACGGTAAGGGCACAAAGCCTAGCGCATGGGCAAAAGGGGAATACGGCAACCACACCCCAATCGCGCAGATGATGAGACTGGTAAAGATCAGAGGGGCGCTTGCCATACTTTGTACGAAAGGTATTCGACCTGTGCGGATAATGTGAATGATGAGTGTTTGGCTCAATAAAGACTCTACAAACCAACCCGTTTGAAACAAGGAAGCTTGCTCCGGCGTATTGGCCTTAAACACAAACCACATCAAGCCATAGGTCGCATAGTCAAAGATCGAGCTAATGGGACCCAGATAAATCATATAGCGCGTAATCGCCTGAATATCCCAACGGCGAGGGGTAGCAAAATATTCTTCATCCACATTATCGGTTGGAATAGCCGTTTGGGAGAAGTCATACATCAAGTTATTCGTCAGTACTTGAATAGATTGCATCGGCAAGAAAGGCAGGAAGGCACTGGCCCCAATTACGCTGAACATATTTCCAAAGTTAGAGCTGGCCCCCATCTTGATGTATTTAATGATGTTACCGAATACCTTACGGCCTTCAATCACCCCTTCTTCCAACACCATTAGACTCTTTTCAAGCAAGATGATGTCGGCTGATTCTTTCGCAATATCGACTGCAGTATCCACTGAAATACCTACATCAGCTGCTTTTAAGGCAGGCCCATCATTGATGCCATCGCCCAGAAAGCCAACCACATGGCCACGGAGATGCAAGGCGCCAATGACGCGGGCTTTCTGGGTAGGTGAAAGCTTAGCAAAGACCGTCACCTCCTCGGCGGTATGGGCCAAAGTGGCTTCGTCCATTTTCTCCACTTCAGAACCCAACACAATACGATCAACGGATAAACCCACTTCGCGGCATACTTTTCGCGTAATGATATCGTTGTCACCCGTAAGAATTTTTACTGAAACACCATGCCTTGCCAAGGCCGCAATGGCATCACGGGCACTATCTTTGGGGGGATCAAGAAAGGCGATATAGCCTACCAGTCTGAGGTTTGATTCATCTTGAATAGAGAAATTTTGTTGTTCCGCACTCACGGCTTTATAAGCAATTGCAATGACCCTAAAGCCATCTTCATTGAGTTCTCGGGTAATACTTTGTAGGCTGATTAAATCCTCTTCGCTAAGAGGTGTGGCCACACCCTCAACATCACATTGGGTGCAGCATGAGAAGACTTCTTCTACTGCTCCCTTGCAAATTAGGAGGCGTTCATCGGGTGCATCCACCACCACCGACATGCGACGACGTTGAAAGTCAAAAGGAATTTCATCCACTTTTGAATAATTTAAATGCGGGCGTAGGCGTTCATGCACGTCTACAAAATCGAGCACGGCAACATCAAGAAGATTTTTTAACCCAGATTGATAATAGGAATTGAGATAAGCGTATTCAAGCACGGTCTCGTTTTCATTCCCGGCAATATCAACATGCTTTTCCAAAATGATTTTGTCTTGCGTTAGGGTGCCCGTTTTATCCGTACACAACACATCCATCGCCCCAAAGTTTTGAATGGAGTTGAGGCGCTTTACGATCACCTTTTTGCGAGACATCGCGAGCGCACCTTTACCCAAATTGACCGTAACGATCATGGGTAACATCTCAGGGGTGAGCCCCACTGCAACGGCCATAGAAAATAAAAAAGCCCCCATCCAATCCTGTTTGGTCAGGCCATTGACCACGAAGACCAAGGGCACCATCACTGCCATAAAACGCAACATCAACCAAGTAAACTGATTGATACCACGATCAAAATTGGTCATCGTGCGCTGCCCGATCATCGCACTCGCTACGGCTCCAAAATAAGTGCGGGAGCCGGTTTCCACCACCAACGCTGTTGCCGTTCCACTCACTACATTGGTCCCCATAAAACAAATGTTTCCAAACTGAAGAGGATCTTGTTCAGAAGGGTTTTCAGGCGTAGTGAATTTTTCGACAGGCATGGATTCACCTGTTAAAGAAGATTGATTGATGAATAAATCTTTAGCCGTAATCACCCTCACGTCGGCCGGAATCATATCGCCTGCAGAGAGCACCACCATGTCTCCCGGTACCAATTGATCCAGCGCCACCTCTCGACGAGAAGGCGGAACCTTGGGCAGATGAATGTGAAAAGCTTCATTGACTTCGGGTGGTACGCCATCGCGTTTGTCTTTGCGCAATACCGTGGCCGTAGTACTGACCATTGCGCGTAAACGCTCAGCAGCATGACTAGAACGATATTCTTGAATAAAGGACAACATCACCGATAAGGTCACCATTAAACCAATGATGGTGGCCGCATCCACATCCCCCAGATAGGCAGAAACGCAGGAAAGACTGACCAAAAGAATATTCAGAGGATTCCAACAGTGATGCATGAATTGGCCCCAAATCGTTTCTCTGTGTTCTTGTGCAACCGTATTGGGACCCACAGCCTGAAGGCGTTCCATTGCATCTCGATCTAACAAACCGGTGTGAGAAGACGCCATTCTGCGCAAGGCGATCTCTGGGTCACACATTGCAATTTCGCGCAATTTATTTGAGCGCGACATAGTGGGTTTGCCTGCATGTCCTAAGCCAGGAATAAGACTACGCAAACGGTCAATCAGATCGCTCAATGCATTCAGGGTTGAAGCCATATCACGCTCCCGCACCTAGGTTAGATCTTGGTTGCTGATTTCCGAGCAGTGACCATGGGGGATCGAATACATCGATAACAGCAAGGGCAACTGAATGTGTTCTTCCGCGTATCCGGCGGAAGGAACGTCACCTCTTAGGGACAATACCTTACGGCGCGGGCGCGACCGGATTTCGACAACTAGGGGTACTGTCCAAGGTGGGCTCTAAGGTTATAAAGATGGGGGGAGGGTAATCTTCATGCTGCACCGTGTCAACGCTACAGCATGAGAATTTTTGGTCTGCCGTACTTTTAAACCGCAGCAGGCAGGGTTTCAAAGACAATCACCCCATTTCGGCAATCCACACGTACAGTATCTTTGGGTGCTAATGAACCGTCCAGCAACTTCCTGGATAGCGGATTCTCAACCTGCGATTGCAACGCGCGCTTTAATGGCCGCGCGCCAAAAGTGGGATCAAAGCCCGCTGCTGCGATTTCGCTGAGTGCCGCTTCAGTCATATCAAGATGAATATCTTGAGCAGCCAAACGCTGCGCCAAACGTCCAACCTGAATCCCTGCAATGGCTTTAACATTGGCATCGTCAAGAGCATGAAAGACCACCACCTCATCGATACGATTCACAAACTCAGGCCTAAAGAAGGTTTTCACTTCAGCCATCACCGCAATTTTTACCAAGTTATATTCATCGCCAGCCATACCTTGAATAATGCTGGATCCCAGATTGGAGGTCATCACAATCACCGTGTTACGAAAATCTACGGTTCGGCCTTGGCCATCAGTCATCCGACCATCATCCAATACCTGTAGCAAAACATTGAACACATCAGGATGGGCCTTCTCTACTTCATCCAACAAAATCACCGCGTAAGGCTTGCGGCGCACGGCTTCAGTGAGGTATCCCCCTTCTTCGTAGCCCACATAACCCGGTGGCGCACCAATCAGACGCGCTACCGAATGCTTCTCCATAAACTCTGACATATCGATACGAATCAGATGGTCTTCGCTGTCGAATAAGAATCCTGCTAGCGCTTTGCAAAGTTCGGTTTTGCCCACCCCAGTGGGCCCCAGAAACATAAAAGATCCATAGGGTTTATTCGGATCAGCCAGTCCTGCACGTGAGCGACGAATGGCATCAGAAACCAGCCTCACCGCCTCATCCTGGCCAATCACCCGCTGATGCAATGCACTTTCCATCGCCAACAGTTTTTGGCGTTCTCCTTGCATTAAACGTGAGACAGGTATGCCCGTAGCGCGTGCCACCACTTCTGCAATTTCTTCAGCCCCTACTTGCGTTCGCAGCAGCTTAGGGCGCGCAGATAAGGATTCATTTTTTTGAGACTCTTTCAGTTGCTCTTCCAACTTAGGCAAGCTGCCATATTTGATTTCAGAGGCTCGCTGCAAATCTCCTCTGCGCTGTGCGGCCTCCATTTCAGCTTTTAATTTGTCGAGCTCCTCTTTGACGGCTTGATTACCCTGAACGGAAGCCTTCTCATGTCTCCATACTTCATCAAGGTCTGAATATTCGCGATCCAGCCGCAAGATTTCTTCTTCTAATAGCCCCAGTCTTTTTTGAGAGGCGTCATCGGTCTCCCGCTTTACAGCCTCACGCTCGATCTTTAGCTGAATCAAGCGGCGATCCAGCTTATCCATGACTTCTGGCTTCGAGTCAATTTCCATCTTGATGCGTGCTGCGGCCTCATCAATCAGGTCAATGGCTTTGTCAGGTAAGAAGCGATCCGTGATGTAGCGATGTGAAAGTTCAGCAGCAGCCACGATTGCCGGATCAGTAATATCAACTCCATGATGCACTTCATATTTTTCCTGCAAACCTCGCAAAATGGCGATGGTACTTTCCACCGTGGGCTCGCCCACCAGGACCTTTTGAAACCGACGCTCAAGTGCTGCGTCTTTCTCAACATACTTACGATATTCATCTAGCGTAGTAGCACCCACGCAATGCAGTTCTCCTCTTGCTAACGCGGGCTTCAACATATTGCCTGCATCCATCGCGCCTTCCGCTTTACCCGCCCCCACCATGGTATGCAGCTCATCGATAAAGACAATGGTTTGCCCTTCATCGAGTGAGAGCTCTTTCAACACCGCTTTTAGTCGCTCTTCAAACTCTCCGCGATACTTGGCTCCTGCCAACAACGAGGCCATATCTAAAGATAGAACACGCTTACCTTTGAGCGAATCAGGTACTTCATCGTTGATAATACGTTGCGCCAAACCTTCTACAATGGCTGTTTTACCTACACCTGGTTCTCCAATTAGAACTGGATTATTTTTGCTGCGACGTTGCAAAATCTGGATCACGCGTCGGATTTCATCATCACGACCAATCACAGGATCGAGCTTGCCTTTCCGGGCCAATTCAGTCAGATCAACAGTATATTTGTTGAGCGCTTCGCGTTGCCCCTCTGCTCCTTGCTCATTCACGGATTGGTTTCCTCGAACGCTATTGATTGCCGTAAGAATCGATTGACCCAAACCACCATACTGACGCAACAATTTCCCTGCTTCACCTTTATCCTGATTGAGTGCAATTACAAACATCTCTGAAGCAATGAATTGATCGCCCCGGGTTTGAGCCTCTTTATCTGCAAGATTTAAGAGATTATTGAGGTCGCGGGATACATTGATTTCACCAGCGTTGCCTTCAATCTTGGGAAGTCTATCCATCGCTTGCACCAGCGCCGCTCTGAGTGGTGGAACGGCCACCCCAGCCTTGGACAACAAGGGAGCAAGGCTATCCTCACCCTCGATCATGGCCATTAAAAGATGTATGGGTTCAATTGCACCATTGGAACGCCCTGCAGCTAAACTTTGAGCGTCGGCAAAAGCCTGTTGAAATCGTGTTGTGAGTTTATCAAAGCGCATAGTATTTAAGCCTCATAGTGAGTACCAGTATGATATTCAGATGGGGTAAACCCCCAAGAAATCAAGTACAAAAACAGTATGCGGCGTTCTATTAATACTTTCTGTGCGCTACATCAAGCTATCCACGCACAATTTAGGTGCCCGTATCGCATTTGCTGAAGTTATACTGGGCACACTAAATTCAACCTTATTTTTTATCGGGTTTTCCATGTTGAGCTGGTTAAACAATAAAATTGCACATCCCCTAAAGGCGATTGAAAGATCTTTTAAGCGTCCGCGCTTCGCTTTGTGCCTAGCAGTGATTGCAGGCTTGCTGCTTTCTGCCTGTGCCACGGTTCCTGGGCCTGCCAATCCTAAAGACCCTTATCAGTCCACTAACCGAGCTATCTTCAAATTCAATCAAACTATAGATGAGCTTGCAATTAAGCCTGCTGCAAAGGCGTATCGGTTTGTTACGCCGCAATTTGTGAGAACTGGTATCCATAATTTTTTCTCTAACTTGAATGATGTCACCGTAGTCATTAACGATATTTTGCAAGGCAAGGCCAGCCAAGGTGGAAGAGATGCTTTGCGCTTTACTGTGAATACCACCGTTGGTGTTTTAGGATTCATCGATGTAGCGACGCAAGCTGGATTAGAAAAACACCATGAAGACTTTGGCTTAACTTTGGGGCATTGGGGCGCCGGCTCGGGCCCTTATTTGGTTTTGCCTCTTCTAGGCCCCAGCACAGTAAGAGATACGATTGGATTGGTACCGGATTACGAAGCACGTCATTACTTGCTGTTCAACAACATGTCCATTACCCATCGAGATGAAGCCTTCGTTCTTGAAACCGTTTCGGTCAGAGAAAGTTTTATGGATGATGAAGACTTAATTAACGATGTAGCGTTGAGTTCAGATCACTACAATCTCATCCGCGATGCATGGTTACAGCGCCGCCGCAGTCAAATCTATGATGGCAATCCCCCTGCCGACCCTGATGATCTGACGGAAGATGACCCCATACCTGCTTCAAAACGAGCTAGATGACCTGAACCCTTAAAGGGTCTAGCTTCAGTCATTCATCATTTCTCTGAAAATTTTAGTCGATGATGATTGCAGCGAGCACACGCCGGCCTTCGCCTGCCAAGACATTGAAGGTCCGGCAGGCCGCCCGAGTATCCATTGCCTCGAAACCAATCCTCGCTTCCCCCAGTGCCCTCAATAAACGAGGATGCGGAAATCGAAACAAGCGCCCTGAGCCAAACAACACGAGTTCAGGCTGATGCTGAAGCAAGTCACTAAAATGTTGCTCCTCTAACCCCTCAAACTGAACGGGCCAAATCTCTGGGGCGCGATCAGGCAACACAATCAGGCTTCGTTGATGGCGCTGAGCATTGATCTCCACTCCCTCATCATCATAACCAGTAAAAGTAAAAGCCACGCCAGCGGCGGATAAGTTAAATTTCATTATTCAGTTGTAAGAGCGCGTATAGCCTTAGGGGTAAAAGAGTACTTTCTGATAAGATTGTAGGCTTGCTTTCGACCAGAATGTTCAAAGAGATGTCTGAATTCCCACGTATCAAACGCTTACCACCCTACGTTTTCAATATCACCGGCGAATTAAAAGCCGCCGCCCGTAAACGCGGTGAGGATATTATCGACTTCGGCATGGGCAACCCGGACCAACCTACCCCCCAGCACATTGTCGATAAGCTGGTGGAAGCGGCACAGCGCAATGATACCCATGGTTACTCCCTATCCAAAGGTATTCCGCGTGTTCGCAAGGCCATTTGCAACTGGTACAAAACCAGGTTCAACGTGGACCTGAATCCCGACACCGAGGCCATTTTCACCATTGGCTCCAAAGAAGGCATCGCGCATCTGATGACCGCCGTGCTTGACACCGGAGATATCGTTTTAGCGCCCAACCCCAGTTACCCCATCCATATTTACGGTCCAGTGATTGCAGGTGCGGATATTCGCCATATTCCTATGCTGCCAGACGTGGACTTTTTCGATGAACTTGAAAAAGCCATCAAAGGCTCATACCCCAAACCCAAACTACTGATTTTATGCTTCCCCAGTAACCCCACCACCCAATGCGTGGAATTGGAATTTTTTGAGCGTGTCATTGCGCTAGCCAAAGAATATGGGATTTACGTGGTGCATGATCTGGCCTATGCCGACATCGTATTTGATGGCTATCGCGCTCCATCCATCATGGAAGTTCCTGGTGCCAAAGAAGTGGCCGTTGAATTCTTCACCATGAGCAAGAGCTACAGCATGGCAGGCTGGAGAGCAGGCTTTATGGTAGGCAATCCAGAATTGGTTGCTGCGCTAGCTCGCATCAAGAGCTATCACGATTACGGTACCTTTACTCCCATTCAAGTCGCAACCATCGTAGCCCTAGAAGGTCCGCAAGATTGCGTGGAAGAAATCCGTGCTACCTATCAGCGCCGCCGCGATGTGATGGTTCAGGGCTTGCATGCGATTGATTGGATGGTCGATAACCCCAAGGCCAGTATGTATGTTTGGGCGCGAATTCCTGAGCACTATCGCAAGATGGGCTCACTAGAGTTTTCCAAGCACGTATTGGCTGAAGCCAAGACTGCGGTTTCACCCGGAATTGGTTTTGGCGAATATGGCGATACCCATGTTCGCTTTTCATTGATTGAAAACGAAGCGCGAACACGACAAGCTATTCGTGGGCTACGCGATATGTTTCGTAAGGATGGAGTGCTATGAACCCGATGCGCATCGGCCTATTAGGTCTGGGCACCGCTGGCGGTGGAACCTACCAAATTTTACTTCGCAATCGCGAAGAAATCGCCCGACGTGCAGGCCGTGAAATTCATGTGATTACGGCAGCCGTTCGTGACCTTGATAAAGCCAAGGCAAAATTTGGATTGGACTTACGCCTCACCACGAACCCTGAGTCCGTTGTTGATGCGCCGGATGTCGATATCGTTGTTGAGCTGATGGGGGGCATTGAGCCTGCGCGCAGCTTGATCTTGTCTGCGATCCGCAAGGGAAAGCATGTGGTGACTGCCAATAAAGCATTACTGGCTTTACATGGCAACGAGATTTTTGCAGAGGCGCAAAAGTACGGCGTGATGGTGGCGTTTGAAGCCGCGGTTGCAGGCGGAATTCCCATCATTAAAGCGCTACGCGAAGGCTTAACCGCCAATCGTATTCAATGGGTTGCCGGTATTATCAACGGCACCAGCAATTTCATATTAACGCGCATGCGGGATGAGGGAGCGAGCTTTGTAGACGCCCTAGCTGAGGCACAAAAGCTCGGCTACGCTGAAGCGGATCCCACCTTCGATATCGAAGGCATCGATGCTGCCCATAAGTTGACCATCATGGCGGCGATTGCCTTTGGCGTGCCCATGAAATTTGACCAAGCCTATACAGAAGGGATTTCCAAGCTGACCGCAGCCGATATTCAATATGCTGAAGAATTTGGATATCGCATCAAACTTCTTGGCATTTGTCGTCGCACGGACCAGGGCTTTGAACTGCGTGTTCATCCCACTCTGATTCCCGAGCGCCAACTCATTGCGAATGTAGATGGTGTGATGAATGCCATTCTGGTGAGGGGAGATGCGGTTGGATCTACCCTGTATTACGGGGCTGGCGCGGGCGCTGAGCCCACAGGTTCTGCCGTGGTAGCCGATTTAGTGGATGTAACGCGGATGCACACTGCTGACCCGGATCATCGCGTTCCCCATTTGGCTTTTCAACCCGATCGCTTATCCGACTTAAATGTCGTTCCCATTGATGGAGTGGTCACTTCTTACTACTTGCGTTTACGTGCCTTGGATCGCCCGGGTGTACTCGCCGATGTCACCCGCATTTTGGCAGATAATGGAATCTCGATTGAAGCTATGCTGCAACGTGAACCCGCTGAAGGCGAGGAGCAGGTGGATGTGATATTCCTTACCCACCGCACCCTTGAATCGTCCATGAATGCCGCAATTGCAAAGATTGAAGCGCTAACCAGCATCGCTGGGCCTGCAGTTCGAATCCGAATGGAATCGCTTGCCTCCTAACCCCACACACTTCTTCCTATAAACCTATGCGTTATTCTGGCCTAATCGAAAAATACCGTGACCGTTTACCGGTCACCGACACTACACCTATCATCTCTTTGGCAGAGGGCAATACCCCGCTAATCGAGTTGGTCAACCTGCCCAACATTTTGGGGCATGAAGTTAAGATATATGCAAAGTTTGAAGGCCTCAACCCCACTGGATCATTTAAAGATCGTGGGATGACAATGGCTGTCACCAAAGCGGTAGAAGCCGGCTCTAAAGCTATTATTTGCGCTTCCACGGGCAATACCTCTGCCGCCGCCGCCGCCTATGCCGCCCGCGCCAACATCGGATGTTTCGTGCTCATCCTTAGGGCAAGATTGCGCTCGGAAAACTCGCCCAAGCCATGATGCACGGAACCACCGGGATTCAAATTCAAGGTAACTTTTGTGATGGTATGCGCCTGGTGCAAGAACTTGCCAATTA
>Ga0114963_10004013_pt1 | contig 10075 bp, 11 predicted proteins | sample C_131016_EF_Meta_FD_87019 | JGI IMG/M metagenome (GOLD analysis project Ga0114963, IMG submission 87019) | Freshwater microbial communities from Lake Croche, Canada to study carbon cycling - C_131016_EF_MetaG | ecosystem: Environmental > Aquatic > Freshwater > Lake | place: Lake Croche, Canada...
AAAAAACTAAAGCGAAATCACTGAATAATTTCTTCTAGTTTAATATCTCTTATTACAGATGGATCAAAAAATAAAGTCTCTATCTCAGTCCATTGATATCTTTGACCACCGTCATATGACCAAAGTTTATTAAAAAGCGATCCACCTGGTCCATAAATATTTTTTGAACTTAGTAAGGAATAATCTAAATTTTTAATTTCTTTTGTCAGACATCCAGAACCACCTGGCATACTATAGCGATATTTCACTTGAAATGCATAAACTCCTTTATTAACTTTATCTATAATATACTCACGATGATTACTATGGAAGTAAATACCATGTGTCTCTTGATGTATATCAATAATTGATTCTATGTAATTTATAGATGTTGTCACAATTGAATTATTTACCATTTCGATTATCCATTATAATTCTCATACAGCCGTTACAAACTATAACGGTACTCTCTTTTGTCATTACAACTTGACGATCGCAAACACCTTGACAGTCTTTAGTTCCTACTGGAGAAAAGTCTTTAAATGGATCTTTATCTTCTATTCTCGGTCTTAGATTTTTCATGAAACAAATATAAAGAATTAAATTATCTTTTTAATAAGTAAATGTCTTTTTATTGATTTTAGTATATAAAGTGTTTTCTCAGTTGTTTCACTAGGTGGATATTGATATTCATATTTATAAGTATAAACTCTAATATGTTTATCAAGAATTGGTTGTGTTAATTCTTTTTTATTGTAGTTTATCCAATCTTCTTTTATATAGTGAGGCATAAAGCTAACATCCATTATTTTCTCAACATCATCTTCAATGAAGAAGTAGTTTTCATCATTTTCTATGATAATAGTAGCCATGTCAATTAGAGTATGATGTTGTACCTCAGTTGAGATAGATATTTCTTTCCAAGGAGAAAGGTTAATTGATCTTTGATTCATTTAATTTATTGTAAAGTTCTTCATCAACAATAATATTGTTTCTAGTTTGAGTATCTCCAGTTCTTTCTTCAGTTAGATATTCATGAGCTAATTGATTAACTACAATGTTATCTGTATCAATATCAGAGTAGTGAATGTGTTCAAACGCTTTCTCTAACTCTTCTTTATCTTCTTCGGTTGGAACAATAATTTTATATTTAGTCCATTTTACTGTTTGCAGTTCTTCTTTAGTTAGGTATTCAGTTTCATTACCTTCACTCTTAAAATCATCATATCTTTTCATTCTTTCCATCACTTAAATTTCTTTTTTAATACTTCACAATTTTCTGGATATCTTTTTATTTGATATCCCTTTAATTTACTATCATCAAATACACTAACAATAGACCATCCAAACTTTCTTAAAATAGGATTAAATATTATTTTAAACCAAGTTCTATGTGGTTTCATTTAAACTTCTTTTTTAACTCAGTTAAATCTAATAGATACATATCTTTAGGGTCAGTTGCTTCTAATATTTTAATCTCTTCTTTCTTAGCTAAAAAATCTTCTTTAATCCTATCATACATCTCTTTAGTTAAAGAGTAGATAGGCATTCTTAATAAGTAATCATAAGAGTCATCAATCTTATCTAATCCCATTACTTCAATACATTCAATTATAATTGACTTAGCAACATTGTTTACTTTTAACTTACCATCAATAATAGCTTTGATGAATCTACCACGGTTAGAAAGTATTTTCAATTCTCTATTCATTTTGTCGAATAAGAACTGCTTTCTTTTATGATAGTATTTTAGCCTGAAGTTAACAAAGTATTTAATAATATCTGATGTGCTTTCAAATATCATTAACTTACCAAACTCATCTAGTGTTGAGAATATTTCAGTAGATGATTCCTCTAACTTTAGTAACTTAATTAGCTTCTCATCATCCAACTTATCTAAATCAGCTCTTGTGAATTTTATAGTGTAGTCAATATTATCTTTACAGTTGTCATCATAAGAAACAATTAATTTATCATCAACTAACTTATCTAAAATCTCTTCATACTTTTCATAAGTCATCGAAGGTGGAAGTTCACTAATCTTAACAGTAGAAGTATTTGATCTTACAAACTTACCCCTAATCATCCATCTTTTATTATTATCTTTATCTTGAATAAACTCACCAATAAATCCATTTAATGATGGTTTAACTTCACCTGGATTCTTATCTGCTAAAACTTTAACACAAGCATCAATGATACTTTTAATATCTCTGTTTAATACATTTGATGCAAAACCTACAGCAATACCAGATGAACCATTTAGTAATACCGCTGGTACAATTGGTAAGAAAAAGTGAGGCTCAATTGATTCACCTTCTTCTTCTTTATATTCAAGTAGTTCAAAGTCTTTATAAATCAATCTAAAGTTATCTGATAATTTAGTACCAATATAACGAGGGGCACCAGCTTGTGGTGAACGTAATGATCCAAACTGACCATCTTCTTCTAATAAAGGGGCATTGTTCTTAAACTTTTGAGCCATTGTTATAATAGCATTCTCTAAAGAAGTATTACCGTGATGATAGAAAGCATCAGATGCTACTTTACCAGCCAATTGGAATACTTTAAGTGTTTTTTCACCGCCATTCTTCCAGATATCATTTGAAACGTGAATAATCTTTCTTTGTGTAGGTTTAAAGCCATCTATCACAGATGGAATAGCTCTGCCCTCCACAACATACATTGCAAAATCTTTATAATCAATTGATAGAAATTCTGATATTGTTTTCTCTTTCATCATACTTTTATATATTATATAAATGTTTTTTTGTTTAATCTATCAAAAACTAACTCACCCTAGATATATAGAAGGGCTTAGAAATTAATATATAGATTATGATAGTATATGAAAAAATAAAAATAAAGGTTAATCCTAATTGCAGGTTATATTATAACTCCATTGGATATGATTGTATCAATAACGAAATAATAGAGATTAATACAAGAGATCTACCAAAATCATCAGGTATAAAAATTGATGTTAGGTGTGAGATTTGTCAAACTGAAAATAATATATTATTTAATAAATATATTAAAAACACAAAAGATTTTACATTAATATACACATGTTCAAAGTGTTGCGGCTTTAAATCTAAATTGACAAAATTAGAAAAATATGGTGACCAAAACTATATAAATACTAAAAAAATAAGGGAAACAAAATTTGAAAAGTATGGTGATAAGAATTATACAAATAGAGATAAATCTAAAGAAACTTGCATAAATAGATATGGTGTTGATAATGTGTCAAAATCTAAATCAATTAAAGATAAAAAAATAGAAACAAATATAAAAAACTGGGGTGTTGATAATGTATTCAAATCGGATAAAATTAAAAAAAAGATATCAGAGACTGTTGAGATTAAATATGGGGTAGATAAATATATAAACTCTAATGATTTTAAAAATAAATATGGTCTTTTTTGTAAAGAACATGGAGTTGACCACTATTCAAAGTCGGATGAATTCAAAGAAAAATTTGAAAAAACATGTTTAAAAAATTGGGGATTTGCCACAAGCTTACTAAATCCAGATGTTATAAATAAAATAAAAGAAACTAACTTCTATAGATATGGCTTTTCTAGTCATATGAAAAATGAAAAATTCTCACACGATTCATCAAAGCGAATAATTGATACAAGATATGAATATTATAAAAACCTCGGATATGAACTTTTAAATTATGACTTTGATAATAAAGAATATACATTATTAAAAATTGATTGTAATCATGAATTTAAAATAAATCATGACCTATTTAGAAGTAGATTGAAATTTGATAACAATTCTTGTTTGGTGTGTTATCCAAAGGATGACCAAACCTCTATAAAAGAAACAGAATTAGGTGATTTTATAAAAAGTCTAAATGTAAATACTATTTTAAATTCTAGGGAATTAATAGGAGGTAGAGAAATAGATATTTACATACCAGAGAAAAGATTAGGGATAGAATTTAATGGCTTATATTATCATAGTGATAAATTTAAAGATAAATTATATCACTATGAAAAAACTAAAAAATGCAAAGAAAATAATATATCATTAATTCATATATGGGAAGACGATTGGATAAACAAAAAAGAAATTGTTAAATCTATTTTAATCAATAAATTAAATTTATGTAATAAAAAAATATATGCTAGAAAATGCGAAATAGAATTAATTGATAATAAAACCTCTAATATTTTTTTAAATGAAAATCATATACAAGGTGGTACCAATGCAAATACATGTATTGCATTAAAATATAATAATGAAATAGTTTCATTAATGACTTTTGGTATTAGACGATTAAATAGCAAATTAAATTTAGAATTAATTAGATTTTGTAATAAAATAAATTTATCAGTAGTTGGATCAGCGTCTAGACTCTTTAAACATTTTATCAAAAATAATGATTTTGATAATCTAATATCTTATTCAGACCAATCTATTTTCACTGGAGATTTATATTCTAAACTAGGGTTTATAAATGATGGTGAAACATCATTGAATTATTATTGGACAAATTTAAATAAAAGATACCATAGATTTAATTTCAATAAGAAAAAACTAGTTAAACTAGGATACGATAATAATAAAACCGAGGAACAAATTATGAAAGAGATTGGATACTATAAAATTTGGTCATGTGGTCAAATAAGATGGATTTATAAGAAATCTTTAATAAAAATTTAATTGAGAAATCATATCTCTATATAAACATTAGATTAATCTCACCATCTAAATCTTCGTATAAATATGAACAAGTCTCACAGAAATCCCCAGTATTATAGTATTTTTTTTCTCCTATTTTTTCAATAGATGGTGTATGAATATGTCCTATCATAATTGAATTACAATCAACCTCATCTAATTTTTTAAGTGATAAAAATTTGAAGTCATTAATATATGTGAGTGCGTTTTTAACTTTATATTTAAGATATTGTGATAAAGACCAATATTCAAGACCAACAATTTTTCTAAACCAATTATATAATTTATTAATCTTAAAACTCATTTCATAAGCCCAATCACCCAATACATATAGTATTGGGTGTAATCTAACAAAGCCATCAAACTGATCACCATGACAGATATATATCATTTCACCTTTTAATGTTTTATAATACATCTCATCACAGATTTCAATATCACCAATATTTATATTCTGGTCTTTTATTAAGCCCCTTAAATAGAAATCGTGATTGCCTAATATGTAGGTTACTTTAACACCCTTTCTAGATGATCTTAAAATTTTTTGAATAACTGTTGAGTGATCAGCATTCCAATAGAATTTCTTTTTTAATGATGTTAAATCTATGAAGTCTCCAACAATTATTAAATTTTCATAGTCATACTTTTTCAAAACTTCAAGTAGTTTATCGGCTTGCGACTTATGATTACCTAAGTGTATATCCGATATAAATAATGTCTTAATTTTCATATATATCTTTTATTTTACTAACTATACTTTCAATTGGATTAATCCATTTATAATCTAATTTAGCATAGTTATTTAACCAATTTTCTAAATTTTTAGAATTTAGGCTATCTGTATAAACTCCTAACTTATTTAATTTTATAGCATTATCAATTTGTTCAAACTGACCTTTTACCGGTATCGACCATAGCTTTTTACCTAAAACAAGAGCTTCTGATGTTGTTGAAAATCCAGATGCTGTTATAACACCAGAACATTTAAGCAAGTCTGATTGAAATGAATCTTTATTTGATTTTTTAAATTCTATGTTTTTATAGAAACAATCGTCTACTACATAACTGCTATAGACTTTGAATTTCTTATTTGAGTTTTCAAGTTCACTCTTAATATAATCTAAACTATAAGCAGCTAAGTAAACTAAATAGAAATCTTTATCAGATACTTTACCTTTTAATAACTTCTCAGATATAATAGGTTGATAACTATTTGTATAATCTAAAGGTATGTAATTACCACAAGGGGCAAAGTATTTAATAAAGAGAGATTCCAAAAAGGTTGAATCGGTAATTGAAACCTGATTTGAAATACCAACTGATTTTATCTTATACTTTTTAGCAGAGTAAGCACTTATAGGCTCAAAGTCAGATATAACTAAATCATATCCACTACAATCATAGTTTATATCTTTTATTAATTTAAATATATTTAATGATAATAAAGTTTTTAACTTATTAATTCTACCAGATTTATCAAAATAAATTGATAATCCGTTGAACTTCTTAATATAATAAGGTAATTCTATACTGTAGTTACTACCAGAAGCAATAATATCAACATCATAACCTTTAGACTTTAGTTGGTTTATTAATTCTAAAGATCTTGTTATGTGTCCATTTCCATTAAGTTGTATTCCGTATAAAATCCTCATTATTTATCTATTGATATATAAAACTCATTTTTTAATAAATTCCTTTAATTCTTAAAATTATAGTTATTTATCAATATTATTTTTATTTTAAAGCTAAGTTAATATTTGAAGAGTCAAAACTACAATTATTTAAACAAAAGAAATTATTTGCCATATATACTTAAAATTCTAAGTTAAGTAAAATGTCAGTAGATAAGAAGTTCAAAAAGTTAGATGATATAGACCACGTTATTCTAAGACCTGGTATGTATATTGGTTCAATAAAACCTCACAAGTCTACTAAATGGATTGTTGAAGATGATAAGATGAGTCAAAAAGAAGTAACCTATAACCCAGGTTTACTTAAAATTTTTGATGAGATTGTTACCAACTCTGTTGACGAAAGCAAAAGAGCAGGTTCTAAATTAAATACTGTTAAAGTAAATATTGATAGGACAACAAACTACATAAACATCTGGGACAATGGTGGAATTCCGGTAGTTAAACACACGCAACATAAAGAATGGATTCCTGAAATGATATTCTCAAATCTTAAAGCCGGTTCAAACTTCAATGATGAAGAACAAAGAACAGGTGCTGGTACAAACGGAGTAGGTTCTACCCTAACTAACATTTACTCAAAAGAATTTACAGTAACTACTTGTGATGGTGTTAATCACTTCACTCAAACTTTTTCTAATAATATGAGAAAGAGAACATCACCTAAGACTAAGAAATATACAAAAGGATTCACAGAGATTAATTATTTAGTTGACTTTGAAAAGTTTGCCCTAACTGGAATAGATGAGGATCACTTTAAAATGATTGAGAAAAGAGTTTATGATATTGCAGCTTGTAATACTAATATTAAAGTCTATTTCAATGGTAAGTTGATCAACATTAAAACATTTGAAGATTACATTAAACTTTATACTAATGATTACTTCTTTGAATCTAAAAAAGATAAAACATGGTCTTTAGGCATTGCCCTTTCTAACAATGGATTCCAACAAGTCAGTTTTGCTAACTCTACTGATACTTATGACGGTGGTACACATATAGATTATATAATGAATCAAATCATTTCTCAATTAAGAGAGTTCTTTATGAAAAAGCACAAGGTAGATGTTAAGCCATCAGAACTAAAGAATCACATGTTTTTATTCTTAGATTCTACTGTAATTAATCCATCATTCTCTTCTCAAACTAAAGAGAAACTTATTACTGAAATTAAAGACTTTGGTTCAACATTTGAAGTAAGTACTAAGTTAGTTCAATCAATTATTAAATCTGAAATTGTTAATTCTATTTTAGATTGGATTCAACAAAAGAAAAGTGCCGAGGAGTCTAAGTTACAAAGAGACTTGAATAAGAAACTTGATAAGATTAAAGTTGAGAAACTTATTGATGCTAAAGGGAAAGAAAGATGGAAATATTCAATTGGTTTATTTGAAGGTGATTGCCTTCATGAAAACACTAATATACGAATAATTGATGATGGTGATATTGTTGATAAAAAGATAAAGGATGTTAAAATTGATGATCTTGTTATAACACATAATAATACAATATCTAATGTCTATGCTTTAACTAAAAAGATTAAAAAGAAAGCAACTATTAAAATAAAAAATGAAGACATTGTTTGTAGTCATACTCATAAATGGTTTGTTTATGACATTGAAAAGAATGAATTTTATTTTGAAATAACTAGTAAAATAGATAAATTAAAACACAAATTAGTTAAAAATTATTTAGCATTTACTGATTCGCTTTTACCTATAATAAAAAGTGATGGGTATAGTATTACCTTAATATCAGGGGAATCAATTATTACTAATCCTGATCATAAATTTGCCACTTATAATAAGGACTCTAATAAGTTTGAAATGATGGAATCTAAAAATATCGATTTTAATATACATTTATTAGTTAATACCTTCAAATTATAACATCACCTTCGAGTAAGGGAAGATGTGGTATTTAATATATAATTTATGAGAAAGATAAAATATGATTATAATAATAAAACTTATGAATTTGGATGTACTAATAATAAAATACAACCAGCATTTTATATTTCATTGAAAAGAAAACTAGGTATAAGTATTAATGATTATTTAACTTACAAGAATATTTATAATGAAAAATGTAGAATATGTAAGGTTGGTAATCCACCATTGGATATAAATTTTGAAATAGTTGATAATTTTATTAAAATCAAAGACTTTTCTTTTAAAAAGAAAGTGTATTGTTATGGGGAAAATTTTGAATGTGATGGTATTAAAATGAATTCAAATTCATTTGAGTTTTTATCAAAAATTAATAACATATCAATAGAAGACGCTAAAATTCTTTTAAAAGAGAATAATAAAAGTCCTTTTTATAAAGAAAATCATAAATCAGATGATTTGTATAAAAAATCACAATCTAGATCTATTGAATATTATATAGGTAAATATGGTATTGAATTGGGTAATGAGAAGTATAATGAACATGTCGGTAAAATATCCGTCTCTAATAGCGAAGAAGGTTATATTGATAAATATGGTGAAGAATTGGGTAGAAAAATGTTTAATGATATTTCTTATAGAAAAGATTCAATGTCTTTGAATTCATTTATAAAAAAGAATAGTGGTGATTATTATAAGGCTATATTTGAATATGAAGAGAGGAAGAAATCTGTTAATGTGTCTGTTGATAATTTTATTAAGAAATATGGATATGATTTAGCTATACAAAAACATAAAAATCGTGTTGAGAAACAACAAACTACTTTTAATAATAATCCAAATAAGGCTGAAATAGATAAATCAAAGGGTATTACAATTGATAACCTTTTTAGAAAATATGGTGATATGGAAATAGCTACTAAAAAATATAACAATTGGAGAATTAGTGTTTCTGTTCCGTTTTGTTTATCTTCTAAAGAATCATTAAAAGTATTTAATCCAATTATTGAAACTATTATGAATGAATATAATATTAAATATGATGATATTTTTATAGGATCTGGTGAAAGGAGTGAGTATTTTTTAAGAAATGGTTCCGATATATACTTTTATGATTTTACTATAAAAAGTAAAAAAATAATTATAGAATATAATGGAGTTTTATTTCACCCCAAGAGTGAGAATTCAGATTGGATAAATCCAATGGATAGAGAATTATCTCCAAAAGATGCATATAATAAACAAAAAAGAAAATTACAAACAGCTATTGATAATGGATTTTCAGTATTTGAAATATGGTCTGATGATGATGATAAATACAATAAATGTTTAAATTTTATTAAAAGTAATATAAAATAATATGATAGTTGAGAATTTTTTAGAATTAGTTGATGTAGATGATATAATATTATCAGATGAATATGTTAATATGGTTGATATATCAGTTGATGTTGACCAATCATTTCTATTAAGTAATGGATTGATATCACATAATTCAGCTATTTCAGCATTTAGAAAGTATAGAGATCCTCAAACAATGGGAGCATTTGCTCTTAAAGGTAAATTTGTTAATGTGTCTGAGATGACAAATCAAAAGTTAGTTCAAAATACAGAAGTTGTTAACTTAATGGCAGCTATTGGCTTGAAATTAGGACAAAAAATTGAATTGAAAGATTTAAGATATGGTAGAATACTTTTCTACGTAGATGCTGATTTTGATGGTAATTCGATAGCTGGTCTACTTCTAAACTTCTTTTATAAATACTGGCCCGATATGTTTGAAAGACGAATGATTTATAAAGTTGAAACTCCTAT
>Ga0114963_10004014_pt1 | contig 10074 bp, 8 predicted proteins | sample C_131016_EF_Meta_FD_87019 | JGI IMG/M metagenome (GOLD analysis project Ga0114963, IMG submission 87019) | Freshwater microbial communities from Lake Croche, Canada to study carbon cycling - C_131016_EF_MetaG | ecosystem: Environmental > Aquatic > Freshwater > Lake | place: Lake Croche, Canada...
GGGTACTGGCCTGCCCCGATTTGTCCTCGACATTCACGTCGTTTAACTTCACGGGAGAGCTGCAGGCAGCTAACACCCCAACCAATAACGCCATTACGGCCCACTTATGCATATAGCACTCCTAAATAAAAAATAACTGCAAAATTAGTCGTCAAGGTGCGATGAGCGGGCCCCAGTCAGGCTCTCGCAAATCGCCGCTCTGGCCCGCCAGACGCGCCTTCACTTTTCCGTCAATCGTCGTCGTCATTAAAGCTTCGCGGCCTTGCTGCTGCGTGGCATAAATAATCATGCGGCTATTGGGCGCGAAGCTGGGATTTTCATCGGCTATCGTGTCAGTTAATGCCTGCACTTGGCCATTGGCCAACTCTTGGATGTGTAATTTAAATGCCCCAGAAATCCGGGAAATGTAGGCCAGCCACCGTCCGTCTGGGCTAAGCGTAGGCGAAATGTTGTAACTGCCATTAAACGTGACCCGCTCCGCGCTGCCGCCCGTAGTAGAAATTTTATAAATCTGTGGGGAGCCGCCACGGTCGCTGACAAAGTAAATGAACCGGCCATCGGCGGTAAACACCGGTTCGGTATCAATCGCAGTAGAAGTGGCCAGCCGCCTTGGCTCGGCTCCAGGGCCGCTGACATCCAACAAAAATAACTGGGATCCGCCATCGCGGCTCAAGGTCAAAGCCAGCGTCTTTCCATCGGGAGACCAGGCCGGCGCGCTGTTAGACCCCTTGAAATTGGCGACTAGGCGACGCTTGCCGGTGTCTACGTCATGGATGTACACCACGGGTTTGCGTGACTCAAAGGACACATAGGCCAGCTGATTGCCATTAGGCGCCCAGGACGGCGAGATGATGGGTTCAGAGCTGCGCAACGCGGACTGCGCGCTTTCGCCATCAGAGTCCGCGACCCAAAGATTAAAGATGGCCGCGCTTTTGGTGACATAGGCAATGCGGGTGGCAAAAACGCCTTTTTCGCCGGTTAGCTTTTCATAGACCGCGTCAGCGATACGATGCGCAACGCGTCGCAGCTCCGCGGCGGTCGCCGAATGGCTCTGCCCACCGAGCTCCTGGGCGCGGACGCTGTCCCACAGCCGAAAGCGCACATCAAACCGATCCTCGCCGACCCGCGTCACACTTCCGGTCAGCAGGGCATCCGCCCCTTGCTTGCGCCAAGCGGCCAGGTCGGGGCGGGAGTTTTCATCGAGAACAGCACCCGTCGGGTCCACGGCGCGAAACTGACCGCTGCGTTCGAGATCGGCCTGGACGATGGCCGCAATTTTTTGCGTCATGCCATCGTTGCCTTTGAACCCGGCAATAGCAATGGGCAATTGCGTCAAGCCCGAGCCGGAAACTTCGACACGGAATTGCGCCAGCGCATTCGCACCTAAGAGCGCCGCCAAAAATGCAATGAGTAACTTGTACATCCCCGCATTATCCCCATGTTTTTACTGTTACCGATGCGTCGAGTCGGCATTGCGCTAAGCCAGTGTCCGCCTTGATTTGGGAGGTCTTCATTCTTTGCCGCACGCGTTTGGCATTGAGTGACTCCTCATTGCGACTGGCCTCGGCGTGCCATAAATGGTAGACCTCCGTCGCGAAAAATCCATTTTTCCTAGCAATACCTAAGTTATGCAGACGCAGCACGAGGTCGGCGTCCTCGTGCCCCCAACCAACAAACGTCTCGTCGAAACCATCTACAGCCTCATAATCCCGCCGCCACACTCCGAGGTTGCAACTTCGGATACCACGCCAGGAAAATTGGGGCTTTTTGCGCATTCCCAAGTCGGGTAATCGCATCAGCGAAGTCCATTTATTGGCATTCTTTTCACGCCAGCGGGAAAACCAATAGCCGAAACTTCGGCCGTGGACCTTTTCTCGACCCTCGATAACGGCCTTGGACAGATCGGCGCTAAGCAAGACGCGGCTTCCGTTAACGAAATAACCGTCCTCTCGCAACTTTCGATGGCGGCTTATAAAGTCAGTCTCTGGAACACAGTCTCCATCCAAGAATACGATGTAGCTGCCGCGCGTTAGCAGTACGCCCAAATTGCGCACGCGAGCGGCGGTAAAACCGACGTCCGGGTGCCAAACATAATGGGCATGGAGTCCGAGTTCGGCGACCGCCCGCTCAATGGCTTGGACATGATGGGGTAACGAGCCGTCATCGGCAATCACCAATTCAAAGTCCCTGTCCTGCTGCGCAGCCAAAGCCGCCAAAACGGCTATCAGTGCCTCGCTCCGGTTGTAGGTAGTAACGACCACAGAAATAGGGTCAAGGGCTGTCATTTGGACTAGACTCCAGCGGCTGCGCGGCGGGCGGGCGCGAAAAAAAACTTTCTTCAAGGCGACACTATAGATGACCCAAATATCGGTTTACATCATTGCTTTCAATGAAGCTGAAAAAGTAAGGGCGACTATTCAAAGCGTGCTTTGGGCTGATGAAATTATTCTGGTGGACTCATGGAGCACGGACGATACAGCGCAGATCGCGCAAGAGCTGGGGGCAAAAGTTGTGCAAGTCGAATTTAGGGGCTTCGGTGATTTGAGAAACCAAGCCCTAGAGTCATGCTCAGGTGCATGGATATTCAGCCTCGACGCAGATGAAAGATGTACTCCCGAGGTTGCCAGCGAAATTCGGTCAATTTGCAACCAGGCGGAATCTCTAGACGCCTACTTTATTCCGCGGCGCAATTATTTCATGGGCCGCTGGATTCAACACTCAGGGTGGTATCCCAATTATCGACAACCGCAGCTTTTTCGAAAAGGTCATATGACCTACGATCGCAAGCCTGTACATGAAGGCTACGCGGTGGTTTCGGATAAACCGGTAGGACACTTAAAAAATGCGATTTGGCAATTTCCGTTTAAAGACTTTGCTGAAGTCATGCATAAAGCAAACCGTTACTCGAGTCTGGGGGCCGAAAAAATAATCGAAAAAAAAATAACCATGGGCTCCGCTTTGAGGCACGGCCTGTGGGCTTTTATCAAACACTATATTTTCAAACAAGGCTTTCGAGATGGGTGGGCTGGCTTTGTCATTGCATTTGGAAATTTTGAAGGTACCTTTTACCGGTACGCGAAAGCCTTGGAAATGCAAAAATCCTTGGATTGGAAAACTCCTGAAACTTTCAACTCGCGTCCAAAAAAATGAACTCAGACTCCCTGCCCAAACGGTTTGAAATAGACCACTTACGGAGAGTCAAATTAGTACTTTTGTGTTTTATCGCAGTGTCACCCTCCTTAGGCACTGCAATCGCTGCTTTAGGTAGACTTTTACTCTACGTATGGGGACTATCAGCGCTATTGGCTTCGATACGTAACAAGCAAGAAAGTAACTCTTGGAATATTAACAAGCCCGTCACCGTTGCTATTCTTCTTTCGTGTTTGTTTTATGCCTCAAGCACGCTTTGGTCACAGATCGACTTCGGCAGTGCATGGGTGGCCTGGACGCGCTATGCGCGCTTGATCACCATTGCGTTAATGTTTTACCTTATCGAAGATAGGACGCAAGGTCTTGTTGTACTTCGTGCATTTACATTTACCCAGATTTTTGTAGGCCTCAGCTCCTGGTTGTTAATATTAGGAATTCATCCACCTTGGATATCTGCCATTGCTCCGGATGAAACCTTTGCATCCTTTGGAACTTATCTCGAAGAGAGCATCGCACAAGCAACTATGGTAGGGATACTTTGGTTCAAAAGAGATACGATCTTTGGGCCAAAAGGCAAGCCTTTTGTCATATTCACGATCCTGTTTAGTATGGTGCTGGTTTTGTTCTATCTCAATGGGCGCACCGGGCACGTTACGATGCTGGGCATAGTTGCGTTGGCATGCTTGCATGCTTTGCCGCCCAAGATACGGTCCTTGGCCCTGCTGGCGCCACTGCTAGTCGCCGGAATACTTTGGATTTCTTCACCTCATTTTCAACAAAGAAGTATTACCACTTACGAGGAATTAAGCAAGTTTCAAAATAGTAACAACATTGCCACCTCTATTGGTACACGCCTTCATTTTTGGTTGATTTCCTTGCAGGGCATTGCTGCACACCCACTTAACGGCGTCGGTGCTGGAAGTTGGAAACTGGAGTATCAGCACCAGACAGATAGCACCAGCAACGCTGCACCTAAGTCAATACCTGGTGCTGATGATCCACACCAGCTGTTTTTATTGTGGGGTGTAGAAGGCGGTTTGATAGGTTTAGGGCTTCTGATCGCAACACTCACTGTGATACTGCGCCAATCCCGCTACCTAGTTAGTTCTGAGGCGTGGGCATTACGCGCAATGGTGTTAGCGTTGGTACTGGCCAGTATGTTCAATTCCATATTGCACGGAATCGGTATGGGCGATTTTTTCTGCGTTGGAATCGGAATAATTTTAAGTTTAGCGACAAGAAAACCTTACTCTGCGAAGCTGGCCCAGGGCGAATGAATGTCCTCAATGCACATGTATACCACCTTGAACTTGCGTGAACGCCTGTGGCGGGTGGCGCGCTATTTCAACCGGCCCTACTACGCGTGGGCCGCCTTAGCTGGGTCGGTTATTTTGGGCGCAGCATTAGAGCCTGCTATTCCCGCAATGCTTAAGCCACTGCTCGATGAGGGATTCAATTCCAAGGCATTGCCACTCTGGATCATCCCGACTGCCGTGATCGGCCTATTCATGCTGCGCTCATCCGCCTCTTACCTGGCCGATGTGGCATTGGCGAAGATTGCCCAGACCAATTTACAAAATTTGCGCACTGGTATGTTCGCAAGTATCAGTGCAGCAGATATGCGCTTATTTAGGGAAAAAGCCGCGACTTCGCTCGCCAACACCGTGGTGTATGAGGCTACCAATGGCGCGGTGCTCTTATTGCAATCGGTAACTACCGTCGTCAAAGACAGTCTTACCCTTTTGGCCTTGGCTGGTTATTTGATTTATCTTAACTGGCAACTGTCGCTGATAGTCCTGCTGGTTTTCCCCGTGGTAGCCATCAGTATGCGCGCCATCTCCAAGCGCGTTTACAGTCTCACCAAAGCCCAGCAAAGCATGGTGGACGAACTGGCTTACACCGTCGAAGAGAGTGTTTTAGCCCATAGAGAAATCCGGATCCAAAACGCGCAAGACCAACAGAAGAAGCGGTTTGAAGGGATAAATAATGCGCTGCGCCGCGTTGCGATGAAATCTGCCATTGCAGGTTCCGCCATTGCACCCATCACCAATCTTTTTGGCTCTATTGCACTGTCCACCGTCATCACAATTGCCATCGTGCAGAGCCAAACCAACCATTTGTCAGCCGGTGGCTTTGTCGGATTCGTCACGGCGATGTTGATGATGATCGCTCCGATCAAGCACTTGTCTGATGTATCGAGCACGATTACCCGCGGCATTGTTGCGGCGGAGCGGGCTATAGATTTAGTTGAAAATGTTGAAGTCGAAAGCGGCGGTACTTTTTCGCTCGCCCGATCGTCAGGGCGATTGGATTTTCAACAAATTAGCGTCCACTATCCGGACGCGCCAGAGGCCGCTTTAGACAATATCGATCTCCATATATTGCCAGGGCAATTCATAGCCTTGGTAGGTCTTTCAGGTTCTGGGAAAACGACCTTGGTCAACTTACTCCCTCGCTTTGTTGAAAGCAGTAGGGGGACTATTAGCCTAGATGGTGTTGATGTACGAGAATGGGATTTAGCCGCGCTGCGCAGCCAATATGCATTAGTCGGTCAAAACGTTGTGATGTTCAACGACACCGTGCTCAATAACATTACGCTTGGGCAAGCGATTGACCGCAAACGGGCCTTGGACGCCTTGCAAGCTGCGAATCTGGCTGAGCGGGTTTCCGAACTACCGCATGGCTTAGATACCTTGCTAGGCCACAACGCGAGCATGCTATCCGGTGGTGAGCGTCAGCGTTTAGCGATAGCAAGGGCGATCTACAAAGACGCACCTATATTGATTTTGGATGAAGCAACCTCTGCACTGGATACAGATACCGACAGCCTGGTTCAAGCATCCCTGCGTACGGCCATGCGGGGTCGCACGACTATCGCGATAGCCCATAGGCTGTCGACCATTAAAGATGCAGACTGTATTTACGTTTTAGGACGCGGGCGGATATTGCAAAAAGGAAGCCATGAAGAGCTCATGGAAAAAGGCGGTGCTTATTTGGAATTCATTCGGCTGAGTCAAAGCTAAGCAAAGCAAGCGAACTGGCACAAAATGCGTGCGCACTTGGCCGGATCATGCAACTGACTTTGGCTTCTAGATGCACCGCAGACGGATTGTGGAAATTAAACCAACAAAGTGTCGGTACGCCTAATGCGACTGCCATGTGGTATGGCCCCGAGTCACTTGAAACCACCAGATCCGCACATTCGATCAAAGCAGCAGACTCCTCAATGGATAGCTGACCCGCCCAGTTTTTGAGGCCACATGCGATTTTGCGCTGCGCTAAATTTTCTGCAAGCTGTTGAATAAACTCGGTATTGACGTCCTTTTCGAAAGCCGCACCGATGAGGTGGATATCGAGCGGAATCGCTTGGCAGAGAGCCGCGAAGCATGCAAGGAGTTCGGGCATAGCTGGACGCTTGATTAATGCATCAGCCGTTCCACAGCCGATATTTAAAACCACCAACTTACGTCCCGACGCAGGGACGGGGCCCGCGCGTCGCTTCCAAGCTTCTCCTTTGGGTGAAAGCCGCAAATTAATGGACATTCCCGCGCGCTCAATACCAAATGCTGCTAGAGCCACAAAATCGCGCTCGGTGTAATCCATAGGCTTGGATAGAGAGTGCAATTTTTGGTACGCACGACTCGATGGGGCGCTGATGTCATAGAAAAAGCGACGCAATGGAAATTGGGCAACGCCCACGCAGACAGCAGATTTCAACTTGGCAATGCGACGAGAGATCAGCGAAGTTCGAATACCTGCCATCTCACAATCAACCACCAAATCCAGCGGCTGATCGCCGAGGCTGCGGCTGATGCGCGACATTAACGCTTTCAACGGAATGTTGTGTTGCCGCTTGCCCCCTGGCTTACCCGATTTAGCGGTGATGAAATGTACGCTGCTTAGTAGATGATGCGACCCAATCAACTCTTGGGCTACATAACCCTCGTGGTTGCTGAGCATGCAAAAATGCAACTGCACGTTTGGCCAGCGCGCTTTCAATGCCGCCCAGGCGGCGGAACTTCGCAATAGGTCTCCAACGCCCATACTATGGGACTTTATTAGCAGAATGTTTTGAGGAACCGCACCTTGCAAGAAGCCTTGCTTAAGCATGCAAAGGCCTTTCTGACAATTGCGCGCACTCCCAGCGCCACGCATCCGCACACATCGCCTCTACCGACAACTGCGCCCGCCAGCCCAGCGCACTGAGCGCCAAGTCAGTTGCCGCGTAACAACTTGCCACATCACCCGGACGCCGCGCAAGTATCTGGTGGGGAATTGCAATGCCAGTCGCCTGCGTGAACGCAGCCACCAACTGCAAAACACTCACGCCGCTCCCCGTACCCAAGTTGACAGTGACGCCCTTGCCTGCTTGCTCCAAATAGCGAAGCGCTGCGAGGTGGCCTTTGGCCAGGTCCACCACATGGATGTAGTCCCTCACACCGGTGCCATCCACGGTTGGATAGTCATCTCCGAATACACGCAAAAACGGATGCTTGCCTGCGGCAACCTGGGTGATGTAGGGCATTAAATTATTGGGTACGCCTGCCGGTTTTTCGCCAATCAGTCCACTGGCATGTGCGCCCACCGGGTTGAAATAGCGTAGCAAGGCGACGTGCCAGCGACTGTCTGCCGCTTGCAACTCGCGCAGCATGTCTTCACACAATAATTTGCTACGGCCATACGGGTTGGTCGTGCGTACAGGTGCGGACTCTGGGATGGGAACTGCATCGGGCTGACCGTAGACGGTGGCAGACGAGCTGAACACCAAGCGGCGCACCCCAGCGCGATCCATGGCAGCGACCAGACATGCGGTACCGCCCACGTTATTGTCCAAATAATGGGCTGCCTGTTGCCACGATTCACCCACGGATTTGAGGCCTGCAAAATGCATGACCGCAGAAATGGGATGGGACGCGAAAACGGTGTCCAGTAGTGCGGCATCACGCACATCGCCGCGAAGAAACTGTGGCGAAATGCCACAAACGGCCTTCAAACGCGCGATCGTTTCCAACGCACTGTTGCACAAGTTGTCTAAAACCAGGACTTCCCATCCGGCCAGCATGAGTTCGACTGCGGTGTGGGAGCCAATAAATCCGGCGCCACCAGTAAGCAAAATAGTTTTCTTCAAGCCATCACTCCGATCGGTCGCATCAAGGGGTTGGACTTTCGCCTGCAAGCAAGTACCGGTAAATCTGTGCCTGTTGGCTTGCTATGTGCGCCCATCCATGGCGCTTGGCAAATTCGGCAGCGCGCATGACTTGCGCCTGGCGTAAATCCACATCATTGCGCAGCGTTTCTACAGCAAGTGCAATTTGGTGTTCGGCCTGCGGATCCTGCAGCATCCACGCAGCCTGCGCTTTCTGTACCAAGGGCGAGGCCAGGCAAAACGGCGCCACACTAAGCACAACTGGCACATGCGCAGCCATAGCCTCCAACACGACCAATGGGAACATGTCGTCCAAGGTGGCGTGCACCAAGCAATCGGCAGCGGCGAATGCCAGCGCAGCATCCGAAAGCGTCCCAGCAAAAACAACGCGTCCCTCCAGGGACTGCTGCGCACACCGCAGGCGCCAAGTGTCCACTTGTTTGACGCCTCCTCCCACCACCAGCAAGGACACATCAGCAGGTACAAAGGGTAAGCTGCGCAACACAGCGGCAAGACCTTTTTTTTCAAAGTTGTGCCCCACGAACAGCAGTATCCAGCCCTCAAGTGGCAAGCCCAAGGCTTTACGCGCATCTGCTTTGCGTAAGACCAGAGAACCTTCGCCCTCTGAATTAACGGGCAAATGAATTCCCGGCGGCACCAAGCGCAATCGTTGCTTATCCACGCCATAGGTGGAGCCGATCAGGTCTCCCAAAGCCGGCGCTACCGCAACCACCACCCGATCGTCGCCGCCACGAAAACGCAAATTCTCCAGCCATAAATGCGCCAACAGGCGTGGGCTAGTAAAAATGCTCAAGTACACCAACAACTTGGAGAACGGGTTCCTAGCCCGCGCAAACAAGTTGTATCGCATAGGGCGTACATGCGCGGTTTGGACATTGCCGTGCCAGGTGTTTTCATGCGAATGCACGATGTCAAAGCCTTGACGTGTTTGCCGCCATGACCACCATGCGAATAACCACAAGGCAATCCACCGTGGACGTTGGATCGTGCGCCCCATGCGGTGAATAGCGATGCCCGTATGCGCCACATCGGAACGCTCGCAAAACACATGGATTTCGAATTCATCGACGAGCTGTTCGGCCAGATTCACTGCATAATTTTCCGCGCCACCGCTACTTTTGCAAAAACTGCGCGAAAGAATCGCTACGCGGGGCTTTCTAGTCTCAGGCGCTTTGATTGTCATATCTAGACACCCTTGCCATTTTCATAGCCGGTAAGCAGCTTTAGCAAGAACTGTGGCAAATACGTCGAGCGCACTACCGGGATGCGGTGCAACTGAAATAAGTCGGCATCCGGCAGAACTTTGCCGCGTCGCGTTGTAGTCGCGCTGTGGTAGCCGGCGTCTTGCGCCATGGCCGCATGGCGAGTTTCGTAAAAACCATAGGGGTAGCAAAAGTGGTCCACCGGCTCGCCCAAAATATCGGTCAACTCTGCCTTACAGGCTTGGATTTGTCGCACCGCATCCGCATCCGGTATCTGTGGCAATTTGCAGTGCGTTTGGGTATGCGCGCCGATTTCCATGCCGGCGCGCGCCCATTGCCTGATTTGCGCTGCCGTCATCAAGTCGGCCTGCTTGACGCCGTTTTCAATATCCCAGACATTGGTTTTCCCCAGCAATTGGCTCATGACATAACACGTCGCGGTGAACCCGCAATCTTGCAAAACCGGCAGCGCGTATTGCAGGTTATTGCAGTAGCCATCGTCAAAGGTCAAGCCAACCACTTTGCCGACTTTTTCCCCGCGTAAATAAGGCATCA
>Ga0114963_10004015_pt1 | contig 10074 bp, 9 predicted proteins | sample C_131016_EF_Meta_FD_87019 | JGI IMG/M metagenome (GOLD analysis project Ga0114963, IMG submission 87019) | Freshwater microbial communities from Lake Croche, Canada to study carbon cycling - C_131016_EF_MetaG | ecosystem: Environmental > Aquatic > Freshwater > Lake | place: Lake Croche, Canada...
CAGCCGGTTATCTGTATCGATGGACCAGCCGCTTCCGGCAAAAGCACCGTCGCCCGCCTCGTCGCCAAGGATCTCGGCTTTGTTTACGTCGACACCGGAGCAATGTACCGGGCATTCACTTTTCTGACTTTGGAAGCGGGGCACGATCCCAAGTCACGGCCCCGAATGAAGCAGCTCCTCGAAAAAGTCGATTTTCATGCCGACATCAAGGAAGGTGAAATCCAATTGCGCGAGGGAGGCCGGGATCTGGCACCCCATACCCGCCTGCCCGAGGTGAACGCCTCCGTCTCGGTTGTCTCCGCCCTTCCCGAACTGCGGGAACATCTGGTCAATCTTCAGCGCAAACTCCGACTTTCCGCGCCCCTGGTGATGGAAGGGCGTGACATCGGAACCGTGGTTTGTTCCGACAGCCCGTACAAGTACTTCATCGATGCCTGCCCGACCGTTCGGGCCGAACGCCGTCGCAAACAAGGGGAAGAGGACAACTTGGCAGCGCGGGACAAACTCGACTCCTCCCGTGCAGCCGCACCCCTCCTCCGTGCAGCGGATGCCAAACTTTTGGACAGCGGTCATCACGATGCCCGGAATCTGGCCGACCTGATTGTGAAGGAAGTTCGCCCCCGCCTCTCCCCCGCCCCCACCGTTCCATGAAAGTCCGGCCCTTCTGGTTTCACTGCTGCCGCCTACTTTCCTACTTTTTCTTCCGCACTTTCCATTCCATCCGGAGCCAAGGGGTCGAATCCCTCCCGCCGGGACCGCTGATTCTCGCCCCCAACCATGCGAGCTACTTCGATCCGCCCGCCGTGGGCTGCAACGTTCCTCGGGTAACTTACTACCTCGCCCGGCACACCCTTTTTGCCCCTCCGATCGGCTCATGGCTACTTCCCTCCATCGGATCGATTCCCGTCAACCAAGAATCCCCCGGACCTTCCTCCCTGAAAAATATTTTTGAAGTCCTTAAGAACAAGGGAACTCTTGTTCTTTTTCCGGAAGGAGCCCGAACCACAGACGGACACCTCGCCAAAGCAGAGCCCGGTATTGGCCTGATTGCCGCCCGCACCGGAACTCCGGTAGTGCCAGTGCACATTATCGGGAGTCGCAATGCCCTCCCCCGCGGCGGAAGTTGGCACCCTTTTCGCCCGATTCATGTGGTCTACGGAAAACCCCTGCGCTTCTCGGGAGATCCTAAAAACCGTGGGGATTATCAAAAGTTTGCCGACGAGATCATGTCGGCCATCGCCGACCTCAAAGACTTTTGAATCAGGTCAGGCAGGTTCGCTGAACCTGCCGCAAAGCCCCTAACTCCACAGCTTATCGATCCCCCGGCGAACGGCGGCAAACATCTCGTCGATCTCACTTTCCGTGATGACCAAGGGTGGGGCAAAGGCCAATAGATCCCGGATCCCACGCACAATTGCCCCCTCCGCACGAACTTTCCCCGCCCCAACGATTCCAAGGTTCATCCCCGGCTTAAGATCCTTTCTTCCACCCTTTGGCAAAAGCTCCATCGCCCCAATCAAAGCGACGCCACGAACCTCTCCCACCGCAGGATGCCCGACGAATTCCTGCAATTTCTTTTGAAAATAAGGGCCCACCTTGCCTTTGGTTTTTTCCACGAGTTTTTCTTTCTCAATGATATCCATGTTGGCCAAGGCCGCGGCTGCCGCCACCGGATGGCCCGAGTAAGTGAATCCGTGGGCAAAGTACCCCCCCTTCATCAATACGTCCGCAATCGGCTGGGAAACCACCGTGGCCCCCATGGAGATATATCCACTCGTCAGGCCCTTCGCCAAAATCATCAGGTCGGGTTGCAAGTCCCACATCTCACTGACAAACCAAGCGCCCAACCGTCCAAATGCCGTAATCACCTCGTCCGCGACGAAAAGGATCTCATACTCCCGCGCTAACTTCCGCATGGCCGCCAGATAGCCCGGAGGCGGCACGATCACTCCGCCCGCCCCCTGCACCGGCTCGAGGAACATCGCTCCGATGGTTTCAGGCCCCTCTTTCTCAATCAGTTTTTTGGTAGCCGCCACGCACTCCTGTCCGTACGCCTCGGCATCCTTCTCCCGCCCCACCGCATAAGCATAAGGCGCTGGAGCATGGAGAAATCCCGGCAAAGGCAATCCGTACGGGATCTGACAGTTCGGCAATCCCGTCATACTCGCTGTCGCCAAGGTCACTCCGTGATAGGCGTAATCCCGGGTTAAAATCTTCATCCTGTTGGGCTTACCCTTGAGGATTTGGTACTGACGGATGATTTTCAGCGCCGTTTCGTTGGCCTCGGATCCCGAATTGCTGAACACCGAATAGTTAAGGTTTCCGGGAGCCATCCGTCCCAGTCGATCAGCCAACCGCACGGCTGGTTCAGTCGTGGAATTGAAGAAACTTGGGTAAAAAGAAAGCTCCTGCATCTGCTTCGCCACGGCATCGACGATCTCCTTTCGTCCATACCCCACATTCACGCACCACAACCCCGCCAAACCGTCCAACAGCTTCCCCTCCTCGCCCTGCAGATACACCCCTTTGCCCCCCGTCAGAATATGAGTTCCGCTGGGATGCATCGCCGCATGATCCGTGAAAGGATGCAAATGATGCTCCCGATCCATTTTTCGCAACTCTTCCAAATGCGGAATGGTTTGGCTCATGCTTGAACTTAATCCCAAAATAACTGTTCTGCCAGTCCTGCATTTTCCTCTCTCGCACCTCAGCGGATTGGTACTAAACTAATGCCATGGTCATCGGTGTTCCACGTGAGATCAAATCCCAGGAGGCCCGCGTCGCCCTGTTGCCTTCCGCCGCCTACCAACTCATCCAAAGAGGCCACCAAGTCCTGGTCGAAAAAGATGCTGGAATCGGTTCTGGCTATCCCGACCAGGAATACATTCAAGCAGGCGCTAAAATTGTTCCTAACCACGCCGATACTTTTGCCGCCGAACTCGTGGTCAAGGTCAAGGAACCTCTCCCCGAGGAATATCCGCTCCTCCGCAAAAACCAGATCCTCTTCACCTATCTTCATCTCGCCGCCAACATCACGCTGACCCAAGCCTTGATGAAATCCGGCGTGACCTCCGTGGCCTATGAAATGGTCACTCAAGGGCGCCGACTTCCCCTGCTTGAGCCGATGTCGGAAATCGCCGGACGCATGTCCGTGATTGTCGGTGCCTACTTTCTGGCCAAACACCGCGGCGGCAGCGGTGTGCTTCTCGGCGGCGTGCCGGGCGTCCTACCCGGTCGCGTGGTTGTCATCGGCGGTGGCACCTCGGGCATCAACGCCGCACGTATGGGCACTGGTCTAGGCGCCGATGTCACCATCCTCGAGGTCGATCTCGAACGGATGCGTTTCCTCGACATCACCATGCACACCGCTCACACGCTCTTTTCCAACCAGGCCCATCTCGACGAGCTCCTCCCCAACGTCGATCTCCTCATCGGGGCCGTTCTCGTCCCCGGAGCCAAAGCTCCCAAACTCGTCACCCGCGCCATGCTCCGCCGGATGCGTCCCGGCAGCGTCCTCGTCGACATCGCCATCGATCAGGGGGGTTGCGCCGAAACTTCCCGCCCCACGACTCACGACAACCCTGTCTATGTCGAGGAAGGCGTTCTCCACTACTGCGTCGCCAACATGCCCGGCGCTTACGCCCGCACCGCCACCCAGGCTCTTACCAACGTCACCTACCCGTACATCGAACTGATCGCCGACCAAGGACTCTCCGGAGCCTGCGGACGTCAGCCCGGCCTTCTCACCGGCATCAGCACCCAGAATGGACAGCTCACCTGCTCCGTCGTCGCGGCCGCCCACAAATTACCCCACCAAGCCCCCGTTTTCGTTTGAGCCACACTCTCAAACTCATCGCCTCCGATCTAGCCCCAGGGGATCGGCGATCAGCCGAGGCCGATCTCGGTGGCATCACCTTTCACCTTCTGGAATCCGTCCGGGATCCCCTGTTCGATATCGGCTTCAACAAGTTAACCGAACTTTTCGGGCCTCGCGGAGAAATGGAAACCCGCTCCGTCCTTGAACACCGTTTTCAATGGAACAGCGCGCAACCCGCCGCAGGGAAACCACTTTTTCATTACGCCATGATCCTCGCCCTCGACCCAAAAAATCAGGTCGCCGCCGTTCGTGACTATACCGCCATTGTTCACGCTCCTCCCGAACGTGCCGCCTGCACCGTCCACCTTTCGCATCTGTGGATCGATCCGACCCACCGCCGCTCGGGCCTCGCCGGCTGGATGCGGGCCTTTCCCGTGGAAACCGCTCGCACGCTTCTCGCCAGGGCCCGCCATGCCCTCCACGCACCCATCACCTTGGCGGGTGAAATGGAATTTCCTGACGGCAAGGATGAGGCTCGTGATATCCGCCTTCTGGCCTATGAAAAAGCCGGCTATCTCAAGGTGGATCCCAAAGTGATCCCCTACCTCCAGCCCGATTTTCGCGAACCCTCCGTCATCGACGCTTCCGGTGGTCCGCAGCTTATTCCCATGACTCCGATCATCCGTCGGGTGGGCCACGAATCGGAAAACTCCGCTCCCGCCTCCGAAATCCGCACCCTGATCCGAGATCTCTACGCGATGTACGCTGACACCTTCCGCCCTTCCGACATGGCTCCCGTTTGGGAAAAGTGGCGCTCCTACCCCGATGGACCAACCCCCGTTCCTTTGGTCCCTCCGACTCAGCCATGATCGAAGCCTTTCACCATCCCGAGTCCGCCGCCCCCATCGGGGAACACACCATGCCGATGGAGAAGTTCCAACTTGTCGCTGACCGCGCAGCCAACCTTTCCGGCGTCCGAGTTCTCTCCCCTTCCCCCGTTACCCGCGAGGATCTTCTCCAAGTCCACACCGAGAATTACATCCGCGCCATCGAGACCGGAACCCCAAAGGAATTGGCCGAATCCCAAAAGTTTCCTTGGACGTCCCGGCTCTACTCGTCCGTCCTCTACACGAGCGGTGCCGTCCTGGCCGCCGCACGTTCCGCTCTTTCCCACGGAATCTCCGCCGCCATTGCCAGCGGTTTCCACCACTCCTGTGCCGACCATGGGGAGGGATTCTGCACTTTCAACGGACTGGTCATTACCTTGGAAAAACTCCAACGTCGCGGCGTCATCCAGACCGGAGCCGTCCTCGATCTCGACCTTCATTACGGCAATGGCACCGCCTCCCTTCTCAAAGATCGCCCCTGGGCCCGGGCTCTTTCCATCTACGGAAATGATTACTGGGATAACGTCTGTTACCGCGATGTCTCGACCCGTCACCATCACGACGGCCCCAACCACCGCTCCATCGAGCTTCCTGCCAAAACCGACGGCCCCCAGCTCTTGGAGATTCTGGAACAGAATCTCCCCCTCCTTCTTCGCCCGACTCCTCCCGACCTCCTTCTTTATCAAGCCGGAGCCGATCCCCTGCGGGACGATCCCTACTCCCCACTCGACCTCGGCGCCGCTGATCTTGAGACCCGCGACCGTCTGGTCTTCGAATTTGCCCGGCGACATAGCATCCCAGTGGCCTGGACACTGGCCGGCGGTTACACTCGACCCGTGGAAAAAGTCGTGAATGTTCATCTTGGCACTTTTCGAGCCGCCCTTTCCGTCCATGGCACCTGATCCCTCTTCTTGGCGTAATGCCAACCCCGGGGATCTTTCCGATCTCCTCCCCGAAATCCGAGCCTCCCACGCAGAGACCGTCCTCGCCGCCGCGCACGCTTCGGCGTCTGGCTGGGCGGATACACCGCTTTCCGAGCGAATCGAACGACTACGCTCAGCCCAAAAAGCACTTCACGCCCATCAGGAAGAGTTGGCTCAGGGAATCTGCCGTGAAATCGGCAAGCCCATCACGGAAGCCCGTGGAGAAGCCGGAGCTCTTGTGGCCAAGATTGATTTTGCCATCGGGGACGCCGAAAGATTTCTCGCTGAGGAAACCCCCAACGATGTCCCCCAACCCAGCCGGATCCGCCGTCGCCCACGCGGTCCTGGGTTGATCATCGGCCCCTTCAATTTTCCACTTCATCTCAGCCATGGCCCCGCAACCGCCCACCTTTTGGCCGGAAATCCGGTCATCTTAAAACCCTCCCCTTTGGCCGCCTGGGTTTGCGCTCGTTATGCGGAGCTCGTCGCCCCGTTGTTTCCGCCGGGGGTTTTCCAAATCGCCCAAGGGGGCGCACAACTCGCCCGCGCTCTTGCTTTTGATCCGCGCATTCGTTCAGTGATTTTTACCGGGTCGGTCCCAGCCGGTCGGGCTCTGCTTTCCGAACTCGCCTCCCTCGATCCCTCAAAAGATGTGGCGTTGGAACTCGGCGGAAAAAATGCAACCTTGATTCTCCGGGATGCCGATTTTCCCCGGGCCGCCAACGCGGTGGCCGAGGCGGCCTGTCTCACCGCGGGCCAACGTTGCAATGCCACCGCACGCGTCATCGTGGATCAATCCATTCTGTCTTCCTTTCTCCAAAATCTCGTCCCGGCTTTTGGCCCTTATCAAGCCGGATGGCCAGCCGACGAGAAAACCAAGCTCGGCCCTCTCACAACCTCCGCTTCCGTGGAACGTTACCGTACGGCCCTGAAACCGATTCCCGGAGTCAGTTTTCTTCTGCCCGGCAAGGTTCACGGGGAAGTTGGCGGCCGACAAGGTCACTACGTAGAACCCTGTGTTCGCCAATGGAATGATGCCCAGACCTACCTCACGGATCCCTCCTCCAAGGAGGAGTTTTTTGCTCCGGTGGTGGAAATTGTTCCGGTCGAAGGCCCGGAAGCCATGATTGCCGCCCATAACGCTGTTCCCTTTGGCTTGAGTGCCTCCATCTTCACCACCTCCCGCAAAAACTTCGAACATCTCGCCAACCACCTCCACGCCTCTAATGTCTACGCCAACCTTCCGACCACTTTTTCTCCATCGGCCCTTCCTTTTGGCGGTTGGGGGGAGTCGGGCAATCATCATCCCGGAGGCCGCGGCTTCATCCGCTTTGCCTCCGATGAACAGGTTCTTCAGGAAGCCCGGGACACCCTGAGTTAATTCCTTCTTTCCCCGATTCCTCCTTGCCCGGATCTTTGCCTTGCCCTGAAATCATCTTTGATGACCGACGCCCTTTCTCTGGGTCGCAAAAGTTTCTTCCGCCTTCCCGACGGTCCGACTCTGGTAAAATGGTTTTGCGGATCCTGGACCAGTGTGGTCTTCGCTTTTCTTTATCTTCCGATTTTTCTTCTCGTTCTCTTTTCCTTCAACGAATCGAAAAGCGGCTTTCAGTGGGAAGGCTTCACCCTGAAATGGTACGCCGCCCTGTTTCAAAACCGCATTCTTCTCCATGCCTTCACCAACAGCCTCCTGATCGGTACGGTTGCCACAATTCTCGCCACCGGGCTCGGAACCTTGGGCGCCTGGATGCTCCACCGCTACCGTTTCCCCATCCATCGTATGATGGAAGCCTTTATCTTTGTTCCCATGATCATGCCCGAGATCCTCATGGGGGTCAGTCTGCTCGTCCTCTTCGTCAATCTCTCCCTCCCGCTCAGCTACCTCACCGTCATCATTGCTCACGTCACCTTCACTTTTCCTTTCGTTCTCGTTGGCATGCAGGCCCGCCTCCAGGGAATGGATCCTGCGTTGGAAGAAGCCGCCATGGATCTGGGGGCCACCCCGCGTCAGGCCTTCTTCAAGGTCATCCTTCCCTACCTAACTCCCGCAATCGCTTCGGGCGCTCTTCTTGCGTTCTCCCTTTCCTTGGATGATTACATCGTCACCGTCTTCGTCACCGGTGCGGAATCCCAAACCCTGCCCCTGAAAGTCTACGGCATGGTCCGAGTTGGCCTCAACCCCCAGCTGAATGCCTTGTCTGCGCTGGGAATTATCCTCACCATCCTACTTGTCTTCGCCAGTGAAAGGTTAAAGCAATCGAACCCAGGAGAATAAAATAAAGACATGAAAACCACCCGATCCCTCATCCTCGCACTGCTTCCTATAGCTCTTGCCGCCTGCGGGCCCAAGTCCACTTCAACAACCGCCAACTCCCCTAGTCCAGCTTCCACCGAAGAGAAGAAACTGAACCTTTACTGCTGGTCCGAATACATTCCGCAGTCCGTCATCGACGACTTTACCAAGGAGACCGGAATCAAGGTCTCGGTCGAAAACTACTCCTCCAACGAGGAGATGGTGACCAAGCTTCTGGCCGGGGGCGGAAAATACGACCTCATCCAACCCAGCGAATACACCATCGAAGCCCTCATCCGGGAGAACCAACTCCTCGCCCTCAATCCAGCCTCCCTCAGTAATCTGGCCAACATCTCATCCGAGTTCCGCAATATGCCGTACGATGCAGGAAACAAATTCTCCGTTCCCTACATGGCCGGATTCGTCGGTATCTGCGTCAACACGGATAAAGTCAAAACCCCGATCAAAGGTTTTGCCGATGTCTTTACCCCCGCCCACAAGGGCCGGATCGTCGTTCTCGACGATGCCCGGGAAATCACCAGCTGGGCCTTTGCCGCGGACAAATTGGACATCAACGATGTCACTCCGGAAAATCTGGAGAAGGTGAAACCCATGCTCAAAAAATGGCTTCCCCTTGTGAAAGTCTACGATTCCGACAGTCCGAAGACTTCCCTGAAGAACGGTGATGTCGACCTCGGTGTGGTCTGGAGCGGCGAAGCCGCTCTTTTGTATAAGGACGACAAGAAATTTGCCTTTGTCCTGCCTTCCGAAGGCTCCCACCTCTTTGTGGACAGTTTGGCGATTCCGAAATTGGCCGCCCACCCCCAGAACGCCCACCTCTTCATCAACTACATCCTTCGCCCGGAAGTCAGCCGCAAGATCTCCGAAGCCTTCCCTTACTATAATCCCAACAGCGCGGCCCGTGCCCTCCTCTCGGCAGAAGAGATCTCCAATCCCGCCAGTTACCCGCCAGCCCAGGATATCACCCGCATGCAAACCTTTCGTGATCTCGGTAAACAGGCCGCCTCCATCGACGAGCTGATCACGCAGATCAAGGCGGGCGGGAAATAACCCCCGTTGGCTGCGACGGCTGATTTGCCTCCGGGAGGATCGGTCCCTGCCGGCCATCAGGCGGGGTGGAGATCCTGGCTGCTTCTTTCTCCCCTGTTGCTTTGGCTCGGACTCTTCGTCCTTTTGCCAACCCTTCTGCTGATCGTTACCAGTTTCAGCCGTCGCGATGAAATGGGCCGGGTGGTCTACTCGTTCACCTCGGAAAATTATATTCGCTGTTTTGATCCCACGTGGCTGACCATTTTCGGTTGGTCCGTTCTTTATGCTCTCCTGGCCACCTTGATCTGCGTGCTGGTCGGTTATCCGGCGGCCTACACGATTGGTCGGGCCAATCCCAAAAACCGCCGCCTCCTCCTGACACTCGTCATGATCCCGTTTTGGACGAGTTTCCTCATCCGAACCTACGCTTGGATATCGATTTTAAGTCAGGAGGGACTCGCGAACAGCCTGCTTCTCTCCGCCCATATCGTCCCCACCCCCATTGGCATGATGTACACCCCCTTCGCGATTGTGCTGGGCCTCGTCTACAACTACCTCCCCTTCATGATTCTCCCCATCTACACCAGTGTTGAAAAACTCGACAACTCTCTCATCGAGGCCGCCTACGACCTTGGGGCGGGTCCGCTTCGCGCTTTTTCAAGCGTTATCATCCCCCTGACCCGCCCCGGAATCGCCGCGGGCGCTCTTCTGGTCTTTGTCCCAGCCATCGCCATGTACGCGATCACCACCTTGATGGGTGGCGGCTCCAACCCCACGATCGGCGAAGTCATCCAAAACCAGTTCACTCGCGCCCGAAACCAGCCCTTTGGTGCTGCCCTCGGAGTACTCCTCATGCTTCTCTTTCTCGTTTCTTTTCTCCTTCTCGGCCGTAAGAAATCCACCGCGCACGTCGCTTAGTGTTGAGGCAGGACGGGCTCAATGAGCCCGCCTCAATTTTCCGACTTCTTCATCTTAATCTTTCCTCCTTATCCATCGACCCACCCCCCTTGCCATCCCAGCTTCCCACGCCTACCTTAATAAGCGGGAGACCCCTAGACGCGAGTCAGGGTTCCACCCAAAGCATAAACAATTAATTATAAGGAG
>Ga0114963_10004016_pt1 | contig 10073 bp, 9 predicted proteins | sample C_131016_EF_Meta_FD_87019 | JGI IMG/M metagenome (GOLD analysis project Ga0114963, IMG submission 87019) | Freshwater microbial communities from Lake Croche, Canada to study carbon cycling - C_131016_EF_MetaG | ecosystem: Environmental > Aquatic > Freshwater > Lake | place: Lake Croche, Canada...
CAGCAACTGCAACCAGTTGTCGCCATCGACAAATGCGTCCACACCCATGACTTGGCAGCCCGGATGAATGAGCGCAATCCTCTGTGCCATCGCCTCAATTTTTGCCATACCCAAGGTGGTCGTGAGTGCATGGATTTGGCGGTTGACGTTGGACTCTGACACATGGTCCATGTCGATCAGGGTGATGCGGCCGACACCGCTTCGCGCCAGGGCTTCTGCAGCCCAGGAGCCCACGCCGCCTACGCCCACCACCACCACATGGGCATTGCGCACCGACTGGGCCGGTCCGGCACCGTAAAGCCGGTCCAGGCCCGAAAAACGGCGCTGTTCCTCAGAATCTTGCGCGGGGAGCCCGCACAGCGGGTCTGGGGTCATTTACTTCAGGCGCGCCAGGCGCTCTTTGGCGGCGTCTGCGGCTTCACTGCGGGGGTGGTCCGCAATCAGTGATTCCAGCGTCTTACGCGCTGCGGCGCTGTCTTTGAGTTCAAGCTGGCAATTGGCCAAAGCCAGCAAGACTTCGGGTGTGCGAACGTACGCTGCATCCTGCGCCAGCAGCTTTTGAAAACTCGCCAAAGCGCCTTTGAAATCCTTGCCGACGAACTTGGCGTTGCCAATCCAAAACAAGGCGGCGTTGGCATAGCCTGTTTGCGGAAAGCGCGCGAGCAAATCCACCAGTGCGCTCTGTGCAGTCTCGAACTCCCCTTTTCTAAAGCTCGCCAAAGCTTGCTCAAACGCGCGTTTTTCTTGCGGATCGGCCAAAAAGTCCAGGCCCTCATAGCTCACTTTGACGGGTTCCAACTTGCGAAGCCGCTCGTCGACCGCCTTGGTACCCTCAGATTGCCGCCGCTGGGCATCAGCCACATCGCGCGTAAGCTGCTCGATTTGCCCGCGCAGCTTGGCCGTCTCAGCGGCGTTGCTCTCCAGCTGGTTCTGTAAATCTTGAAGGCTACGACGCAAGCCCGTCAACTCGTCCGCTTGGCGGGCGACGATGTCGCTCAGGCGTTGGTCAGTCTCACGGCGCTGGGTCTCAAGCTTCTGACGTAAGTCCAAAACTGCCCGACGCGCCTCTTCGTCGTCAAACATACCTGCCCCCGCTTGCGCAGCGGCGGCCGACAGCATGGCGGGCACGACAGCCCGTGCCAACATGTGCACGCTCAAAAGCTTGCGCATTACCGAACCGCGATTTCAGCCCGGCGATTTTTTTCCATCGCCGCTTCCGAGCCACCCAACACAGCAGGCTTTTCTTTGCCAAAGCTCACCGCTTCCAATTGGCTGTCTGCAACGCCGAGCAATGTCAGTGCCTTGCGAACCGCTTCGGCACGTTTTTGACCCAAAGCCAGGTTGTATTCACGGCCACCACGCTCGTCGGTGTGGCCTTCAATGCTGGCTTTGCGGGCCTTGTCGGCTTTCAGAACTCGGGCATGGGCTTCGATGACGGACTGAAACTCTGACCGAATGGCATAGCTATCGTAGTCAAAGTACACCACCTTGCCACCGGCAACCACCATGTCCGCGCCGTTGGCGTTGTTGGTGGGGGTCAATGTTTTGACCGTTGAGTTGGCTTGCGACGTGGCAGCGCTATTGGCGTTGGCGCCTGCATTGGCTCCAGCAACCGATTGGCCCGCCTTGTCTTCGACAGCGACATCGTCCAGCTTGACGGTTGATCCGCATCCGGCCAAGGCCGCAACGACCAAAGTAGCCGTCATCCACTGATTCAATTTTTTCATTCCAAACTCCGGTTGAGGGTCTTAATTACAAAAGCATTAACGTACGGCGGGGCCCCAGTCGGGTTCACGCAAATCACCGCTTTGGCCTGCCAGACGGGCTTTGACCTTGCCGTCCAGCGTGGTGGTCATCAAGGTCTCGCGGCCGCCTTGTTGGGTTGCGTACAACAACAGGCGGCTATTGGAGGCAAAGCTTGGGTTTTCATCGGCCGCTGTGTCAGTAATCGCCGTACTTTGTCCGGAGGCCAGGTCCATCACATGCAACTTGAATGCACCATTGATACGGGAGATGTAAGCCATCCAACGGCCGTCGGCACTGAGCGCGGGCGAAATGTTGTAACTGCCGGTGAAGGTCACTCGCTCTGGCGTACCGCCGCCGACTGGGAGGCGGTAAATTTGGGGTGATCCGCCACGGTCGCTGACAAAGTAAATGGTCTTGCCGTCGGCAGTAAACGTTGGTTCGGTGTCAATCGCCGTCGAATTTGCCAAGCGGCGCGGCTCGGCACCTGAGGCGTTGGCGTCCAGTAAATACAGTTGCGAGCCACCGTCACGGCTCAAAGTGAGCGCCAGCGTCTTGCCATCGGGGGACCAGCTGGGTGCGCTGTTGGAACCTTTGAAATTGGCAACCAGGCGGCGTTTGCCCGTATCCACGTTGTGCACATAGACCACCGGCTTGCGCGACTCAAAAGACACATAGGCCAATTGGCTACCGCTGGGCGACCAGGAGGGCGAAATAATCGGCTCGGTGCTGCGCAATGCAGATTGGGCCCCCTCACCATCGGCATCGGCCACCCACAGGTTGTACACGCCCGTGTTGCGCGTGATGTAAGCAATGCGGGTAGAAAAAACACCTTTTTCGCCAGTTAACTTCTCGTACACCACATCGGCAATCTGGTGTGCTACGTGGCGCAATTCGGCATAGGTCGCATTGTGGCTTTGGCCGCCCAGGTCCTGGCCACGCACCGCGTCCCAAGCCCGGAAACGTATCTCATAACGGTCTTCCGCCACACGTGTGACGCTACCAGTCACCAGCGCGTCCGCGCCTTGCTTGCGCCACTGCGCCATATCCGGACGAGACGACTCGTCCAGCACCACGCCACTGGTATCCAGTCCGCGAAATTGGCCGCTACGCTCCAGATCCGCCTGGACGATGGCTGCTATTTTTTGGGTGAGCTGCTCGTTTCCCTTGAACGCCGCGACGGCGATCGGCAACTGCGTCAAACCCACGCCGGACACTTCCACGCGGAACTGGGCAAAAGCACTGGCACTCAGCGCCCAAGTGACGATGGCTAACAAGAGTTTTTTCATACCCCCGTATTATCCCCAACTGTGGATGCGGATTTCGCCTTCGAGACGGCAGTCACGGTAGCCCCGGTCGGCCTGGGTTTGTAAAGTTTTCTGGCGTTCGCGCACCCGCCCGGCATTGGCACTTTCTTGCAGGCGGCTTGACTCGGGGTGCCAAAGATGGAAAACCTCGGTGGCGCAGTAGCCGTTTTTGCGAACGACCCCGCGGTTGTGCAGGCGCAGTACGAAGTCGGCGTCCTCGTGGCCCCAACCGACAAACGATTCGTCAAAACCGTTGACGGCCTCAAAATCGGCACGCCACACGCCCATATTGCAGCTGCGAATGCCGCGCCAGCGAAATCCAGGTCGCTTGCGCCAGGTCAAGTCAGGCAAACGAAGCAACCCGGTGAGCTTATTGGCATCCTTGGCCCACCATCGACCAAGCCAAAACCACGCCGATTGACCAAACACTTGAGTGCTTCCGCTCAATACCGCCTTGGTGAGGGAGTCACTCAGAAGTACCCGGCTTCCGTTGACCAAACAGGCTCTCTCACGCAATTGGCGGTGGCGGCGCACAAAATCGGTCTCAGGCACGCAATCACCGTCCATAAACACCAGGTAAATGCCTCGAGCGACCGAAACGCCCAAATTGCGTACGCGTGACGCGGTAAACCCCACATCGGGGTGCCAAACATGGCGAAGCGACAGGCCCAATGTTTGCGCGGCGCTGTGGATGGTTTGCTGGTGTTCGAGGGTGGAACCGTCGTCAGCGACCACCACTTCGAAGCCCCGGTCGTCCTGCGCGGCCAGACCCTGCAGCACAGCGACCAGAGCGTCGCTGCGGTTGTAGGTCGTGATGACAATGGAGATCAGATCGGGTTGCGGCATTTTTCAACTAGACTAAAACGATTTGTCGCTCAGGCAAAAGCTGGGCAAAACAATCCATTTTTTTCATGGTGCCACTATAGATGAGCCAGGTTTCGGTCTACATCATCGCTTTCAATGAAGCGGAAAAAGTGCGCTCGACCATTGAAAGCGTGCACTGGGCCGATGAAATCGTTCTGATCGACTCGTGGAGCACGGACGGTACCGCCGATATCGCTGCCTCCCTCGGTGCACGCGTGGTGCAGGTCAAGTTCACAGGTTTTGGCGATTTGCGCAACGCCGCAGTGGACGCTTGCACACACAATTGGATTTTCAGCCTCGACGCCGACGAACGTTGCACGCCCGAAGCGGCCGCAGAAATTCGCGCCATCACTTCGAACCCGCAGTCGCTAGACGCCTATTGGACACCCCGGCGTAATTACTTTATGGGCCGTTGGATCCAGCACTCCGGCTGGTACCCAAATTATCGACAGCCGCAACTGTTTAGAAAAGGCGCACTGCGCTATGACCGACAGCCGGTACACGAAGGTTTTGAACTTAGCACCGACAAGCCCGTGGGCTACATGAAAAACGCCATTTGGCAATTCCCCTTCAAAAACCTGGGCGAAGTCATGCACAAGGGCAATCGCTATTCCACGCTAGGGGCCGAAAAAATCGTACACAAAAAACTGAGCATGGGCTCGGCGCTGACCCATGGGCTGTGGGCGTTTGTGAAGCATTACGTTTTCAAGCGCGGTTTCCTGGACGGCTGGGCTGGGTTTGTGATTGCATTGGGAAATTTTGAGGGAACTTTTTACCGCTATGCCAAGGCAGTAGAAAAACAGCAAGGTCCGAATTGGAATGCCCCCGAAAGCCCAACCCAAGCGCATGTAACAGGCACCGGCGGGCAAAAGCCATGAGCAGCGCGTTTCAGGATCGGTTGCGCTTAGGCGTGGTGTGCGCTCTGTCGCTGGCCGTTTCACTGCCCATCGCAATCATCAGCGTCAGCAAGCTGGTTTTGGTTTCGACTTTCCTTTGGTTGCTTTGGGTATCTCAAGACATGCGGCGCCGTGTCACCATGAGGCCACTGCTGGCACACAGCCTGATTTACCTGGCCATGGCCGCGTTTTCCGTGAGCGTCTTATGGAGCGCTGCGAGCGATTCCGCTATATTCAAATCGCTGGTGCAGCATGGCAATTTGCTGATCATCCCGCTGATCTATTTCATGATCCGAACAAGGCGAGAAGCAGTTTTGGCGCTGCAGACCTTGATGATCGGTCAGATAGCATTGCTGCTGAGCTCATGGGCCCTTTATTTGCGTTTTCCGGTGCCTTGGGCGCAAGTAAACCTGGGCGCTCCGGGTAACGAATACGTTGTATTTTCAAGCTACCTTGACCAATCCATCATGACCGCAGTGTTTTGTGCACTCGTGTGGCATTTGCAGGAACTGCTTGGACCTTCGCATCGTGCCTTGAAAGTCGCCGCAGTGACGGCCCTCTCCACCGTCGCCGTGTTTGGAATTTTTGTAGGCCGGACCGGCTATTTGGTTGCAGTGGGATTGGCAACGTTGGGAATTTTCTGGGCACTGCCACGTCCATGGCGGTTTTGGGCCGTGTTAACGCCGATTGTCTTTGCGGGCTTGGTGGGTTTTATGGCGCCACAGGCACTTGAGCGAACACAACTCATCGGAACAGAGGCGGCCCTGCACACCCGGACTGAAGGCCATCAGGGCGCGACAACCTCCACCGGAATTCGCATCAATTTTTGGAAGAGTGCGCTTCTTTCTATAGCGAGTAACGTTTGGATCGGCCATGGAGCGGGCAGTTGGGGCGGACAATTTGATGCACTGCAACCCGATTCTCAGCAGCCCGGCTACGTTCCCACTATTGGCAATCCACACCAAGAATATTTGCTCTGGGGTGTCGAACTTGGCATTCCCGGTGTGGCGCTATTGGTCGCAATCTTCGCTTCCATTTGGCGCCTGTCGTTGCGTTTTGAGCAGCAAGCCGCCCGGGCAACGCAGTCTGTGTTGGTCGCGACTTTGATTGCGTGTGCAGTCAACTGCTCTTTGACAGACGCGCTGATTGGCGACTTTTTGTGTTTGGTACTGGCATTGACGCTGTGCCTTGGCTTGGTTCCACAAAAGCCACTCGAGCCCGGGTTCTGACGGAAACACACATGTCGGCCGATACACCCTCCACTCTCACCTCGGGCCACGTGGCCACGAGGTTGTTTCGAATATGGCCTTATTTCCGCAAACCGATCCACGCCTGGGTCGCAGCCGTGCTTGGCGCGATTGTTTTGTCGCTCACCGAGCCACTGATTCCTGCGCTCATGCAGCCACTTCTGGACAGTGGCTTCAAGAAAGGGGGGCTGGAATTGTGGACCGTTCCAGTCTGCATCATCCTGATTTTTGGTGTGCGCGGCTTGTCTAATTTTATTGCGCAACTTGCATTGGCCAAGGTAGCCAACCTCGGGCTCTTTGAAATGCGCAAAGCCATGTTTTCTCGCTTGCTGGAAGCTGACTTTTCCTTGTTCAAGAACCAATCATCGAGCACTTTGTCCAACAGCGTGGTTTACGAAATTCATTCGGGCGCTGTGTTGCTGGTTCAGGCTCTCATGACGCTGGCGCGCGACTCGCTCACGCTGCTGGCCTTGCTTGGATACTTGATGTATTTGAACTGGAAACTCTCATTGATCGTTGGGCTGCTTTTTCCTGCAGTTGCTTGGGTCATGAAAACACTGACCAAGCGGCTTTACACCATCACCAAAGAGAGTCAACACGCCACCGATTCCTTGGCCTACGTGATTGAAGAAAATGTTCTCTTGCAACGCGATATCCGTCTGTATGGTGCTCAAGGGTCACAGCGCGCACGGTTTGAGACCTTGGGCAATTCGCTCAACCGCTTGTTCATGAAGTCGACGGCTGCGGCGGCCGCCATGACGCCTTTGACACAGCTACTGTCTGCGGTAGCCTTGTCAGCGGTCATTACCGTGGCTTTGGTTCAGAGTCAGTCCAATTCCACCACCGTAGGCGGCTTTGCGGCATTCGTCACCGCAATGTTGATGCTGATTGCGCCCGTGAAGCACTTGTCAGAGGTGGCCAATCCCTTGACCAAAGGGCTTGCTGCGATCGAAAAAGGAATTGATTTGCTGGCAGACACGCCGATTGAGGCGAGCGGAAACTTTACCAAGCCACGGGCTGAGGGTGCCTTGCGATTCGCGTCGGTGTCAGTCAGCTATGACGCTGACAAGTCGCCTGCATTAGACGACTTTTCTCTGGACATTCGCCCGGGCGAAACGGTGGCTTTGGTAGGTAGTTCCGGGGCTGGAAAAACCACCTTGGTCAATCTTTTGCCACGGTTTGTGACGAGCACTTCCGGTTGCGTCACACTGGATGGTGTGGAGCTGAAAGACTGGGACTTGCGTTCACTGCGTTCGCAGTTTGCACAGGTCAGTCAGCATGTCTTTATGCTCAATGACAGCCTCGCAGCCAATGTTGCGCTAGGAGGGATCGTCGACCGCGAAAAGGTACAGCGCTGCCTGCAAGCTGCAAACCTCGGGGATTACGTGAATCAAGCGCCCCACGGCATTGACAGCTTGGTCGGCCATAACGCAATGGAGCTCTCGGGCGGTCAGCGGCAGCGGATTGCAATTGCGCGGGCGCTCTACAAGGACTCTCCAGTGCTGATACTCGATGAGGCCACATCAGCGCTCGATACCGAGTCTGAACGCTTGGTGCAGGAGGCCTTGCAAAGATTGATGAAGGGCCGTACCACCCTGGTGATTGCACATCGCCTGTCCACCGTGCAGCATGCCGACAGGATCGTCGTGATGCATCAAGGCAAACTGCTCGAAATTGGGTCCCACCGTGAACTGTTGGAGCGAGACGGAAGTTACGCCAAGCTCTATCGGATGGGTTTGCACGATAGCGAAACCGATTAACCCATCTTCAGGCCCATGCTAAACGGTGAGTTCAAGGTGCAAGCGCTGCCTCGCCGCGCTTGTCTTCGTATCGGGTAAAGCACTTGAGCAGCAGATGAACCCAGGTCGTCGATCGACTGACCAATACACGCGGAATTTGCAACAAATCGTGGGTTTTTTCGGTGTCTAAGCGACCGCGTCGGGTTGTAGTGGCAGTGATGTAGCCAGCCCCACGTGCGGCCTCCACTGCAGCGGCATCTACGGAGCCGTAGGGATAACAAAAATGAGCCACAGAACCGGCGCTTTGCAATAGCAACTCAAGTGTCACACGCGACTCCACAAGCTCCGTCTGCAAGTCTTGCGCCGCAAGGCCTGCAAGCGGAACATGGTTTTTCGAATGACTCCCAATTTCCTGATCAGCGGCACACCATTGGCGTAACTGATGTGCATCCATCAAAGGCACCTGAGCAATCCCCAATTCAGCATCCCATACATTGGATTTACCTACCGCTGCACTGACGGCATAGCACGTGGCGCTGAAGCCATGGCGCTGCAGGACAGGTAGTGCGTTACGCAAATTATTTTCATAGCCATCGTCAAACGTGATTCCAAAGACTTTGCCCGTCTTTTCTTGTCGTATGTAGGGCATCAAATCGCTTAGAGACAATCCTCGGTATCCGAGCATATGCATCAATGCCATATGTCGCGAAAAAGTAGAGGTACGCACCGTCAGGCCGCGCAATGGAGCGCCTTTGGGCACCTGCTGCGCAACCTGGTGGTACATCAAAATTGGGATTTTCATAGCGGCACAGATCAGGGGTTAAGTACCTGCTGAAACACCTTTTCGTATTGGGCTGCGACGGCTTTCCAGGTCAAGCCGTGGGCAAAAACCACTGCATTGTCTGACAATTTCTGTGCCAAAACCTTATCTTCAAAAACCCTGGCGATGCTGCTGCTGACTTCACTGGCAGAGGTCGGGTTCTGCAAAATAAGAGCATTGACGTTGTTGCTCAGTTCAGCGCTTATTCCACACCACTGCCCGCCGCTCACTACCACTGGCAGACCGTGCGCCAACGCTTCCAGGACCACCATGGCATAGGTGTCTTCAAGCGTTGGATGCACCAACAAATCAGCCGAGCGGTATACAGCGTCCATCTCCGTCTGCATGCCCAAAAACCACACCCGGTCATTAACGTCAAGTGCGTTTGCTAATGCGCGTATTTCCGTGCCCTGGGGGGACTGCCCCACAACGGCCAGCCAAACATCAGAAGGAAGAGTCGCCAGCGCCTTTAACAAGGTGGGAAGGCCTTTTTTTCGGAAATCATTTCCAACGAACAGCAGACCTCTCCCATGCAATGGCAGACCTAAGTGGGTGCGGGCTCCTTGCTGCTGTGCAGGACTGCAGGTTCCTGGCGCTTTGGCCACACCCGGTGCAATCACCTCAGCCATTGAACTGGCTAGAGGATAGGCCGCGACAAAGTCGTTGAACAGTGCTTGCGACGTAAGCACCACACGCCGCTTGGCTTGAAGCGCATAGCGTTGGCGCTCCAGCAACAGATAGGTCAGCAAGCGTGGGCTGGTGAGCATCTTGATCCAACGCGCTGCCAATGCCCAACTGCGCTTTCCGTGGAAAAGATTGCGTTTGACCGGCAGCACATGCACGGTCTGGACGTTTCCGTGCCAGCTGTTCTCGTGGGAATGCACCACATCAAAGCCACGGCGCGTCGCCCACCAGGTTGCGGTAGCGAAATACAACTGATTGATCCAACGCGGACGTCGCAGCGGCAGCGCCACGCGGTGGTAGCTCACACCTGGAATTCGGTTACCCACATGCTGGGTAAACACATGCACCTCATGGCGCTGCGCGAGCTGCTCCACCACCGCCACGGCATAGCGCTCTGCCCCACCGCCGGTGGTAGAAAAATTGCGGCTGAGGACGGCAATTTTCTGGCGCATGCGCTACAGCAGCACGATGTCGTACTGTTCCTGGCCCATGGCGGTTTCACTTTGCAAAGACACTGGCTTGCCGATGAACTCGCTCAGGCCTGCCAGATGCTGGCTTTCCTCGTCCAAAAACAACTCAATCACCTTGGGTGCAGCCACGATGCGGAATTCTTGCGGGTTGAACTGGCGCGCCTCGCGCAAGATCTCGCGAAAAATGTCGTACACCACGCTGCGCGCGGTTTTGACGATACCTTTGCCTTCGCACACCGGGCAAGGCTCGCACAGCATGTGGGCCAGTGATTCGCGGGTGCGCTTGCGCGTCATCTCCACCAA
>Ga0114963_10004021_pt1 | contig 10068 bp, 6 predicted proteins | sample C_131016_EF_Meta_FD_87019 | JGI IMG/M metagenome (GOLD analysis project Ga0114963, IMG submission 87019) | Freshwater microbial communities from Lake Croche, Canada to study carbon cycling - C_131016_EF_MetaG | ecosystem: Environmental > Aquatic > Freshwater > Lake | place: Lake Croche, Canada...
CTCCGGTACATTGCGAGCTTAAATCTTGCACAACAACCAGTTTATCGCTTTCAAAAACAGTATTTATGGGAGAATTTGGAGAAATGGTAATTGTTTGGTTTTCAATGCTGTAAGGAATTTCAGCTTGTTTCAATTTGGAAATTACCTTTTCATTTTGATTGGGTCTAATCCGAAGAAAAACATCAGGCTGTTGCAAATGTGAAAGTAGAAAATTTTCTTTATCGGTTGCTATAGTCTCGCTAAGATGTTGAGAAAGTGGGAAGAGTGCATCCAAATTCACAAAAATATCAACATTAGCTAGAAATTTACATTTGTCGTGTAAAGATCTATTGCTGATAAATTCTGCCCAATCTGGTTTTAAGGCGGAGATAAAATCATCAGGTTCAGTAGCAATCAAAAACCTTGAAGCGATTATTTTATCTTTAAGATCTGTAGTTATTAATGCATTACCAACTCTAAAATAATGGTAACAAAGAGAGGTAATTTGTCTTCTATCTTTTGAGCCATATTTTTTATGTGCTGCAAAGAATTGCTTTAGATAGAGATTAAAAGGCAAACCACCGGCAAATTGAGTAATCAATTCACCGGCGGTGTTGAGATGAGAAAAATATCTTCCGTTCAAATTATAATTCTAGAAGTGCTTTTACTGGGTCTTTTCCGAACAATAAAAGTTCAGGGTTTTCTAACAATTCTTTAACCCTAACGAGGAAGCTTACACTTTCTCTACCATCGATAAGGCGGTGGTCGTAGCTTAATGCGAGGTACATCATTGGTCTGGCAACAATTTGACCTTTAATAACCACTGGTCTTTCTTGGATTTTATGCATTCCAAGGATTGCTGCTTGAGGGATATTGATGATTGGTGTACTCATTAAAGAGCCAAACACACCACCATTGGTGATGGTGAAAGTTCCACCTTGCATTTCTTCGAGGGTAAGTTTATTGTCGCGGGCTTTAAGTGCCAATTCGCTAACTTTCTTTTCAATTCCAGCCATACTAAGGCTTTCAGCGTTTCTGATTACAGGAACAACAAGTCCTTTAGGGGCAGAAACGGCGATTGATATATCGCAATAGTTGTGGTAAACGAGTTCTTCACCATCGATATAAGCGTTTACAGCAGGCCATTCTTGAAGTGCGAAGCAACAAGCTTTTGTAAAGAAGCTCATAAAGCCAAGGTTTACACCTAACTTTTCTTTGAATTTATCTTTATAAGCGGCACGAATTTCCATGATGCGGGTCATATCCACTTCATTAAAAGTGGTAAGCATCGCAGTTGAGTTTTTAGCTTCAACCAATCTGCGAGAAACCGTTTTGCGGAGGTTACTCATTTTTTCGCGACGCTTTTCACGAGAGAAAGCCTCTTGACCAGGAATTCTACCAGGGTTGGCTAAAGCTTCAAGAACATCTTGCTTTAGGATTTTACCATTAGAACCAGAAGGAACAAGGGATTTAGAATCTACATTTTTATCTGCGATGATTGCTGCTGCAACTGGAGATGCTTTAACATCAAGAACTGCTGTTGGGGCTGCTGCAGGTTGAACAGTAGCAGTTTTTACAGCTTCTTTAGCTGCTTGAGCAGGCTTTTCAGGAGCTGTTGCAGTCTCATCAATTTGACAAGCCAAATCACCAATTTTTAAAGTATCGCCTTCAACGGCAACAGTTTTCAAAATACCGGCTTGTTCTGCGTTGATTTCAAAGGTTGCTTTCTCACTTTCCAATTCGGCAACAATTTCATCTCGCTCTACCCATTCACCATCTTTCTTTAACCATTTTACTAAGGTAACTTCGCTGATTGATTCTCCTATCGCAGGAACTTTAATATCTATCATAATATCTTTATTCTAAAATACAAAGGTCAACAATTTGAACTAATCTGTAGCTTTTGTCAAATATTAATTATTTATTCTGCAAAAGCAGCAGCAACAATTTCAGCTTGTTCTTTTACGTGCATTTTTAAATACCCAGTTGCTGTAGAAGCACTTGGTTGTCTACCAATGATTGTAAATGGAACAGTTTTGAGGTTCATCAATAAAAATGAAGCCGCACCCATATTTAAAGATTCTTCTTGAACCCAACGCCATGATGCATTTACATATTTATTAGCAAGGTTTTCCAACTGTTTTACCGGCAAAGGATACAATTGTTCAACCCTTACAATTGCAACATCATTTCTATTTTGACTTTGTTGATAATTCAACAAATCAAAATAAATTTTACCACTACAAAACAATACTTTTTTAACTTGTTCGGCATTTGATGCATTTTCATCATCCATAACTTCAAGGAATTTACCGTTTGTAAATTCTTCAACATTTGAATAAGTAGCTGGCAAACGTAAATTTGCTTTGGGTGAAAAATTCACCAAAGGTTTTCTAAAAGGAAAACTCATTTGGCGACGCATCAAATGGAAGAAATTAGCAGAGGTAGTAATATTTGTAACAATTATGTTCAATTCCGCACAAAGTTGAAGATAACGCTCTAATCTTGCACTACTATGTTCAGGCCCTTGACCTTCATATCCGTGAGGCAACAACATGGAAACACCGTTCATACGGTTCCACTTTTGTTCTGCACTACAAATAAATTGGTCAATTATAGTTTGAGCACCATTACTAAAATCACCAAATTGAGCTTCCCAAATCACTAAAGCATTAGGATTGGCTAAAGAATAACCATATTCAAAACCTAAAACGCCGTATTCACTCAATAAAGAATTAAAAATTCTAAATTGCCCCTCAGCACCAGGAATATTGCTAAGTCTGCAATATTCTTTATCAGAAACTTCGTCCATCAAAACAGCGTGACGGTGAGAGAATGTACCTCTTTTTACGTCTTGTCCACTCAAACGAACATCTTTTCCATCGAGCAGCAAAGATCCGTAAGCCATCAGTTCGGCGGTAGCCCAATCTATTTTCTTTTCGTCGGTATATAGTTTGATTTTATCTTGAAGTAATTTTTCAACCTTTTTTAATGGTTTGAAATCAACGGGCCAAGTCATTATTGCATTAAAAACAGCATTAAAATTATCAGTAGAAATAGCTGTAGGAAAAGAGGTTTCAAAATCTTGAGGAACAGCTTTTCTTAGATTATTCCAAGCCAATTCGGGTGCCTGGTATTGATAAGGAAGTGGGTGTTGTTTGATTTCATCTAATCTCTCTTGTAAATCTCCCCAGAATTTCTTTTCCATATTCTGAGCCATATCTTTAGCATCCGCTTCGCCATTTTCGATTAGGAATTGGGCATAAACTTCCCTAGGGTTAGGGTGCTTTTCGATAAGCGAATACAATTGAGGTTGTGTAAATTTAGGATCGTCGCCTTCGTTATGGCCATGTTTGCGGTAACAAACCATATCAATAAACACATCAGCGTTGAAAGTCTGGCGATATCGAACTGCAATTTCAACGCAACGAACAACCGCTTCGGGGTCGTCACCATTTACGTGTAACACAGGAGCTTGAACAATTGCAGCGAGAGAAGTACAATAATCAGAAGAACGAGCATCTTCAAAATCTGTTGTAAATCCAATTTGGTTATTGATTACAAAATGGATGGTTCCACCGGTAGAATAACCGCGCAACTTACTCATTTGCAAAACTTCGTAAACAATGCCTTGACCTGCAACAGAAGCATCACCATGTATTAAAATTGGAAGAATTTCGTCGTAATTGCTATTGAACAAAACGTCAGCCTTAGCACGAGCGAAACCAACCACAACGGGGTTTACGGCTTCCAAATGCGATGGATTAGGCATCAATTTTAGATGAATGGTTTTATTTTCTGGAGTTGTGAGTTCAGATCCATAACCCATGTGGTATTTAACGTCACCGCTACCCATAGTTTGGTCTAATATTGCAGTACCTTCAAACTCACTAAAAATTTGTTCGTAAGTTTTGCCCAAGATATTAGCGAGGATATTTAAACGACCGCGGTGAGCCATACCAATTACCACCTCTTTAACACCCAAGTTGGCAGATAAATTAATGATAGCGTCTAATGCTGCGATGGTAGTTTCGCCACCTTCAAGAGAAAATCTCTTTTGACCAATGTATTTTGTGTGTAAAAACTTTTCAAATATTACACCTTGGTTCAGTTTTTCAAGGATGCGCTTTTTCTTGTCCAAATCAAATGGTTGGTTAAAACCAACTTCCATTTCTTTGGTTAAGAAATCTACTTTTTGTTGATCTGAAATGTATTTGAACTCGATTCCAACGTGATGGGCATAAGAACGTTGCAATTGAGCAAGGATATTTTTTAATGATGAAACACCCAATCCAATGTGGTTTCCAGCGTAGAAATTGGTATCCAAATCCTTATCGTCTAACCCAAAGAAAGACAATTCAAGGTTTGCACCACGATCTTTTCTTTTACGGATTGGGTTGGTATCTGCAAGAAGATGCCCTTTATTTCTGTAGCCCAAAATCAATCTGTAAACGCTTAATTCCTTGGCGATATTACTTGGGGCAGCTTGGTTATTAGAAGGGGAATTTGCAATAGAAGATGAATTTGGAGCAAATGACATTGCGAAATCAAAACCTTCAAAAAATTTCTTCAACTCAGGGTCTACGGAATCCTGGTTTTTTAAAAAATCAGCATACAGGCTTTCAATGTAAGCCGGGTGCGCACTTGTAATGTATGAAAAATCCTTCATGGCATGCAAATATCGTTACAATTAGGGTTAGTTGTTAAAATTAATTGATTAAAAATTCAATAAAATTAAAATTTAACGAAAGAAAAATATAAAGAACTAACGTTGTAATCTTTCTAATGATTGTTTAAAAAGATAATTGATTTCTAAATTTTAAAAAACATTTTTGAAAATTAAAATTTATTGCTAACTTCGCCCTCCGAATTTAATTTTAAGATAGAAGTATGGCAAATCATAAGGCAACAAAGAAAGATGTACGTCAAGCAGCAAAACGCCGCACCAGCAATAGATATTATGGTAAAACTACCCGTAATGCAATTCGCGACCTCAAGGTCTTGAAAGGTGCTGAGGCTGTTGAACAATTGCCAAATGTGATTAGTCAAGTAGATAAATTGGTAAAACGTGGAATTATCCATAAAAATAAAGCTGCAAACATTAAAAGTACATTAACTAAAGCTGTTCAAGCTGTTGCTGCAGTTTAATTAACTAGTTGTAAAGTATATTAAGTAAGTCTTAATATTTAATATAATACTATAGAAAAAATAGGTTGTTTACTAAGGTAATCAACCTATTTTTATTTGTAGTAAATTCATTTTGAGAAAGTATAGTTTTAGTATCAATTGTACTTTTTGGCAATTCGTTTGCACTACTTAACTGTTAAAATTTAATCTTGCTGAGTTATACTTTGTTTTCAAATATATAATTCTCCTTACACCCAAATACCCCATTTGTAGTAAAAAATATAATTATTGGGCTTAACCCATCTTAAAAATCAAAATAACCCCTTAGCTAAAGCTAGGGGCTATTTAAATAATGATTCCTAATTTATTTCCTATTGTAGTAAAAAGAGTTTGCTTGCTGGGTGCAGGTTACAACTAGGTCGTTGATACATACATGAGGAGGTAAAGTAGTACAGTAATAAGTAATTTCTGCAATATTTTCTGCAACAAGTGGTTCAATTCCTGCATAAACCGATTTTGCTGTAGCTTCATCGCCGTTAAAACGAACCATAGAAAACTCAGTTTCTGCAGCACCGGGATGAATTCCATTTACTTTAATTCCATGTTTCAACATATCAATGCGCATAGATTGAGACAATGCATCAACCGCAGCTTTTGTAGCACAATATACATTACCTTTTTCATACACTTCTTTTCCTGCAATAGAGCCTATGTTAATGATATGTCCTGATTTTCGTTCAACCATAAAAGGTGCAACAGCCTTGCTTACATAAATTAATCCCTTGATGTTAGTGTCAATCATAGTTTCCCAATCATCCAAATTGGCATCTTCAAAATAATCTCTTCCCAATGCCAAACCAGCGTTGTTAATCAATACATCAATGTTTTTCCACTCAGCAGGCAAACTTGTAATTGCTTGATTTACAGCCTCACGATTCATAATATCAAAGCAAAGCGGAAATACAAGAATTTTATACTCTAATTCCAATGCTGCTTTTAATTCTTCTAACTTTTGATTTCTTCTACCTGTAATGATACAGTTGTAGCCGTTTTGAGCAAATTTAACTGCCATTGCTTTTCCAAATCCTGAAGTAGCTCCTGTAATAAAAACTGTCTTTTGCACTATAAAAACTTTTATTTAATTAATGTAGAAGTTCCTTTTTTAAATATTTTTTTGCCGGTATAATCGGTTCCTTGAACATACCAAACAAAAGTAGCTGTACTTTGTTCTTTACCATCAATTTTTCCATCCCAACCTTTGCCAACTTCAGTAGTAGAAAATATCAATTGTCCAAAACGATTGTACACCTTGAAAAAATCAAATTGTTCAATTCCTACAGGCAAAGGAACTAAATAGTCGTTTAATTTATCGTTATTAGGTGTAAAAGCTGTGGGAACAAAAATATCTGGATTGGTTTGAAAAACATGGATGTTAATGGTGTCAACTGCAGCACAACCCTCTGGTGTACTGACTCTCAAATAGTAGCTATAATCTGACGATAATGTAGCAATTGGGTTATTGATATTTGGATTTGAAAGTCCGAGTGATGGTAACCATTGATAAAAACTTCCACCTGAAGCATTCAACTGTAAAGGCTGGTTAATAACCACGGCGGTATCTCTTCCCGCAAATGCCATCACTTTTGGAACTACTCTTATCAAAACAGAATCGTATGCTGGTTTAGGACAACCAGTTGGATCAAAAACGGCTATTTTATATTTCGTAGTGTATTTAGGACTCGCAATTGGATTGGCAATTCTGTTATTGTTTAAACCTGCTGCAGGCGTCCAAAGATATTGAGTGCCTCCAGAGGCTAGAAGCTGTGTAGCATCACCAAAACACAAAATGGTGTCTTTATTAGTATTTACTTTTGGATAGGGAGCTGTAAAAATGGTAATTTGATCTGAAGCTTGGCATTTACCAATATTTGCCACCACCGTATAAGTAGTTGTTCCATTAGGTTTTACAGATGGCCTTTTAATGGTTGAGTTGTTGAAGCTTACTGTTGGAGTCCAAATGTATGATGTAGCATCACTAACAGGATTAAATCGAACAGAATCTGTTAAACAAATTGTAGTGTCATTTCCGGCAAAGATGGATACAAACTGCTTAACATTCACAAAAACACTATCTCTATTAAAACAACCTGGAGCAGATGTTAGGGTTACATAGTACATTGTAGGAACATCAGGACTTACTAAAGGATCTTGCGAATTGATGTTATTGATCATGTAATTGGGTGTCCAAGTAAATGTTCCATTTCCACTTGCATGGAGTTGTAAAGTATCAATATCACAAATTAGTGTATCATTTGAAACGCTTAAGGTTGGTTTATCTAACACCGTAACTTGGTTTTCAATGGTATCAATACACCCTTTACTATTTCCCACAATGAGCTGTACATTATAGGTATTCAATTGAGGATAACTGTATTTAGGATTTTGTAGTCTTGAAGTATCTGGGTTAATATTAGGGTATCCAAAATACCATTTCCAAGAATTAACCGTACCATAATTTGTAGTGCTTTTATCGTAAAATTGCATAGGTGCATTTTTACAACTATTATCTGCCGTGAAATTTGGGAAGAAGCCAGGATAAATTTTAGCAACTGTAAAAGCAGTATCCGAACATTCTTGGCCACGATTGGTAATCAACATTACTTTAAATTGTCCGGTATCAGGGAATTTAAAAGTTGGTCTATCAATAGAAGTTGTGTCACTATTGCCAGGAATTCCAAAATCCCAATAATAAGATTTAATGAGATTGCTAACGTTTAGGTTTTGGAAAGTCAATTCAAAACCATTGCAGGTTATGTATTGAGGATTAAGATTTGCTTTAGCAATGGAGCAGGCTGCTACCTTTAAATGAAGATCTTTTCTGTGCAAATTAATAATTACGCCTCTTCTTCTTTCAATGACTACAACCGTAATAACATAAATTCCTGCCGTAGGAGCTATTCCACTTACCCAACCAGAATTTGAGTTTATAGTAACAGATTTACCCATTGGTGAAGTAGCTGAAAAATTGAAATTATACAACAGGCTTGAATAGGGCGGAGCAGTTGATGCGGCTGGTCTTGGCATAGCACTACTAGCACCACCATATGCATCTTGGAAAGTATATTCCAATTGATCTCCATCAACATCTGTTGCACTGAAATTAAACATAAACGGATTATTCTCACATATTAGAACGGTATCCATTGTATTAAAAACTGGACTACTGTTTATAGGAGCATCTACCAAAGTTTTAGTTCCCGGAATAGTTGCCATATATGTTGATCCTGCATTAACAGAGCCAACAATATTTGCGATATTATCAATTCTGCAACAACGTTGATAAGCAATTGTATATCCATCTACTGATATTGGCAATTCTACATCTTGATAATAATAGCCAATTTGATAACAAACCTGTGGTGGATTGTCAATACAAGGCCCAGGATTTGACAAACTTACTACATCCATTTTAGCCATTTTTACTGTTAATGTGGTAATTTCTTTGCCACTTTCAAAAATGGTTATTGCAGCTGCATCATCTAATAATGCAGCATTGTCTGGTGCAAAACAATCTCGGTATAATTTTAGGGTGATTTGATACCTTAAATTGGTGCCCGTGCCTGGTCCTAGATATTTATAAGACATTTCACCACCAGCAATGTGTTTGGCTTCTGCAACAAATAAGATGGATAAAAATAATAACGTTATTGATAATTTCCTTTTCAATTAATTGGATTTTAAGGATATAAGGAATTTTTTAACTGCATCAACAGTTCCTGATGGTTGCTCCAACATTCCCATGTGTCCGGTTTTTTCAAATATAGTAATATGGCTTTCCAAAGGAAGATGACATTGCTTCAGACTCTCTTCTAAATTTACTGCTTTATCTTCATCTCCAATAATAAAAAATATTGGATTTTTAAATTTACCAAGAATAAAGCTTCTATCTGGTCTGTTCATCATTCCAATGCAATAACCCTTTAATGCTTCTTTAGTAAAGACACTATATTTTGCAACATGGTTGGCTACTTGATTGGGATAATCAACCCTAAATTTATCTCCAAAAAGATTTGGTACTGTTTGTGCTATATATTTTGCTGTTCCAAATTTTTCAATAAATGCAACTGATTTTAATCTATTCTTTTTTCTTTCTTCATCATCTGCATAAGCCGTAGAATGGATAAGCCCAAATCCTAAAAGCCTTTCAGGATGGTTTTCTGCTATTGCAAGGGTGATATATCCTCCCATACTATGACCAGCCATTACAAATTGATCTATATTTTCATTGGTGATTAATGCCAACATTGCTGAGGCGAAATCATCCATCGTCCATTCTTCATGTAATGAAATTTCATCTGCAGACAAACCACTTCCAGGTAAATCAGGAATGATGAAGCACGCTTCATTTTCAAGTGCTGTTGCCATCGCATATAAAACAGAACCATCTTCTCCAAAACCATGCAACAATAAAAAGGGTATTCCTTTCCCAATTACTTTATAAGAAATTGAAGTGCCGCAATAATTGAAATTTTTGTATTGACTCATCTTTTATAAATATTCCAACTTCTCCAACTTGCAATCAACACAATTGGAATTAAAGAAGGATTTAATGATTGTGGTAGCCATATCCAAAACAAAAGAATAAATATTTGAAGTATGGCGTATACTAAAAAATATTTTTTTATTAAGTTAGATTTTGAATACATAAAAAATACAACCACTAGATGCATTGGCCAAGCCCATAATAAATTTAGATTTTTTCCCATCACAGTGTGGTCTGTTCCAAACCACATAAATAACAAAATTGACCCCAACAATCCAATGGAAAAAAATAAGATGTAATCAAAAATTGTGGTTAAGGTTTTAAAAAACTTATTTTTAAAAAACCCTATAATAAAGATGATTAGAGAAAAAATTGAAAATATGATTAATGGAATATACATTTCTGAATTTCCAGTTGGC
>Ga0114963_10004024_pt1 | contig 10064 bp, 8 predicted proteins | sample C_131016_EF_Meta_FD_87019 | JGI IMG/M metagenome (GOLD analysis project Ga0114963, IMG submission 87019) | Freshwater microbial communities from Lake Croche, Canada to study carbon cycling - C_131016_EF_MetaG | ecosystem: Environmental > Aquatic > Freshwater > Lake | place: Lake Croche, Canada...
AGAAAATAACGATGGAGCTAAAATAAATATGATGATAGGGTCTCCTTCAGTTAAAGAAGGTGTGTCATTTAAAAGAGTCAGACAAGTTCATATTTTAGAACCTTATTGGAATATGTCTCGTGTTCTTCAAATTATAGGAAGAGCTATAAGATTTTGTTCTCATAAAGATTTACCAAAAAAAGATAGGAATGTTGAAGTATTTTTATACTTGGCTACTAGAACGGGAATAGTAACAGCAGACCAAACAATTTGGTCGATGGCAAAACAAAAAAGTAAATTAATTGGTGCATTTGAAACAGCATTAAAAGAAGTAGCAGTTGATTGTCAACTGTTTTATCATAGAAATGTATATCCAGATGATGAATATAAATTAAAATGTAAAAATTAAAACATTCCAGAACTAAATAAATTAGAACTAAATCCCCATTTATCACCACCTTCTCGTCCAAAACCACTACTACTTTCACTCTGAGGTAATCTTTTCTTTTCTAATGATTCAACTAACTTAATAATTTCTCTTAAAGCTCTTATTTTATGCTCATCTGTTACATTACGTATGTTATCTTCATAATTCATTAACATAACTGAAGGGTCCATTAATCTATAACCATTAATTTCATAATAAGAAGAACCATTTTCAGTAGTTACATCAAATGATTTTAATCCATTTTCAAAAGTCATTGATTTTTCTGGTTGAGATTGTTTTCTAGTAAAATTACCTATTCTTTGATTAGTTATTACATTTGGTTGAACAACAATAATATCAACATCACCAGGTATAAAAGTTAATAATTTACCTCTTTGAAAATGTTCTAAATAAATTTTAATAGCTTCAGAACCTGTTAGAATCCAATTATTGCCAAAATATAAGTTAAATAATTCTGTAAACTCTTTAACTCCACCACCCGTAAGTTTTTTTAATTCTAAATATTTAGTTTTATATTTTAAATATTTTTCTTGAAAATCCATTATAATAAGTTAGGTTTTATATATATATTCAGGATAATTTATAATATGATTTTTAGTTTGTTTTAAATTACCATCTAGATCATAAATCTTTTCTATATTAGTTAAATGATTATTATTGTAATCACATTCTCTTTTAATATTACCATTCTTATGATAATATTTACAGATTCCATTTTTTTTCCCATTAATATAATTTTCTTCAGAATAAATAATTCCATTGTCTCTCCACTTTATTAATGACCCATTGTTGCAATGCTCTAGTAAATAATATACAGCACGCATTTTATTTAAGAACATCAAAATACCATCTCCAATAATATTTTGAGAATCATCAAAACTATCAACAGTAGTTACTTCATTTAATTTGAATAATACATTTGAATCATTATTAATAAATCTAACTGGTTCCAATATATTAATATCTAACGAATTACCATTTAAATCTTCTACACCTATTAGTTTACAGATGTTAACTCGATAAAGACCATAATCACTATTTATTTGTGGTGCGACTTTAGAATCATTTAATATTTCAAATATACCAATTACTCTAGTACTATGGTCTTTAATAGGTTGACATTTTTTATATCCGATAAGAGTCATTGTTAATCTAAAAGTTAATTACTGTTTAAATTAAATTCAATTTTATTCTTATTTTCTAAAATATACTTTTTAGCAAAATCTAATAATGAATTAGTAGTTACTTTAGGTAATTGTTCTAAAATTATTTTATTTCTATCAAATAAATATTTTCTTGATATAATTTCCGAAAAATATTTACTATATACTTCTGATATTGTTGTTTCTTTTTGTTTTAATTGATTCTCTGCTGATGTTTTAAATTCATCTAAATTTGATTCTTTTATAATCTCTAATATATTTGAATTAAAATTATTTATTTCTTTGATAACTATATCACAACTTTTATCAGATTGAATTTTTTCAATTATAAAATGTTCTTCACCATAACTAGAAAAACTTAAATTAACTAAATAACCTAATTGTTTTTGAGTTCTTAATATTTTATGAAATTGTGGTTCTAATATTAATTCTATTATAAAAGCGTGTAACCAAATTAATGGAACAAAAGTACCAGTTGGATAAAATAAAGTTACACAATTACTTTTTTCATCCTTATTAGGATGAGTAGCATTTATATTTTTAACATTTTTATTTTGAGGTATTTTTCCAAAATCATTAAAATAATATTTATTTAATAATATAATATTTGGTAGAGCATTATTATTAAAATTTCCATAAAAATAAGATGTTAATGAAGAATTTTTAAAAAAGTTTACCATATAATTTTTAATATCATTTATATTAATTTTATCCAAAGCTTTTAATAATTCTTCATCCATATAATTATTACTTTTAATCATCTTTGAAAAATAATAATCCGAATATTCCCAAGGATTTAATTTTGAAGAATTTTCAATGCTTTCTTTAACTGATTCTATTTTAGAATTAATAACAAGATTTGGTATTTCTATATTAAATAATAAATTAATTGATAAATTAACAAATTGATTAAATTTTATTTCATCATTAGGACACATAAATTCTACAATAACAGAGTCATAATATGTTTTTGTAGAAACAGTAGTACTATAATTAAGAGTTAAAATATTAAATAATTCTTGATTTAAATAAAAATTAATGCAATCTATAGAAATAATAGTTAATAAATAATTTCTTGCATCTTTATAATAATCAGAATTACTAAAAATATAGACTCCTTGAATTAATGCTTCATTGAATATACTACAACCACCATACCAAGATTTTTCTCTTATTAATTCTGGTTTTTGACATCCTAAATCTTTAATCACTTTTGTTTTCAAATCTAAAAATGGATTATTAAGATCTATATTGAAAGAAAATGGAATAGGAGGTGAATTTATATCTTTTATTGAACAATATTCAGTACTATAATTTTTATCTACTGTAAAATTTTTAATTTCCTTATTTGTAACTAATATTTTAAAATTTTTTTCAAAGTATGGTTTTAATTTTGATATTGGATCTTTTTCAAAATTCTTTATTAAAAATGAACCTGAATAAACTTCTTTTAATGGATAATAACTACTATTAACAGAAAGCATATTTGCTAAAGATAAATTATCTATTTTTCCTAAATTTTTAAAATTAATATCGTAAATATCAGAATAATATTTTAAACTATGATAAAAATCACTTTTAAATATTTCATCTAAAGTATATTTTAATACTCCATCAATATATTCTAAATTTTTTACACCTAATTTAGTTAAATCAAAAGTTAAACTAAATACACCTTCTAAATCATTACAATGATAACTTAAATTTTCAATATAACCTTTTATTTTTAAATGATTCCCTAAACTATTTTTGTTATATTTAATTAATACATCGCCTAAAACAGTAAATAATTTATTAAATCTATATTCTTTATCATTTGAAACTTCCCAATAATAATGAAGCTGTTGAATATCTGATAAAGATTTCATTCTATACATTTTACCAAAATTATTATAAATTGGTTTTGATAAACTAAATTTATTTGCTTTTTTAATTGGAATTAAACCAAACGTATCACTTACCATTTTTTTCTGTTTATCAATATCTAAATTTGAAATTATACAAATATTTAAATTGTCACTAACATAATTATCTTCCCAAAATTTAATCATTCTTTCTCTTAACCCTTTTTTATTTAAAGTATCCAAATTACCTGTTGGAAAAGTATTATATGCATTACTTTTAATTGCTAAATTTTTTATTAATTGAAATAATCTCCAGCTATCACTATTTATATTTTTTTGATGTTCACTATTAATTGCATTAATTTCTCTATTTACTGAATCTTCATTAAATAAAGGATCAATGAAAAATCTAGAAAAAACATCCATAATAATATTAATTCCATTGTTAAAAGCAGTAAAATAATAAACAGTTTCAAAATTGTCTGTATATGCATTATATGAACCACCATATTGTTTTACTACTTTATCATAATAGTCCTCTTTAGGATATTTTTTTGAACCTAAAAATAACATATGTTCTAAAAAATGTGCTAATCCTTGATATTCTTTTGGATTAGCTAAAGATCCAATATTAACAGACACACTAACCTCTGTTTTATCGGTTAGTTTATCTTGAACATAAATTGTTTTTATTCCATTTTCTAATATATTATTTTCAAAAATTCTCTTTTCATTTCTAGGTAAAAACATTAATGTTATCTAGAAATTAAATTATATTGTTTCTGAATTTCTTACAGCACTATCCCAATTATTTAGAAATTCTAATGCTGGTACTTTATTGTGAAAGAAAGTTTCTATATTCTTGTTTCCAATCCATAAATCATCTATCTTTAATAACTTACTTGTATTCTTAGTTGATTCATCCTTAATATCATCCAATGATAAATAAGCAGTAATAAAAACGTGATGATTTACCGAAGAAAAATAATCAGTTTCATTTAAATTCTCGTTTTTAATTTCATTCTTCATTTTTTCCAAATCATTATTCTCTGTTAAATACTTTATCAAATATTCAATCTTGGGAACATAATCATAGGTATAAGCTGTAATATTATTTGTATGATATGTTTTAAGACTACCAAAGAACGATGTAATTAAATGAAAAAACTTTTTAACATATGAATAACACATTTCTTTATTGTATTTACTATTCTTGAAAATTAAAAAGTCTTCCTTTTGTGGATCATATAAAACTTTATTTTTATTATTTAATTCAGTAACCGTATTCTCTGATAGAATATTATATAAATCTTGATAATTATCATTGGTTTTTAAATATGGTTTCTTGTAAGGAACTAATCCGTTATTCTCTGGAGATGCAAAATCTAGATTATCTAATATGGATTCTATATTTGATAAAACCATATTCCTTAGATTTTCCTTATTAGTTAATATTTTATCCAAATAAACATCAAAATCAAAATCTTTATTATTATTTACTAAAGAATAACGGATGTCTGTTTTGTCTAATTTATCAAATATTTTTTGTCCATCTTGAATTAATATATGTTTAATAAAATCCAATACATCGTGATAATCCATATTTAATTTATCATAATCAGTTAATAAATTTGTAACTTGTAAAGGCATTTTAAAATTCCTATTTAATAAAATCTTTGTAAAATTTACATTAATATGTTTTTGAAACTCTGATAATAATTTATTAAAGTTATTAAAATCAATAGTTATAGTATCATCTTCTAAATTAATAATAAACTTTTTAGTTCTGCTATAAATTCTAAAAATAGAATCTAGTCCAAGTTCCGGACCAATTTCAAATGAAGTTGGTAAATGATCATTACCAAAAAATAACAATAATAAACAAAAATCATAAACAATACGATAATCGGTAGTGGCAATCCCCGATATTTGATTATAATATTTATTTATAGCTGATACCATAGCTTGTCCATCAAAGTATTGAATATAGTCATCGTCTTTAGAATTATGTTTAATAATTGAAATATTGATATCAGTCCTTTTAAAATTAAAATAAACTTGTTGAATTAACATTAAATGAATAAAATCTGAATCAGTGGTATGAATCAAAACATCTCCAGTTAAATTTTCATTTTGTATAAACTGAAAGATTTTTAAATCAGCCTCTCCATTACTTGACCCAGGGTTAATAAATACTTTCATATTACGATTCTTGTAATATCTAGCTAGTTCAATTTCCAATCTTTTAATAATTGGAGAAATAGGACTGAATGATTTATCCAAAGAAAATCTCTTTTCAATCCACTTGAAATAATTATATTTAATTCCTTCTTCATCAATATAAACATCTTTAATATTTCCAAAGTACTTATTAAATTTTTCCTTTCTATTCATTGATTCAAAATAATTTCTAGTCCTTCTTCTTCTCTGTTCAATAATTTTTGAAAAGGAAGGAATACCATCAATAAAGAATCCAATATTTAATACTGTTTTAGAATTATTATAAGTTTCAATTAAAACATCAGTAGTAACTAATACTTTATCAATTAACATTAAATCAATCTTACTAAGATTGTTCTCTTCTTTAGTATTGATAAAAGTAATTAACTTAGAAATTATTTCATTATCATTATTACCATCAAAAATATATTCAATATTCTCACAATGTTTTCGCCACCAAGGTAAATCAAAAATTTCTGATAATTTATCTTCTGTTTTGTTATTTTTTAATTGACAAAAAGGTAAATTTAATACTATTTTAATAATCTTATTAATTTCCTCTTCTAATGAAAACATTTGATTATAAATAATAAAATTTAAATCAAATAGAATATGATTTCCTAGCACTTTTCTTTTCAATTCATCAATCACAAATCCATATGTATAATTAAGATTTTTATTTAAAAAATTAGATAATCTATCAAAGCCCATTTATTATTATTAATTAAAAGCTAGAATCTTTTTAAGTAAATTAAAAAACAATAAAAAATAAAAAAATTGACACCCTAAAAACTTTCATTTTTTAGTTAGCTATTTTTATTTTTTTAAAAAAATAAAAATTGAAAATTTTACTCTATTCAGTGTCTTTAATAAATTTTAGATGTCAATTAATACTATTTTATATGTTGTTAATACTAATATTTACCAGTACCTTAGAGTACAAGATGGTAAGAACTTGCAATACACTTGCAAGGACATTGCTCAGATAATTGCTGAGCTCAGGAATAAACCTGCTTTTAAATCAGATCCTACAGGATGTGCTCCTTTCTCTGAGATTTACACCGAAGAGCTGGATGGGAAGGCTTATCTCTTTGGAAAACCAATTGATATGCCAAATGGAACTGTAATTTATGAAGTGATGTATCCAAATGGGTTTTTATCCAACGACATAGATTACATACGTTCTGTGCCTAAAGAACAAATATGGTATAATATTGTCGTTGAACCTTACCTTTGCACTCCACGTGTCCGAAGGAGGCATTTAATGAAAGTAAAAACTTTTGAACAAGCTGATGAAATTATTAAAGCCATTACTTTGATAAATGATAAACTTCGTATCAAAAGAGAAAGATTTGCAGAGATTAAGCATTGGAGTTACGAGTTTAAAGATAGAGCGATGAATGAGTTAAAGAATTTCAATGAAACAAATTGTTTCAAAATTCTAGATACTATTAGCGAAAAGAAGTGGAAGGAAAAGTGGGAAGATTATGATTTTGAAAATCCTTATTATTAAATAAAAGACAAATACTTACATTTCATTTATAAAAAAATTGAAAATTTTACTCCTTAATAGTCCTAAATTAATTCTAATGTCTACTACTATTAATACTGATAATTTAATTACTACTATTTACACCGAGGACGTAAAGGGTAACGCGACCCTCTTCGGTGAATCTATTGAGAGGCCTGAAGGTGGTCTTTTAATTTGTTCGGATAAGCCAGAAGAGGGTCCATTCACTCTTTATTGGACTAACTACACTGACAAGAAGATTGAGGTTAAAACTATTATAACTACAAAGACCTACGAGGAGGCAAGGACCATCAAGAAGGAAATTGAAAAGGTGCAAAACGAATTGAACCAGCAATCACCTCTTTTCAAGAGCAGAGAGAAGGCACGCTTAATATATGAGGAGGGAAGAAAGGAAGCGACTATATATGATAAGATGCTCAAGACTTTTAAGACTATTGTAGAAGACATCAATGATAGCAAGTATCGACTTGAGGTTCATTGGAGTTTTCTCAAGGTTTTTGATTCCTTTTCTAATGAAATCAAGATACTTTTACAACAGGTAGATAATGATGAGGAAATAGGTTTTGCCACATTTTTAAGATTTATACGTCACTGTCAGGATTTCGTCCAACAAACTCTTGAACAGCCGGACCTTGAAAAGGATGCAATAAAGTTTGTACCCCTCTTTCGTGACTATGCAAAACAACTGAAGGAACTGGAAGATAGTTACATCAAACTTCTTCAGGAATATGGTCCTAAAGTTGATGTTGACCCCGTTAATTACGAGGTTACCATTACTCTCCTTCGTGACGGCAAGGAGAAAAGTATTGAGTTTGGTGAGTGGAATGTTCAAATCACACGTTGTAAGGACGAAGACCGCAAGAAATTCAAAATTGATGGACCTCCTGCTGACGATGGTTTCACCTACTTTATCTTTGTAGTACCACCTGGCTTTGGTCAAAACCCTGAAACTATCTGGGTCAGTAAGGAGGAAGGTGTTACCATCAAGAACCGACTCTATGAGGCTCGGAAGGCAGCTGGTCTTTACGACGACTAAATTAATTCTTTTATAGAATCAAAATAAGTTTAAAAATTCTTTTATCGCTTTATTTAATGGACAATTGCACATTACCTAACTGTTATCCTGCATCTTACGATATTAATGAAGGTTTTGAAGATGTATTTTTAAATCTAGAACCACAGAGTTATATACTGTCTGGTAAAAATAAAGATTACAAAGATGCTTCTGCTTTTTCTGCTGAAAAAGCAGCAAAAGCACAAAGTTGTAGAATGTCAAATAATAACAATAAAAATTTAATTGATCTAGATTCAGATAACTATGATAATGTAAGTGGTAAATTAGAATGGGAAAATCTAGAAGGTAATGCTATTCAATCTTACCCAGATACTGCACCTCCTTTACAAAGAGGAAATGCAAAAGAATCTGCAGATGTTTTGCTTAAAAAATGTCCACTTGGATATAAAGATGTTAAAATGGGATCCGCTTGTTTAAGTATGGATGATTTTTTCTTTAAAGATGGATATATTGATGAAGGTTTTGAAAATACTCAAGTAGTTAATCATATAAATATTATATTTTTCTTTATTAAGATCGTTATTGGAATTGTATTACTTTTTATAATATTCTATTATTTTAGTAATATAAAATATTAAATTTTTTATCTATATAATATATATGGATAAAATATTTAAAAATCATTATGGAGTATCTATGAATACCAATTATATTGATAATTTTCAATCTATTGGAAATGATACTTTAATAACACAATTACAATCACAATTACAATCACAATCACAAACACAAACACAACCAGACTTACCAACACAAGCATCAAGATCAAGAAGAAATTCATCTAAAGTAAATAAAAAACCTACTGGTAATATAAATTCTTTAATAAAAGAACTTGAAATATTAAATTTACAACAAGCAGCAATACTTACACAATTAAATAGTCAAGTTAAAAATATAAATCAAAAAAATAAAAATGATACAGAAAATGATAAATATACTAAATCAGGTAAAAAACCAAATACTAGATTTAAAAATAGTAGATTACAAACTAGATCACAAAGTAGATCAAATAGAAGAAGACAATCAGTTAGTGCATTAGATATGAATACACCACTCGAAATGAATACAACAACAATTATAAATACACCATCAATTATAAATACACCATTTAATATGAATACACCATCAATAATACCTGTTATAAATGATATATCAACAATACAATAATAAAACTTATAATAGCTATATAAAAAATTAATTATTTAATTACATAGCCATTACTATTATTAATAAAATGAGAAAAAATATACCTATTCCAATTAGAAAAGTAGTAATAGATACTCCAGGAAATATTTCTTGATCTAAAGGAGAAGATGGAGAAGGAGGAGGAGTTGTTTGAATAGGTGCAGGAGTAGGAGCTGATGTTGGTGTTGGTGCAGGAGCTGGTGTTGGTGTTGGTGTTGGTTGAATAGGAGCTGGTGCAGGAGTAGTTTTAGTAGATGCAGGAGTTTTAGGAGAAGGTGTTAATAATGGAGTTTTAGGTACACCAGCTTTTATTAAATAATGTCCTGTAGCATCATTATGTGCATTATATTTAGCAAGTGTACCTGCTTTCTCTATTATATTATTTATAGTACTATCACTATAATATCTAGCTGATAAATAATTACCATTTGAATCCATTCTAACCATTTTTACATAATTATCATCATAACCTGCATAAATGATAGTTTGGTCAGTCAATTTAATTGCTTTTTGAATTCTTATAGAATCTGTATTATTTAAAATGTAATCACCATACATAACCTTATCTGAAGGAGGATCTATTAGTGTACCTGCGGTGTTTGATGTTGTTGTTGATTGA
>Ga0114963_10004026_pt1 | contig 10057 bp, 9 predicted proteins | sample C_131016_EF_Meta_FD_87019 | JGI IMG/M metagenome (GOLD analysis project Ga0114963, IMG submission 87019) | Freshwater microbial communities from Lake Croche, Canada to study carbon cycling - C_131016_EF_MetaG | ecosystem: Environmental > Aquatic > Freshwater > Lake | place: Lake Croche, Canada...
GGTAATGACTTTTTTCAAAATACGGCAAGGCCACCGAGCCCATCGTTGCCGCCGTTGCCACGCTTGAGCCTGCCACAGCCGAGAACACTCCACAGGCCAGAATATTGGTGTGCAATAGGCCGCCTGGCAAACGCCCCATCCAGACGTTCAAACCACGGTACAGACGCTCAGACAAACCTGCGCGCAACATGATCTCGCCCATGAGTAAAAAAAGCGGCACCGAGACCAACACAAAATTCGTCGAGGGCGCCCAAATCATCTCACCCAGAAAATTCCAAAACGGTCGGTCTGAGAGCGAGAAGCCGGCCAAGAGCGCCAACGACGAAAGCGCAGCACCCACATAGATGCCACCCGCAAAAAAACCGGCAAACGCTCCTAGAACCGCCAATAAGGCCCACCAGGGCACCGAGGTCGCGGACAAAGCCGCGGCACTATCGGCACCGCCAAATAAGCTAGCACCACCAATCACGATTGCCATGATCACAATAAAGACGATGGCAATCATTTGCTACCCTGCATGTGTGCCTGCGCCTCGGCAACAGCCTCGAGGGTTTCGGCGGCTTCATCTTCGTAAGTACGCGCCATTAAGGCACGATCCATGGCATCAAGATCGCCACGCATGAGTTGCCCGACTGCACGCAGGGCCAGTGCAAGCGCTGCCAGCAATAACAAGACAAAGCCTGCGGCCCAAACGCCCTGCGGCACGACTAGCGGTGTACGAAGCGTCGTGAGATCCGTGGCGTTAAACGCAAAAGAATCTTTGGCGATTGAAACTGCGCCATACACATAGAACCCAGTCGACACCAATAAGGCCAGCAGCGAGGCTAAGTGCAACCACACACGCACACGCAGGGGCATGCGCTGCACCAGGACATCGATGCGCACATGACCGCGCTCAAACAGTGTGCCCGCCAATCCCCAGCTCATTCCAACCGCCATCAGATAGCCGGTCAGTTCAGTGGTGGATTCGGTTGAAAACCCTAGAAACTTTCGAGCAAAAATATCAAAACAGATCAGCACCGTGATCAGCAGATAGCAAAAACCCGCTACCCACATCGCACGGCGACTGAGCCATTCAAGACCGCTATACATTCTTACTTGCCAGCGGTGTATTTCACACCAGTGATCGGTGCGATCACCTCGTTGTAAACAACACCGCAACGGTCGCCGCAACGCTTCACCCAGGCTGGCAAGACTGTTTCGGCCAGACTGGTCTGAATTAAGCCCGTCTCATTGGGCTGTGCCTTAACTTCTGCCATCGGCTTTTTAACGAGTGTTGCCAACTTACCCGAGCACCCTGCTTCGCGGCCGACGTTACACGCCACCCCATCTTCAGTCGCGTCTTCGCCGAGTTTCCACTGCGCATTTTCAATCGCTGCAAAGGTCTTTTCGAATTCAGCGCGAATCGAAGGTTCAAGTTTGTTCCACCAGGCTAAGTTCACAAAGTAGCCAGCGGTCGACCACGATAAAGACAGCGTGTAAAGATGCGTGGTGACCTCGGGCCACTTCACACCATTACCTGAACCCGAACCGGTGATACCGCAATCGACCGTGCCACGTTCAAGGGCTGTGTAGACCTCACCAAAGGCCAGCGAAACAGGTTGTCCGCCCAGCGCTTTCACCAGGTCACCCGAAGACGGCCCGTTGATGCGAACTTTTAGGCCTTTTAAGTCGGCTAACGAAGCAATCGGCTTGCGACAGAACAGCATCTGGCCTGAAAACGGATAGGTCGCAACGAGTTTGATCCCAAGCTTTTCGAGCTCTTTGTTTGCAACCGGCATCATGGCATCAGCGACTTTACGCGCTTGCTTAATGCTTGGATTCAAGCCTGCCAAATCAACGCCATCCAGCATGGGCACATCGCCCGACACGGTGGTCAGCGGGCCCGCGGCGATATCCACTTGACCCGAACGCACCAACCTCAAGACTTCGGGGCCATTGACATTGCGCTCTGGCCAAGACGATAAGGTGATTTCAACGCGACCGTTGGTAGCGGCTTTGAGCCCATCGCGCAGCATCGGTTGATCGACTTGGGTGTACTGCGGAATTGTGGGCGACACCTGAGTAATTGCTTGCACCGCAATCTTAGGCCCCGTTGCAGCCGTTTGAGCCGACACGTTTGATAACTGCATGGCAGCAAATAGGGCTGAGACCATCACTGATCGGTTTAACACGTTCATTTATAAGCTCCTAAAATATGACTTAACAATGGAGAAATGCTTGACTGGCCGGCGCTGATCCCGAGGGACTTTGCTTTGGCGGACACTACACGATGTCAATAAGGATGATTAAACGAGTACTAAAAACTTGCCAGACTGTTATTTGTAAGATCGGTCACAAGCATTGAACCCGGTGCATGCGTCAAACAAAACGCAGGCTTCATCGCCATCGCAACAGACTGTGGTGTGACGCCACAGGCCCAAAACACGGGCATCTCATCATCACGGATGGTGACCGACTCACCAAAATCAGGTTTGTTGATATCTTGGATCCCAATTAAATGCGGCATGCCGATATGCACCGGTGCGCCATGCACGCTCGGAAATCGCGAAGTGACCTGTACCGCACGCACAATATCAGCCGGGCGCATTGGGCGCATCGACACCACCATTGGGCCATGAAATACACCCGCCGGCGTGGTAGCGATATTGGTGCGATACATCGGTACGGTACGCTGCTCTTCAATATGGCGTAAAGGGATACCGGCTTCGATCAGCGCTTGCTCAAACGAAAAAGAGCAGCCCAGTACAAAGCTCACCAAATCGTCACGCCAATACCCGGCGATATCGTAGGGCTCATCGACCAACAAGCCATCTTTGTAGACACGGTAGCGCGGGATGTCGTAACGAATATCGACGTCTTCGCCAAGGCTGGGCAACATGGGGTTGCCCGCCTCGGAGACCGCCAAGATAGGACAGGGCCGCGGATTACGCTGACAAAACAACAAAAAATCGCTCGCCAGATCTTGGGGCAAAATCATTAAATTGCCTTGCACATTACCAGGGGCGACACCAGCCGTATGACCACGTGCTTCGCCGCTGCGGCTACGCAAGCGAGCTTGATGACCGGGGTTAGCGGCTTGTGCGGACAACGCGGCTTGGTTCACCGCTTTTGGAAGACTGAGGTCGTTCATCCGGGCACCTTTTAGTAAATAAGAATCACTCGCAATGTCGATCTAAAACTATTTATCAGTATCTGGCAAAACAGCTAACGACATTAGGCTTGTGTCATGCAATGCAAAAACCTGAGTCTTGGTTGCGAGTGTTGCTCGCGAGCGTCACCAAGTCAAGTACCAAATCCGTTAGCGAGATACGACCTGCTACGATGAGCGCTCATTTTCTTGAGGTAGTTGACCATGGCAAACTCTAAACCTGCAAAGCTTCACGAACGTCTAAAACAACCTGGGCTCGTCACCGCCCCCGGGGTCTACGATATGGTGTCATTACGACTAGCCGACAGCTTTGGCTTTGATGCTTTGTATATGACCGGCTTTGGCGCAGTCGCCTCGCACTTAGGCTTGCCTGATGCAGGCTTGGCCACCTACAGCGACATGGTCGGTCGGGTCGGCGCCATGGCAAAAATGGCGCGTACGCCCTTAATTGCCGATGGCGACACGGGCTACGGCGGGCTGTTAAATGTGCGCCACACCGTACAAGGCTATGAGCTTGCCGGCGCCTCTGCGATTCAGCTTGAAGATCAAGAGTTTCCTAAAAAATGCGGCCACACCCCGGGTCGACGAGTCATCCCACTGGCTGATATGGTCAAAAAAATCAAAGTCGCCGTCGAGGCCCGCCAGTCGACAGACTTTTTGATTATTGCGCGTACCGATTCGCGTACGACTCTTGGTCTTGACGAGGCACTACGACGTGCCGACGCCTATGCCAAAGCCGGTGCCGACATTCTGTTTGTTGAATCACCCGAAACCGAAGAAGAAATGCGCAAGATCGGCTCATCGTTTGACTTGCCACTTTTGGCGAATATGGTCGAAAAAGGTCGCACCCCGGTATTGAGCAAGGCCGATCTTGAAGCGCTCGGGTTTAAGCTGGCGATATTTCCGGTGACAGCACTTTTGGCGGGTGTTCAAGCCATGACCAAGGTTTATCAACATTTCAAAAGCACAGGTTCTTCTACGGGCAATCCAGTTGAGCTCTATGACTTTACTGAACTGACTAAGCTAATGGGCTTTGAAGATGTTTGGGAGTTTGACAAGCGTCACGCCGAGTAAGTACAAGCAAAATTTAACCACACTGGCAGCACAACATCTTAGCGATTAAGTCCGTACAATGCAGTAAGAGTTCGGCATGCTCTTTGGTTGACTGTCGAGCTTAATCAAAGTTTCGCTACAGCGAAACGAAATCTCTCATGCGCTATTTTGCTCACAAAGCATTTTTATTTTCAGGAAACAGATATGAAAACCACACGTCGCCAATTCATCATTTACTCAGCAGCCGGCTTAGCGAGTTTGTCGCTTGCCCAACAAGCCAACGCACAAGCACTAATCGCTGAAACCGATCCGCAAGCCGCTGCATTGGGCTACAAGGCCGTAGCAACGACCGTTGACAAAGCAAAGTTCGCCAAGTATGCCGATGGCCAAAATTGTGCGAATTGCACGCTATATCAAATGAAATCGCCCGAGTCGGGCGGCTGTGCGATCTTCCCCGGCAAGCTTGTTGCCGCAGCAGCTTGGTGTAACGCTTACGTCAAAAAAGCTTAAGTACGCTTAGTAACGTATTAGTAAAAAACCGCTGCACTGCAGCGGTTTTTTTTATAGGGTCTTACGCGTGTGGATCAGTCGGGGCAAATCGCCTCGTCACAAAATCATGACAAAACGCACTCACCCTCGTGTCAATACAAGTAATACTACCCTGCACTACAGTTCTTACCGAGCCACTACTCGCGCCTCTGTACCCGCGCCTTCAATATAAACTTTTTGGCCAACATATAAGTTACCCGTTGGTTGTGTCACGGTCACTAAAACGCCGCTACTAGTACGAACAAAGATTTGCTGACCTGCGATTGGCTTGTCATAATTTTTTTGAATTTCGTTACCACCCACGGCACCGCCCACAGCACCAAGAACCATCGCTACCGCCTTGCCTGTGCCGGAACCAATCAGAGCACCCACGCCCAAACCACCCAATGCGCCGATCACGGCACCCACGCCAGTTTCGTGATTATGAGCAATTTGCGTTGCGCTGATTTGTTGAATCACGCCCGAGCGAATTTCAAGAGGTGCAGAGGGCGACGTTGGCGCACAAGCCGTCAAACCCAGCGTGACCAAAAGAGTCAATGTGCCTGCGACAATTCGTTTAAACATTGAGAGCCTCGATTAAGAAAGTAAAAAATATGCCGCCACCGTAAGTTTTGACACGAACAAAACGATGACAAAAAAATGACAGCTAATGATTGAAGCCGCTAAAAAAACACAACTTGCGTGAGTGTACTTCCAAGTTATGATTCGTACGCGTTATTCAGTGACCCAGACAATAGTTTTTTGAACAACGTAAAGGCTGCGATTGGGATGTGCTTGACCCCTTATTTCCTTGCCTGCGGCGGCAAGACTTCACGGAAATTTAAAATGAAAAAACAACTTGCTCTTCTTTTTCTGGCTGTCGCCAGTGCAACCACTTCGGCACAACCAACACCAGCACCAGCAGCAACAACCACAACCGAAAAGTTTGTCAGCTTGTGCGCAAACACGACCGACGTAGCGGCTCAAAACTTTTGCCACGGCTATAGCCAGGGTGTTTACGAAACCTACCTCGTGACCCGTCACCCCCAAAAGGCCCCAAGCTTTGTCTGCGCACAAAACTCAACCCTGACGCGCCAAGACCACATTAATAACTTTATGAAATGGTCAGTCGCACACCCTCAGTTTAAGCAGGCCTCTGCCTCGGACACAATTTTGCGCTATCTCGGAGAGACGTTTCCTTGCAAGCCCTAATGACAATTAGGGTTTCTTGCTCGACGTCTGACTTCGTTACGTATAAGGATTAATCATGAAAAAAATCTTCTTGGCTTTACCCGTTTGCGCAGCACTCACAATGACCGGCTGTTCTAACATGAATAACACCCAACAGCGCACGCTGTCGGCGGGTGCAATTGGTGCCGCCGCAGGTGCAGGTATTGCGCTGATTGCCGATGGCAACCCAGTGTGGGGTGCCTTGGGTGGCGCGGCCATTGGAGCACTCGGCACTTATGTTTACGACAAACATCAAAACTCAAAGTCTAACTAAGCGCCAACGACCTGAGCAGACGATCTCAACATTTTACTTTCGTGTGGCACTGGGTTGATTTTTCCAACGTCGATGCACCCACCACCACTGCTCTGGGTGCCTCACAATTGCCAACTCAAGTGCCTGATTAAACGCGCGCGTGTTGCGTTTGATTTCGCTGCCCACATCATCGTCTACGATCGGCGTGAGTGGAGGAAAAAACCGCAACACGTGCGTTCCGTCGGGTTCGCGCCAGGAGGCCGCCGGCACCACTGGCGCACCAGTCGCCAAAGCAATGAGGGCCATACTTTTATAAGTGCCTGCAGCATAGCCAAAAAACTCAACCTCAATGCCTTCAGGCCGTCTGGCATATTGATCAAACGGAAAAACGATGACATCGCCGCGCTCAAGCGTCTCAACAATCTCTTCAAGAGAGCCACGGCGCCCCACCACGCCAAAACCTGCATTTTTAAAGCGATTGGTCAGTAAATCACTCAGCCATTTGGGTTTGATCGGTCTTCGCAAAAAATGGATGTGTCCCTTCACCTGCGGAAAATGTTCGATCCCAGCAACCGTAGACACCTCAAAGTTTCCGAAATGGCCCGTCAAAATTAAGACCCCCTTACCTTGGGCATAGGCATCCCACATGATAGCGACGTCTTCGACTTTCACGATATCTTTTTTTTGCTGCGCGGATAAAAAGCGAAATTGAAATAACTCTTTCAATAACCTCAGTAAGTGCCCATAGTGTGCCTGCGCTAGCAGGGTGATTTGCTGTTGACTGACTTGGGAGCCGTACACCCGGTTCAGGTTTTCTAAAATCACCGAGCGCCGATAAGGCAGCCAGCGGTATAAAAACCGCCCACCCCGGCTCGGCTCGATAACTTTTGGTACACGCAAGGCAACAGCCGTGGCAGAGAGCGGCGTGTGCGTTAACGACAATTTAATCTCGGCAACCAAGTGCCTACCCATCACAATTTCAGCAGCATGGCTCGCCACCACCTGCGGGGCGCCATAGGCGTCACGCACCACCGAAAAATCCATGGCGGTAATAGTATTGAGCGCCGTCTCGCGCGGAAACAATTTTAAACACGCTTCTTTTGCAGCAAAACGCGCAGCTAAGCTTGCCATACGCCCGGCACCCTCTCCGGCGTCGCTGATTTCTTGCGTCGAAAACAATTTTTCAAGCTCGCCGGGCATGGCCTCAACTAACCGGAGTACGCGAGCGATCTCGACCGTATCCACCGCGCAGCCATCAGGTAATGGCTCTGTCTGCTCCGTCGCTTGCGTCACTTTAGGCGATTGCTCGTAACAACAACGCCGTATTTGTACCGGCGAAGCCGCGGCACAACACCAACACGACATCGCCACGTGAGGCACGCGTTTGCTGCGAGACATTGAGACCCGCACATGAATCAGCGAGGGTCTCGAGAGTCGCGATACCTGGCACCACCTTGCGTCGGCAAGCCTCTAGGCCCAGTACTGCATCCAAAATCCCTGAAGCAGCAAAGAGGTGACCTACGGACCATTTAAATCCGGTCACGGGTGGCATGGTGGCACCAAACACACGAAGCAACGCCGCAGTCTCTGAGGCGTCAGATTCTTGCGTACCGTTACCGTGGGCCACAATCATCCCAACATCAGTTGGTTTAAGTTGAGCGTCGGCTAAGGCTAACTCGATAGCACGGCTGAGCCCATCACCATCAGAGCGAATACAAAATAAACCTTCTCCCTCAGAGGCGTCACCACCACCTAGATATTCGCCCAGCACAGTTGCGCCGCGGGCAAACGCCGACGCTTCGGTCTCGAGCATAAGCGACGCAGCCCCTTCGCCCAGCAAACAACCATCATGCCGTTGATCAAAAGGTCTTAGATGATCTTTACCAATTAAACCGACGCGATCCAGGTACAACAAGGTTTGCGGCTCAATCGGTGCGTCATGACCCACCGCCAAAACCCGCTCAGCATCACCCTCGCGCAGCGCCCAGGCGCTTTCAATTATCGACAACATCCCACTCGCGGTGTGATTAGTGATGCAACCGTTTGGCCCTTTGAGTTGATTGCGAATACTCATGTGGCACAACACGTTATTGGGCAACGACTTGAGTAACCACATCGGATTGACCATGTTCGATACTTCACGGCCAAACTCACTCAAATCGTTTTTAGTTTCTGACATCAGCGGGAAAAAGTCGTAATTGACTTCGAAGGCGCCTCCACCCGAGCCTACATAACACCCGGTCTGATCGGCGTAATGCGCAGCCGCCGTGTCATCGAGCGTTTCACGCCAAGCAGATAACCCAGCTTGTTCAAGGGCCTGAGTGCCTGCATAAATACCAAATACATCCGAACGACGTACGAGCTTGAGCAACTTGCGGTCACCGAGCAACTTGCCACCGTTGTATTCAGGCACTTCGGCAGCCAAGCACCCCCGAAACTGTTCGGCGTCAAAACCTGCGATTGGCGCTACGGACGAGCGCCCAGCCAACAAGGCCTCAACGATGCTACCCGCGTCAGTACCCGAGCCGCAGATCGCGCCACTTCCAGTCAAAAGGATTCGGGTCATCGCACTCACCGCCCAGAGGCGACGAGCGCCGCGGTTTCTTCGGGGTGACGAAAGGCCAGACAACTATTACTGCCCCCAAACCCTAAAGAATTTGAAAGTGCCATACCAATGCGCTGTGCACGTGGCTGGTCACGCACAATGTTGACGTCACAGTCGGGATCAAGTTGCTGCAAATTAGCGTTTGGCGGCATCAACCCATCGCGAATGGCCAGGGCACACAGCCCCGCTTCGACCGCTCCGGCAGCAGCAATTAAATGGCCCGTCACACTTTTCGTTGAGCTGACCCCCACGTCGTTGACCCTTGCCCCAAAAACCGCTTTAACTGCAGCGCATTCGCTGCGGTCGTTCATGGGTGTGGAGGTGCCGTGCGCATTGAGATAGTCAATATCTGAGATGCCTGCACCCGCGTCAGCAATCGCCCGGTGCATCGACTGTATAGGGCCGTCGCCAGAGGGATGAGAGTCTGTAATACGATAAGACGAAAGAGAGTTACCGTCGCCGGCGAGCTCAGCGTAAATGGTCGCACCGCGCTGGACGGCAGAATTCCATTCTTCAAGTACCAAAAAGCCCGCGCCTTCCCCCAACACAAATCCGTTACGGGTCAAATCAAACGGCCGACTGGCACGCTCAGGCTGATCGTTATCGGGCGATACGGCAGACAGCAGACAAAAGCCAGAAAGACCGATCGGCGAAATCATTGAATCAAAACCACCAGTCAAGACGCGATCGGCTAAACCGCGCCGAATCAGTCGCAGAGCGGTACCGATCGCCTGTCCACCCGAGGCACAGGCGGTATGAACGGTCGAGGCATAACCGCGTATGCCAAACCGGCGTAACAACAAAGAAATACCGGCTGTCGACAAGCTGCGGCTAAAGGCCATCACATCATTGGCAATCGGCTCGTTGAGTAACGCACTTGCTACAAACTCGCCATCTGGGGCCGCAGTGCTTTGCACCGCGGCAATTTCTTGGTGCGCTACCGTCATCATGCCCGCCCCCACGACACAACCCCAGCGCGTTGCATCTTGCAAAGTGGGACGCACGCCGGCGTCAGCGATGGCTTGATCTGCTGCCGCCAAAGCAAACCGATGCGCACGGCTGGCGTACTTCAGCAACTTACGATCGTCAATCGGTGGCAAATCGTCAAAGCCTTTGACCTCAGCCGCGATGCGCGTTGAAAACCCTGAAGCATCAAAAATCGTGATGGGGCCTGCGCAACTGCGAGCCGCTTTGATTCGCGCCCAGGTTGAAGCAACGTCAAGGCCGGCTGGGGTTA
>Ga0114963_10004027_pt1 | contig 10057 bp, 5 predicted proteins | sample C_131016_EF_Meta_FD_87019 | JGI IMG/M metagenome (GOLD analysis project Ga0114963, IMG submission 87019) | Freshwater microbial communities from Lake Croche, Canada to study carbon cycling - C_131016_EF_MetaG | ecosystem: Environmental > Aquatic > Freshwater > Lake | place: Lake Croche, Canada...
AGGTGGTTGCCGCAAGGAAACAAGTAGAGGAGCTGATCAAGAGGCATTATGGATCCGAGGAGACCTCGATGGAGGACGTGCTCGGACAACTCAGGAACACGGGTATCACCACCCTGGAATCCGAGGAGGAATTCAATGCGGCCGCCGCCGCTGCGGAGGCCAATTCTACTCCGATCATCCGATATGTCGACCTGATCCTGGATCGGGCCGTGCAGGCTCAGGCGAGCGACATTCATTTCGAACCCTTTGAAAAGGAGTTCAAGATCCGTTACCGCGTGGATGGCGCGCTCTACGAAATGGAACCTCCCCCCCGTCATCTGGCTCTTCCCGTGATCTCCCGTGTCAAGGTGATGGCCAACCTCAACATCGCCGAACGGAGGGTCCCGCAGGATGGACGTATCCAGCGTAAGATCCAGGGTAAGACGGTCGATCTCCGTGTCTCCACCCTTCCAACCCAGTTCGGAGAGAGCGTCGTCCTCCGTGTTCTCGACCGGAGTGCCGTTCAACTTGACCTGGAAACTCTCCAGATGCCGCAGGACGTTTACGAATACATCCTGGAGGCGATCCAGAAGCCGAACGGGATCTTCATCGTCACCGGACCAACAGGATCGGGCAAGACCACGACCCTCTATGCGTGCCTGAACAAGATTAACACGACTGATTCCAAATTGCTAACGGCAGAGGATCCTGTGGAATACGAGATCGACGGCATCATGCAGGTTCCGATCAACGAGGGCATCGGACTGACCTTTTCCCGTGTTCTGAGGGCATTTCTACGACAGGATCCCGACCGCATCATGATCGGTGAGACCCGCGACCTTGAGACCGCCCAGATTGCCATCCAGGCCTCCCTCACAGGTCACCTTGTCTTCACGACACTTCATACCAATGACTCAACAGGAGCAATCTCCCGACTGGTGGACATGGGGGTGGAGCCTTTCATGATCTCGGCATCCCTGGAGGGGGTGCTTGCTCAGCGATTGGTGAGAAGAATTTGTCAGAAGTGCAAGGTTTCCTACGAACCCGACGAGGCCCTGCTGTCGCAGTTGGGCCTCTCTCCCTATGACATCGGCGACAAGAATTTCTACTTTGGCAAGGGGTGCACCGAGTGCAATCAAACGGGATACAAGGGTAGAAAGGGGCTCTACGAGCTTCTGAAAGTCTCGGACCCGATCCGCGCCCTGATCAATGACCGGGCCCCGAATGTGGTGATGAGACAGAAGGCCATGGAACTCGGCATGAGTACGCTGAGGGCGGACGGCATGCGCTGCATCTTCGAAGGAATCACAACCATCGATGAGGTGCTCAAGTATACCTGAGGATTGTTTCAGCAGCAGATCCTCACTCCTCGATTCAAGAGGATGGCAAGCATCCTTCCAGGTCGTTTAAAGGGGATCCCTCCGACTTCTCTACCGCCTGATTTATTGATTTCTAACCACGGGACGCTGTCCTGAAACAGGGGGGATCCAAAGACTGCGCTCTATGAATTTTTTCTTGATTGGAGCAATCAAACTATAACCAGCCCTGCCATCCATTGGAGGCGCGGTTGGCGGCATCGGGGTGCCCCACCGTGAGCGGCAGACAACCTGGGAAGCAGGAATTTCCAGTCCGGGAAGTGTGTGGTTCATGACATCCGCTTGGGATGGTTCTTGAAAAGCTCCTAAAAAAGCTCCGCCAGCCAAAAATATCTTTGGGAAAAAAAGTAGGGAACTCATGAACTTTAGGACTTATGGTCTAATTCTAGGGGGGATCGAAAAATTAGTAATTAATCGAAGCTTCCCATCATGACAAGACTTACCAAGCAACTGGGAAACGATCGAGATGAAGTCCCTGATAGAAGCCCTTCAGATCTAGCTTGGACGATTGCTTTCACGACGAGCAAGCTCCGGCTGCATTCTTTGAAATACCATCCTCCTCGCTTTCACGTTCAGCGTCACAGCGCCTTCAGGTTCACGTGCGCCCCCGTGATTTTCTTTCTCTTCTTTCTTGTGCAGACTGTGCCGCTTCGGGCCGAGGAAGCTTCAACATCCTTCCAAGAGAAAGCCCTCAGACCATTCCCTCAAGCCGGAAGCTTCCCCAGTGAGGAAGTCGTGCCGGATGCAATCCCCCGCGGGCAAGTGAACAAGTCGGTCCGGGATTTTTTTTCCTATTGGAAAGCCAAATACATCCTTCCCTCGGTCAAAGTTCCCGGAGATTACAAAATCAAATACGACCGCAGAGGACGCACCGTCTCGGAAGCAATGGGATACGGAATGATGATCACCGCCTACATGGCCGGCTCGGATCCTGAAGCAAAGCGCTACTTCGATGGCCTGAACAGCTTCCGCAAACGCTTCCCATCCAAGATCAATCCAGCATTCATGTGCTGGCAAATACCGATGGACGAAAGCCCCTGCAGGAATGATTCCGCAACTGATGGCGATCTGGATATCGCTTTCGCACTCCTTCTTGCTCACCGGCAGTGGGGGGATCCCCGTTATCTTGAGGAGGCAAAGTCATTGATTCATGAAATCGGCACCTCTCTGGTCAGGCCGGACGGTTCCCTGAAACTAGGAGACTGGAATGAAGAGGAGGGACAAACACGCCCCTCCGACTTCATGCCCACACACTTCCGGGCATTCCTGGAGGCCACGGGTGATCAACGATGGAAGCTGGTGGAGACAAAATCCTACGACATCCTGAAGCAACTCCAGGATCAATTCTCACCGGTTGCCGGACTGACGCCGGATTTTTCAATTCAGGAAAAAGGCCGATGGATCCCTGCCAAACCGAAGTTTCTGGAGGGCCTCCATGACGGGGAATTCAACTACAACGCCTGCCGGATTCCGTGGCGCATCGGTTGGTCCGCCTCAACCCTCGACGACCCCCGGGCCAAAGCACTTTTGACCCCTTTTCTTGCATGGGTGGTTTCGCACGCAAAAAATCCAGAATCCTTGCGATCCGGGTTCCATCTTGATGGATCGGACATCAAGGGGAACGATTTCGACTCGGCCTGCTTCATCGCGCCAACGGGTGTTGCCGCTGCAGCTCTTCGCAATCAGGCGTGGCTGAATGCTGTCTTCAACTACTGCCGTGAAAAAAAGGAGGAGTATTTCGAGGATACGGTCAGCATGCTCTGCCTTCTGGTCATGTCCGGAAATGCATGGATTCCCCTGGAACTTCCATACAAACCCCAATCATCCACAACACCCGGACATTAGCCCGACCACGGTTTTGAGATCCCTCTTTGGCCCATTATTTCTTGGTCGGGGACGCAGGGGAGAGCGACGGAACAGGAGTGCTGTTAGTGGAGGAACTGGATGCCTGAAGAAGCCCCAGGATCACCAGAAACCTCTCCATCTCCTGCTTCGTCGTGACTTTTGCAGCAGCGCCCTCCGCTCCATACTTGGTCGAGTAATAGCTGTGACCCAACCCTTCGAAGGAGACCAATTCACACTGGTTACCTGCAGCGACAAGCTTGTCTCGGAAATCGCTGGAATTTACATAGGGAACCGTCTTGTCAGCTTTTGCATGAAAAATGATTGTCGGCGGCATCTTGGCCGGCATCTGGTCCGGCACGGAACAGGCCAGCGCCCGGTCCGAGGAGCCGCCAAAACGTTTTGTGCCGCCATATCCGGAATCTTTCGTATCCGTGACAGGATTGAAAAGAATCAGTGCGACGGGAAGGGGTGACGGTGCGCCCGGATCATCAACTCCCGGACCCTTTGCAGGGATGGCCGTCCAGGCAGCAACATGACCGCCTGCTGAACCGCCGGAGCAAATAATGCGGGAGGGATCCACGCCGAGCTCGTCTGCATGCTCTTGAACCCAGCGAACCGCCGCCCTTGCATCGGAAACCGAATCTTCCGGCTGGCTGTTAAAGCGGGAACGCGTCCTGTAGTCGGGAGCCACCCCCACGATCCCGTGTTCAGCCGCCCAACGGGCCCATTCAATGGAATGAGAAGGGGTTCCGTTGACCCAGCCTCCTCCGAAGAAGGAAATCAGGCAGGGAAGCTTCCCCGATGCCTTCCAACCGGCAGGCTTGGTCACATGCAGCAAAAGTTCCGTCTCTCCGATTTTCCTAAAAACGAATGGGGTGCTACCAGGCAGCGATAAGGGGGTCATTTCCACAGGAGTGGGTGTGGCTAGAGGCAAGGGCACAGGCGTGGCTGCTGCCGATGCAACAACTTGGCTTCCCATGGAGGGCTTTGCTCCCGAATCCAAGGTCATGGAACCAGAGCCCTGTTCCGGGTTAAGCAATACCTGTTGCTGGGCACCTGCCGGAAGAAGTGTCAACAGAACACAGGGGATTAAAAGTAGAGGGGATTTCATGTCACTCATCAAAACGGCATAAAGTCCCTGTTGTCGATTTTTTTACTATCCAGCGATCCTTCAAACTAATTCACCTCGACATTCCACATTCAATGACTACAGGGATTAGTTCTCACTGGATTGAGGACTTCTTCCTTCTCTTGAGATGGAAGCAACCAGCACTATAAAAATTTCTACATCATGACCGAATCACCCACCACGGCACTGAGGCTTTCTCTCCTTTGGATCCCCGGAAGGCCTCTCCTTCTCATTGGCCTAGGAATTCTTGTGATCGGAAGCTCACTAGCAAGCGTTCCGACAGCTCCCTTGAGCTGGCAGCAGTTCAAGGATTCCAAGGACCGCTCGGCGCCGGAGATCCTGACGGATTACTCTTACGCGGGCTTCGATCATGGTGATCAAGGGATTCCCAATGTCTCCGGTCCGATCTTCAAAGTAACCGATTTCGGTGCCATCCCGAATGATACGCACTCTTCAGAGGATGCCATTCGCAGAGCCGTGAATGCTGCTGAGAAAGCAGGGGGAGGTGTCGTGCTCTTTCCTCCCGGCAGGTTCCTTGTGTGGACGGACAAGAGCAAAGTTGAGCCGATAAGAATTCGCTCCTCCGGGATCGTGATCAGGGGTGCCGGTTCCGGCAAGGGAGGAACATTGATCCGGGCTGTGCATTCAGGGTATGGCACCGGCCCTTACAAGGTACCAAAGGACGGAAAAGACTTTTCAGCCATCAATTACGTATTTTCGTTTGAGGCACCCGAGGCCGCTCGCAAGGGGATCGCTTTGAGCGGGGAGGTCAGGCGTTCATCCTGCGATGTTCAGCTCACATCCACGGAGGGACTTCACCCCGGTGACAGGGTTTCCATCCGGGCTTCATCTAAAGAACTGACTGAGGAACTTCTGGCTGGACTCCAGCCCGACGCTCGGTGGAAACGTGCGGTGGAGGGGCTCAGTATCAATGAAATCCACAAGGTGCGCAGCATCCAAGGGACGACGCTCACCCTTTCTGAACCGCTCCTTGTGAATTTGGGAAAAAACAGCGGGGCGACACTCTCGAAGGAATCCATGATCGATCATGACGGAATAGAGGACATGGCTTTTGAGGGGGCGTGGAGAGAGAGTTTTGTTCATCACCGCAGCGCTTTGGATGATGAGGGATGGGATGCCATTCTTTTCAACGGAGTAGCGGATGGATGGGTGCGTCGGTGCTCCTTTTTCAATATGAATTCCGGGGTTTACCTCAGGAAATCCACCACCTGCTCGATCATGGAGAATCGTTTTGCCGGTAATCCGGCCCATTATGACGTGGCCGCCCGCTCGGATAGTTCCTTTAACCTCCTGGGTTTGACCGATGAGCAGGAAGGACAACTCCATGAGGCCTCAACGGGCAATCGCTCCTCTGCAACCACAGTGTGGCGCTGGACTTTACTGCCCAATCAATCGATCGATTCCCACGGCAATGGACCTTATGCAACCCTTATCGACAGGGTTGATGGTGGAACAATGACTCATAGCGGAGGCCCGATCGTTGCTTTTCCAAACCATCTTCGCTGGATGGTCTACTGGAACTTCCAGTATCAGGGCAATGACAAGATGCCCGTCGATTTCTGGGATCTTAAAAAAGGGGGGACAGCCAAGTTCGTGAAACCACTTTTTGTTGGTCTGCATGGCAAGACCATCACCCTGAATGAATCTTCCATACTGGGGAATGAATCACCGGGAAGCCAAGTTTCACCCGAATCGCTCTACGAGGCCCAACTGGAGTTGCGTCTCGGCAAACTTCCGAGTTGGGTGAAGGCAACTCAAGACGAATGGGAAAAACTGAAAAAGCAGGAACTTCCCTTCCAAACTGCTTCCGACACCCCCTTGAACGCCATCATTGAAGAAAACTTTCCGATCAATGATCTGTTCACCGATGTTCAGGGGCTGATGAGCAAAGAGGAACTGGGGTGGGGCGTTCCCCTTGAGATTCAAGTAACAGGCCAGACCACCACCAATCCGGTCATGATCAAGATGGACTATGTTCTGCTACGATCGATCCTTCAACTCATGGCCACCTACGCCACCCAGCGCCCTCAAAAAAATGGAGCGCAAGAGGGAAGTGGCACTGCTCCCTGGAGCGTTGGCAAACAACTTGACTGCAAGGCGAACGTCGACAGTAAAACGATCACCATTACCATGCCCGTCCAGTCATCAGTCGACGATCAGAAGGCAAATCATGCGGCACTTGAAAAAGCCCTGGCCATCGCCCCGGCTTGCCGTGGGACCATTACAGAGGCCCAGGGGGAATTGACGCTGACTCTCCAGCGTTAGGATTGAGAGGATTGCCCGTCATGGAAGAACAATGATTTCATAAAAAATGCTGCAACCTTATGAGAAGGTTGGTGTTTTAATCTTTCTACATACGAATTTTTCGCTCATTCACAATCCACTCCTCCCCCCATGACTAATAAGATTACCAGCGGGATCACCGCAACAGCTCTTGCGTTGACGATCCTCCTCTCCACGAACCCGCTACTCGCTGCTGCGGAGGAACCTAATAAGCAGAAGCCCAACATCATATTCATTCTGGCTGATGATCTGGGCATTGGAAACTTGAGTTGCTACGGGGCTGATCTCTTCAAGACGCCAAATATTGATACCTTGGCAAAAAGCGGGACCCTTTTTGAACACTGCTACGCCTCCCCATTGTGCGGTCCCTCGAGAGCCTGCCTCATGACGGGTAGGTATGCCTATCACACCGGTATGACCGGTAATGATAGCGGCAAGCTTCTCAAGCCTGGCAATGAAACCATGATGCCCAAGATCTTGAAAACTTCCGGCTATGCCACGGCCATGTGCGGAAAATGGAGCCAACTCCCCCTCCAGCCCAGCGACTGGGGATTCGACGAATATCTCCGCTTCAACGGCAGCGGCAAATACTGGAATACCCAGGATGGTAATAAAACTTACACGCTCAATGGTCAGGAAGTGCCGCTCAAGGACAAGGAGTATCTCCCCGATACAATGCAGAAGTTTGCCTTTAACTTCATCAATACCAATAAGGACAAGCCATTTTACCTCTATTATGCCATCTCGCACGTCCACGCCGAGATTCTACCGACTCCTGACAGCGCTCCCGATAGCAAGGACCTCTATGCTGATAATATCACTTACATGGATAAAATCGTGGGTCAACTCGTTGCGGAGTTAGACAGACTCCATCTCCGCGACAACACCCTCATTGTTTTTGCTGGAGACAATGGGACTGCCGCCGGAGATGCCGCGCGATCTACGGTCCATGGCAAGCCAATCATAGGCCAAAAGGCTACAATGTTGGAATGCGGGGCCCTGGTTCCCTGCATCGCCAGTTGGCCAGGAGTCGTTCCTGCAGGAAAAGTCTCCAAAGATCTCCTTAACATTACCGACTTTTTCCCAACTTTTGCCGATGTGGCCGGGGCAACCCTCCCACAGGGACTCGTGGTCGACGGAAAGGATTTTGCCCCCCAACTCAAAGGCAAGACTGATGGATGGCCCCGCTCCTGGATCTTTGTCGAGTTAGGCAGGCACTGGTATGACCGGGACATGAACTGGAAGCTGAATGAAGCCGGCGAGCTTTTTGACATGAGGAATGCCCCCTTTGCCGAGACGAAGGTCGCGACGGACACCACGGACGAGGTAGCCATCAATGAGAGGAAGTATCTGCAGGGAGTCCTTGATCAACTCAATCCAGCAGGCGGCATCGTCGATGATGGCGACGGATCAGGACGCCATGCCAACAGGGATGCCAAGAAGAAAAAGAAAGCTGAGAAAGCTGCCGCAAAGTCATCGACACCTGAGACCAATGCGATGAGCAGCGAAAACGCCAACGCCCCCGGCGAATAAAAAATTTCATAACATTTTCCTCACCCCAATCACATCATGAGAATCACCCTCCCACGATTCGTTTTTAGCATCCTGCTGTTGTCAGCATCCGCTCACAACTCCCAGGCGGAAGATCAGGCAAAGAAGCCGAATGTCCTTTTCATCATTGTGGATGATTTGAGGCCAGAACTGGGTTGCTATGGCAAGGACTACATCCACAGCCCGAATATTGACCGAATCGCCTCCAATGGGGTGGTTTTCGACAGGGCATATGTTCAGCAAGCTGTTTGCTCACCGACTCGCTCCAGCTTACTCACAGGCGCCCGACCTGACACGACCAAGGTCTGGGATCTGAAGACCCATTTCAGGAAAGCCATTCCCGATGTCGTGACATTGCTTCAGAACTTCAAGAATAACGGCTACTTCGTTCAGGGAATGGGCAAGGTCTTTCATGGCGGATTCAATGATCCGGGTTCTTGGTCCGTGCCATGGGTCAATCCAAAGGCTCCCGTCTACGCCATTCCCGAAAATGTTGAACTGAACAATCATAAACCAGCAGGCGAACCCGATGGTGACGGTGAAAGCAAGAAGGCAATTGCCGGGGAAAAAGAGCCTTACGCTGCCGGGGAAATTGCCCCGAATCGTCTCCGCACACGCGGACCCGCTTTCGAGTGCGCCGATGTACCCGACAATACCTATACGGATGGTAAAGTCTGCGATCTCGCACTAGAAGCCATGCGGAAGCTTGCTGCAAAAAAGGAACCCTTCTTTTTAGCTGTTGGCTTTGTAAAACCGCACCTCCCGTTTGTGGCACCAAAGAAGTATTGGGATCTCTATGATCCCTCCACAATCAAGCTGGCTCCCAATCCCTTTCGTCCGAAAGATGCGCCTGAATATTCAATTATCCCCGGAGATGAACTCCGCATGTATCATGCGATTCCCGACGGGCATCTCCCCGATGATCTGGCCCGCACACTCAAGCATGCCTACTACGCCGCAATCAGTTACACGGATGCCCAAGTCGGCAAACTTCTGGATGAACTCAAAACCTTGGGCCTTGAGAATGACACCATCGTGATCCTCCTTGGCGATCATGGCTGGAAACTCGGCGAGCACGATGCCTGGGCCAAGCACAGCAACGTGGAGAACGATGTGAACGCCCCGCTGATTATTTCCGTCCCCGGGATGAAGAACCCGGGGCAGCATGCCAATTCTCTCGTTGAGTTTGTGGACATCTACCCCACCCTTTCGGAATTGGCCGGACTATCTCTCCCCGGTCATCTTGAGGGAACGAGCCTGAAGCCTCTCTTGGAAAACCTGACCCTTCCTTGGAAGCCCGCCGCATTCAGCCAGTATCCCCGCAGTCATGAGGCCACGCATGGAGCGGATCTTATGGGTTATTCGATGCGCACCGACCGCTACCGCTTCACGGTCTGGGTCCATGAGAACGATCACTCCAAGGTGGATGCTATCGAACTCTATGACGAGAAAACCGATCCTCAGGAGAACACCAACGTCGCCAAGGATCCAGCCAATGCGAACCTTGTAAAGACCTTGATGGCCCAGTGGCAGAAGGGATGGCAGGGAAATAAGCCCCCCACGACTTCGACATCAACACCTGCATCCTGATCAGCCTGCATTCCGATCAACCCCTTCCTCCTGTAAACACTCAATTTTCCACAAACAGTTTCACTTCCATGAATAAACGAAACAACTCCCTCTTGGCAGCATCCCTGCTGTTCTCCGCACTGACCCCTTTCTGCCAGAATGCACTGGCGCAAGGCGAAACGAACGCCCAGAAGAAACCAAACGTGCTATTCATTGCCATCGATGATCTCAGGCCCGGACTCGGTTGTTACGGCAAGGACTACATCAAGAGCCCTAATATCGATGCCCTGGCCAGCAACGGCAT
>Ga0114963_10004030_pt1 | contig 10053 bp, 9 predicted proteins | sample C_131016_EF_Meta_FD_87019 | JGI IMG/M metagenome (GOLD analysis project Ga0114963, IMG submission 87019) | Freshwater microbial communities from Lake Croche, Canada to study carbon cycling - C_131016_EF_MetaG | ecosystem: Environmental > Aquatic > Freshwater > Lake | place: Lake Croche, Canada...
ATATTATGCACTAATTGTAGTATATGTATTTGGACTTTGAGAGAAATGATTTGAAGAAAATACTGCTTTTGCATAATATTTATAAGGACTTGGTTGTGAAATAGGAATTTGATATTCAGGCAATCCTTGATAACAACAAAGTTTTTTATTTTGATATTGAAAATAAGGAGATGGGGAGTTAATCTCAGGCGCTTTATTTTTATATAAATTACTAATTGTGGGGTCTTCGCCAACATACAACTCATTTGCGTTAACTAAAAATTGTCCAGTATTGTTGTAATTTTGAATAGATGCAGCATTTGTTGAAATAGTATCTACATTTAATTTCAAATTTCTTGTAGAACTATCTACCGCACCTTGTTTTGCATATTGATAATTATTTGGTTTATACACAGTTAATTTACAACCATTTGCATTAACAGGTCCACTTAATGGCATGCCACTATAAGGATTATTTATAAAATTATTAAACACATCTTGTGCAGATGATTTCTGCAATGTTGGCAATGTTTGAATCCAATTAAACAATTCTTTTAATGTTTGAATTGTCTTTAAGTTGTTATTTATGGAATTTGTTATAATATTATTTGTTAATAATATATCAAATATTTTTGCAACTATTGCGGTTTCAGTCGCATCATATATTTGTGCATTTGGATAACAATTTGCAATATAAGTATTAAAAATAGATAATGGGTCGCCTGGTTTTGATAGTGCATTAGAATCCGGCGCTTTAGATACAAAATTGAATGCTTTTTGTTCATATGTTTTGCATCTATTTTGCAAATATTGATAATGTGTTGTATAATAATTTTGTTTTAAATTTGTACTAGCATAAATGGCTCGTCGTCTTGCTTTACGTTGTTCATTACAACATAAAATTGGATTTGTAGTATTTGGTTCTGGATTATCTTCTAAAAATGTTTTATTGGGATAATAATTTGTTACTACCGCAATACCTTCACATGTTTGACAATCTTTAAGTGTTTGTGCTATACCATTTTTTTCATTATCTGGATTTATTTTTACAGTATATGCACCCGGTTTATCTTGTAAATCATTTAATAATCCTGACCCACCAAAACCACCACCCAGCGAAGTACCTTTGCTAGATTTTACAAATCTATTCATATTGTAATTAATCAATCCTGCTTCATCAATATTAATAGGATTACCTGCATTAGGGTTTGTTGTCTGTAAATTATTTGCTTCTATCGGTTGAGATGGTATTACACGTCCTTTTCTAAAATGTTTAATTGGTCGTGGCAATCCAAAACCAGTTTGAAATACATTACCAGGATCTTTATTCGTTAATGGTCTAATATGACCAGATGCAATACCTACAGGATTACTATTTACTCCTGTACCTTTCCATGATAAATATTGTTTATTATAATAAGTGCTTCTATGATTATATCCAGAAGAAGGCATTGAATTCATACCTAATGGAAAAACGGCGGTTGACATTTATATTATTAATATATAATTTATAATTAAGAATTAAAAATTAAGAATTAAGAATTAAGAATTAAAAATTAAGAATTATTTATAAATATTGTTATTTAAATTGTTTGTATAAAATATAATAATATGAATTATTTTATTATATTTATGAATATATTAATCTTATTTTTTTTTATATTGATTACATATCAATTAGTTATTGCATATTCAAATAAATTTAAAGAAGGCTTAACAAGCTCTGGGTCTGGGTCTAGCGACACAGCAAGTGATAGTGGAGATTCTGCTACATATAGCGATTATAGTCCTGAAGAAACTCTCTCTTTGGCAAAAAAAAATGCAGGAAATATTATTTATTTACAAGAACAAGTTGGAGGTATAGGAAATTTGAAACAAGAAGTTGTAGATTTAAGTAATAATGTATCAGAATTACAAGAACAATTAAAAAGTTTAGCTGAGGCAAATAGCAGTTATGCTACTCAATTAGTTGGAAGTAGCACACCAACTATTACAGGCACATAAAATATTTGAATATATAATTTATTTAATGTTAATGTTTATAATGTTTATATATTTTAATAATGTCTAATATATTTGAATCTGCATTATCAGACGCAACTAGCCTGGAAAATGATTTGTTAGGTCCTTCATATCCTTATTATAAAAATATCAAAACACCAACTCAATTAGGTATGGGAGATGGTGGTTCAATACAACAATTGTCATCTGATATAGATGGTATTATTGATTATGTTGAAGTATTAGTTTCAGGAGATAGTGCAGCTTCTGCAACAGGTAAACCTTTAGGTAATAAATTTTTCTTACAAACAGGAGCAAAATGCGCGCCAACAGAATGTCCAAATGGCGAATCTAGTTGTTTAGTAGACAGATATATTTATGTAGATAATGTTCCTGATGGAAGTATTCCTTTTATTTCTAGTGGATTAGATATAAATTTTACAGATTTTGAAGGATTAATACCTGGCGCAATGGGTAATTTAACTGCTTTAAATCCATTTGCAATTTTAGGAGCATTTACATCCGGGTCTAACCCTCCTTGTAAACAAATTACATTACAAACAATAGATGTAAATAATAATGTTTCTGAAGAAACAAATTATGTTACTTTATCAGATATATCTACTATTTCAGAATCTTTTTGTGGAAATCAACATGATTCTAAAGAAAATACAAATACAAATAATAATAAATTTAAAGGAAATAAAAACAAAAACAAAAAAAGAGAGAAAAAAGAAAAGAAATTACCAAATGATATTATTACACAAATATATTTTTTATGTTTATGTATTTTAGGAATTTATTTTTTATATTTTATGATGACAAAACAAAAAAAATAAAAAAATAATAATATATTATTATTCGTATTACTTAAAATTAAATGTTCTTATTAATAAATAATAAATAATAAAATGGCAGATTTAACAGAAATTATTGATTTAGACTTTTCAGATTCCGGACCTAGTACTAATTTTGGAGGTGGGTTGGAATTACTCATGAATGATAAAACAAAAGATTCTTCTGTAAAAAGTGATATCAATTTAGATGATTTGACCAATTTAGAAAATGAATTAAATGGATTAGTAGATGAAATGCCAAATTCTTCTTATAAACCAAAATCAGATTTATTTAATAAACCTAGTAGCTTTTTTAATGATTCAAAAGATGCCAATTTAGGTGAATCTACTTATCATACAGATGGAGAAAATAAAACATGGGACGGATATGCAAAATTTAATAACATTCCAATGAATCCAGATACATCGGTCCCTTTAGAACAAAAATATTCAAAAGAAGAATTATTAAGAGAGAAATTCAAATATTTACGAAAATTGGAATCTTTAGAAAAGAAAGGAGTTGAATTATCTAAAAAATACAGCATGGAATCCTCTCTTTTAGAAATGCAAGGTGAATATGAAACTATTATGGAAGAGAAAGCAAAACAAAATTCCGTAAAGTTTCAAGGAAATATGTTAATGGCAGTTATTAATGGTATTGAATTTTTAAATGGCAAATTTGACCCTTTTGATATTAAATTGGATGGTTGGAGCGAACAAGTGCAAGAAAATGTAAATGATTATGATGATGTATTTGCTGAATTATATGACAAATATAAAAGTAAAGCATCTATGGCTCCTGAGTTGAAATTATTATTTCAATTGGGAGGAAGTGCAATGATGGTTCATATGACTAATACAATGTTTAAAAGTGCCATGCCTGGTATGGATGATATTTTAAGACAAAATCCGGACCTTATGAGGTCTTTCCAAAGTGCTGCTGTAAATTCTATGGCGCAAACATCTCCTGGATTTTCTGGATTTATGAATAATATTATGGGTAATGGCGCACCTGACCCGCGAGGAATGCAAAGTATGGGAGGACCACCGCCACCATTAGCTACACAAGGTCCTAATTCTATACCGCCTCCTATGGGACGACCTGGAAATAATAGTTATGCAAATCGTCCTGACCTTAACTTTCATCAAGGGTTTGGAGATGGTATGAATTTAAGAGAGAATAATAGACCTCAACCAATGTCTAGAACAGAAATGCGTGGTCCTTCAGACCTTTCTGATATTCTCTCTGGATTGAAAACCAAAACTATTAATATTCAAGAACAAAATCAAAATCAAAATCAAAATCAATATCAAGATACAAAATCAGATAATGGTATGAGTACAGGATATACAAATGATAATAGTACCATTAGTATAAGTGATCTGAAAGATTTGCAATCAGAAGGAAATATGCCAAAACGCAGCGGGCGACGTAAAAAATCTAGTAGCAACACAATCTCTCTAGATATTTAAGTATTTAAATATTTTATAATTATTCAATAATATAATATTACAATAAATATTATATTAGGTATTTTGTAAATAATTAGTTAATTACTCAATTTCTCTCTAAAATATTTTTCAGAGAGAATTAAAATTTCAAATAATTATATTTTTTCTTTACTAATTGATTTAAAATGTCAATCTTCAACACTTTTTCCTTTTTCAACATTTCAGAAGTTTCATAAATCAAATCTTTTGAATTTTTCAAAATTATCTCTGCTCGTTTATATGCTCTATTAATTAAATTCATTACTTCAATATCAATAAGTTCTTTATATCTTTCACTAGTATTTGGATAAATAATTTGATTTCCCATTCCATAAATCATAATCATTTTTTCAGCCAATTTGAGCGCTTCTTCAAAATCATTAATAGCACCAGTAGTTACTGAAACACCATAAAAAATTTCTTCAGCAATTCTTCCAGAGAGAAGAATCATTAAATGTTCAAACAATGCTTCTCTCTTGTATATTTCAGAAACCGAATTTTCAAATACAGTATATCCAGGACTTCTTGGGGAAGACAAATTAATAACCACTTTGGTAACATTTGCATGATGTTTTGAAAATAACCCACAAATTGCATGTCCCATTTCATGAATAGCTATACGATTAATAATATCTTCGCCAAATTCATGCTCATTTGGCTGCCATCCAACCAACATCTTATTCAATACTAAATCAAAATCTGAAAATGTGAATTTTGTCTGTGTCTCCGCTGTTTGTTCATTCAATATAACCACTCTTAATGCATTCAACATTGCTTCATTCAATAAATTCTCTATTTGAGCACCAGTAAGACCTTCAGTAATTTCTACTAATTCAGATATTGAAATACTTTCGTCATATGGTTTTCCTTGAATATGAATATTTATAATAGCTTCTCTCGTTTCTGTATCAGGTAAACCAATAAATATTTTTTTATCTATTCTACCGGGTCTTGTAAGTGCACTATCTAACAAATCAATACGATTTGTTGCAGCAACTAAAAATACACCTGTATTATTTTTAAATCCATCCAATTCCACCAAAAGCGAATTTAATGTACTATCTCGTTCACTAGATGAACTCTCTCCATCCGTTGATCGTTTACGACCGACCGCATCAATTTCATCAATAAAAATAATACATGGTACATTTTTTTTTGCTAATTCAAAAAGCTCCTTGATACGACTAGAACCAACCCCAACATATTTTTCTTGAAAATCTGAACCAGAAACTGGAATAAAATTACATTCAGCTTCACCTGCTAATGCTTTAGAGAGAAGAGTTTTTCCTGTTCCTGGAGGACCTTCAAAAATTAATCCTTTGGGAATTCGCACATTATATGCTGCATATTTTTTATAATTTTTTAAAATATCTACACATTGCAATAATTCATCTTTGACATTTTTGTATCCACCAACATCTTTAAATTTAATATTGTAATTTTTAATAACTTGAAAATTTTTTGATTTATCACTTCCTCTTTCTTTATATACACGTCTTCCTGTATTATCATCTTCCTCAAAAAATCCTCTTGGTTCATCCCCTCGCGATTCTGGTTGAAAATCAAACCCAAAACTTTCTTGTAAATTTTGTAAATTTTCAAAAACATTAGACGGTTTTTTTATAATAATTTGTAAATTTGGTTGTGATTTTGGATACCATCTTTGCTGTTGAAAACCCAACTCAGTCAAATCATTCAAATCTAAATCACTCAAATCTAAATCACTCAAATCTAAATCACTCAAATCTAAATCATTCAAATCTAAATCACTCAAATCATCCAAATCATTCAAATTATTTAATATAGCATGGTCTCTTAAAGTGTTATTTTTATTATTCAACAATTTTAATTTTTTTACAAAAATCGGAGATGTAATTGGATATTTTTTTTTAAATACAGATTTGCCAAATATTGCATTTTCAGTATAATTATTTTGTGTAGTATTTTCTCTCTTTAATTTATATAATCTGTTTTTATTAAAAGGATTATAATTTTTCTTAAAATTTGAATACAATGGCAATGGTTCTTTCAAAAGTTGTTTATTATTAACTTTATTTATATTGAGAGAAAGAGGAACATTTTTAAAAGCACAACTTGTAGATATTGAATTTATTAAACAAAATAGTATTTGAATAAAAAATTTCATAATTAAGTATACTTGTATATTTTTATATTGTTTCAATTAAATATTATATGTTTAAAAATGATATTTTATTTTTATATAAAATATATTATAAATTATGAATCAAACTCAACCAACTCAACAAACTCAAACAAATAAAAAAATAAACTTTAGCAATAGAGTTATGACAAATTGTCATAAAGGTGGCATAAAAATACGCAATAATAAAAACGAATACAATATAGATCCTTTTGCAGGAATAGAACCTATTTTAGAAAATACGAGAGAAAATATAAAATATGATAATTCTTCTTATAATTCTTTAGATTTAAATATTGAAAATTATTCTAGACCAGATTTGTTTAAATTGTTTGGATTAAATACAAATTCACTTACAGAAGATATAATGAGAGAATGTAAAAAAATAGTATTAAAAACACATCCAGATAAATCTCATTTAGCTCCAGAATATTTTTTATTTTTTTCTAAAGCATATAAAAAAATATTTTCTATTTATGAATTTCAAAATAAAACTGCTAAAAAAATGGATTCATCTAATGAATATTCTGAATATTCCGAAACCAAAGAAACAAATACTCTTTTAGATAAAGTATTTGAACAAAAAAAAGAGTTAAAAACAACAAAAAATTTTAATAATTGGTTTAATGAACAATTTGATAAATATAAATTAGAAGATACACTAGAAGAATGTGTCTCTGGTTATGGTGATTGGTTGAAATCCGATGAAGATATTGTATTTATTTCTAATGTATCTAAAACAAACATGGCTTCTAAAATGGAAGAAAGAAAAAAAATAGTACAATCATTAACACCTTATAATGGCGTAAATGATTCAGTTGCAGTTTCTAGTGGCGGTGCTGGTTCTGCATTAATGGAATACAATACAAATTTTACTTCAGATTCTCTATTTTGTAATGATAGTATTGGATATACAGATTTACGACAAGCATATGTAGAATCTGTAATACCAGTTACAGAAGATGATTTTCATAAAATGAATAAATTTGCTTCGTTAAATGAATATAAACAACATAGAGATGGAATTAATATAAATCCCCTAAATAAAGAAGAAGCTACTAAAATATTATTTCAACGCAATAAACAAAAAGATGAAGAATCTGCTGCTTTAGCATTTTATTATGCACAGCAAACAGAAAAAATGAAAGAAAATCAACATAAATTTTGGTCTAACTTAAAACAATTAACAAATCATTAACAAATCATTAACAAATCATTAACAAATCATTAAAAAATTATTAAATTTTTATCGTCGTCTAGAACGTCTGCTTTTTTTACTTTTTCTTCCTCTTCTGTTTTTAGTTCGTCTTCTTTTTTTATTTTTTCTTCCTCCCTCTGTAGGTTTAAGGGGTTTATTTGGTTCATCTAGTTCATCTAGTTCATCTGGTTCATCTGGTTCATTTGGTTCATTTGGTTCATTTGGTTCATTTGGTTCATTTGGTTCACTAATTACAGGATATATATTGTTTAAATCACTCGTTGCATTTGTGCCACCTTTTTTGGTTCGTTTATTTCGTCTATTTCTATTTCTTCTAGATTTTCTTGCCATTTATAATTTATGTCAATATTATAAATTTATTTAAATTTACTTTTTATTTTTTCATAAATAGTTATAGAATCGCCTATACAATCTTGTAAATTATAATAAATATATGTTTTATTTACAGGTGTTTTATATGCTACACGAATAATACTATATGTATCATGAGGGTGCATTTTTTTAAATCCGCAATATGTTAACATTTGTTTTGGAATATCATAAAATTTACTAAACATGAAATATTCTAAAATTTTGCCAATTGTATAATCTTCATTTTCTAAAATAATATCAAAACTGTTTGCCATTGTATTTATAGAACTTTGCACAACTAATTCATTTTGTTCTATAAGGTCATTAATTTGTCTTAAATTCCGAATTAAAATATCACACGCAATTATTAATAATTCTCTGTTTTCATATATACCAACTGTTTGTACTATAAAATCAAAACTGTCTTTTACAGTTATACGTTTCCCTTCAAGCAATCGCCAATTTTTTTTTTCAAATTCAAGTTCATCTTTTGTTTTTCCTTCTTCTTTCCATTTATTTATTTTTATAACCAATTCACTATCTTGAACAGCATCATCTTCAGTAAAACTATACGCACAAGTGCTTACAGCATTAAACATTCCATCTTCTTTTGCATTTCCAATCTCAAAATCACAAATTAAATGAATTTTTTCACCTGGTATTTCTTCAGAAATTTTTGGTCTTAATCTAACAAAATCAATCCAGTGTCCAGTATAATCATTTGGTGGAAATACATGTTCTTTATTTAATTCTAATTCATGAACTTTTTCTCCAGTTGATTTATTTTTAATAACAAAATCTTTAGTTGTAACATATTTAATACTATCTGTTGTATTTTCTACTTCTACTTCCATAAAATAGTTATCCAACTTAACATCATCTATATTTCTTATATGAATTGGTATACAACTTAAACGTTGTTTCAAAATTTCATTATTAAATCGTGTGGTATTTGTAATAACTGTGCATTTATTTTTGGTAGAAGGCGAAGTTCTAAATACAACTAATGGGATTTCAGATAACAAAACTCTCCTCAAAGAATTTGCCAAAGAAACATTTACTCCACTAAGAGTAAACTTTAACATATTTTCTTCATTATGAATTTCAATTTTAGGATTCATGATTGTTATATAAGTTTATTTATATTATATTAAAATAAATTTAAATCATTTTTATTTATTATTAAATATCTGAAAAAATAAAACATTTTTAATTTTTTATGTTTAAAAATATAAATAAAAGTAAATAGAGAATTTAATTAAATGAGTTCTATCTTATATTTTAGTAAATATTGCGATATCTCTAAAAAACATTTACAAATATTATCAAAAACAAATGTTCAAAAAGATATACATTTCATATGTATTGATAAACGTACGGTTGAAAATGGTAAAACATATATTATTTTAGATAGTGGGCAAAAAATTATTTTACCAGATACAGTAACTCATGTACCCGCTTTACTTCTTTTAAATAAAGGTTATGAAATTTTATTTGGAGAGAAAATATTACAGTATTTAAAACCACAACAAGAAGTAGAAGTCAAACAAGCTACCTTCAATAACATGGAACCAATGGCATTTTCTTTTGGCGGAGGTTTCAGTAATATTGTATCTGACCAATATAGTTTTTTAGATCAACATCCAGAAGAATTAGAAGCAAAAGGAAATGGAGGATTAAGACAAATGCATAACTATGTTGATTTAAATACTGCACATAATGGCCATATTTCCCAAAATATTAGTGATGATAATACAACTATTCGTGGTGCTCAAAAAATGCCAGAAAATGATTCTAATCAAGTTATGGAAAATAGAATGAAACAAATGCAAGAAGAGAGAGAAAATGATTTAAAACAAATTTCTGGTAATCGTCCGCCTTTAAGTTATTAAATGTATAATATAAAATGTATAATATGTATAATATGAAATGTATAATATGTATAATATAAAATGTATAATATGTATAATATAAAATGTATAATATGTATAATATAAAATGTATAATATGTATAA
>Ga0114963_10004035_pt1 | contig 10046 bp, 3 predicted proteins | sample C_131016_EF_Meta_FD_87019 | JGI IMG/M metagenome (GOLD analysis project Ga0114963, IMG submission 87019) | Freshwater microbial communities from Lake Croche, Canada to study carbon cycling - C_131016_EF_MetaG | ecosystem: Environmental > Aquatic > Freshwater > Lake | place: Lake Croche, Canada...
AGAGGCTGAAACACGGAGGTTCGCGCTGGCACCCCCCATCGACGATGAAGATGACGATGATGACTGGGATGACGACGGCGACAGCGGCGACGACTCCGCTGACGAGGCAACGGTTCCCTGCCCCTATTGCCGGCGTGAAATCCTGGAGGATTCGCCCCGCTGTCCTTATTGCGAGCGATACCTTTCCGCGGAAGATTCGCCCCCGCCACGAAAGCCGCTGTGGGTCATCGCCACGGCCCTGATTTGCCTGGGGATCGTCCTCTGGTGGCTGGCCTGACCGCACGGTGCGGACCAAGGTTGTCCGTCGCGCCACGGACACTTGCCGGCCCGTGGGAAAGCCGCTGTGTCCAGCCGGAGTCCCCCCTTTGCTACCCTATCCCAGCCATGTCACTCCAGATCCACTATGTCAATCGTCTCGCGGAAGTGATCGAGCCCGCTGTCGACTTCCTCAGCCGGGATGCCGATCTGTTTGCGCGGCAGCGGATCGTCGTGCCGACGGCGGGGGCGAAGGCGTGGCTCTATGCAGAGCTTGCGAAGCGGCTCGGGGCGAGCGGCGTGCAAGCGGGCGACGGGATCATCGCCAACATCGAGATCTCGTTCCCCGGTTCAATCACGGCCCTGCTGCAGCCGTCCCGTGGGAAGACCCCCGACGCCTGGTCTCTGGATCGGCTCACGTTCGCGGTCCTCGGGGTCATCACCAGCCGCACCGACCTTCAACTGCCGTTCGACTCTGATGCCGAGCCGCTGCTCGCCGCACGACGGCTCGCTGCCCTCTTCGACAACTACCACGTCCGCCGGTCCGGCATGATCCTGCGGTGGGAGCAGGGAGACCCCGTCGTCAGCCCGACCGCTGCCGACGTGGTTCGTGACCGTGAACGCGAGACGCCGGGGCTCGATGCTGCCGATCACTGGCAGTTCGACCTCTGGCGTGCGGTGCGTCAGCACATCGGCACGCCATCGCCGCCGGCCCGCATGAGTCTCGCACACCAGGCGAGCCGTGAACCGCTGCTCGTGGCCGGCCTGCAGTCGCTCTCGCTCTCTCAGTGGCAGTGTCTTGAGCAACTCGGAGACGCGTGCGATGTGCGGGTGCTGCTCGTGCATCCCTCGCCGGGCCTGCGGGCCCGCTGGACACAGTCATTGCCACAGCCGTCGCACGACAGAGCCCCGCTGCGACGCAGCACGGATCCCGAGTTTTTTGACGGCGTCGATCAGCTTCTGCCGGTCTGGCTGGCGGGCGCCAAGGAACTGCAGCACATGCTCGCGTCGCAGGGCGTCGGCATCGACGAGCCGCCCGCTGCGGCTCCCGAGGCGATCCCCGACACGCTGCTCGGCCGCATGCAGCAGACGATTGCCACCGGCGGTGAGGCCGTCGCCATACATCACGACCCAGCCACGGACCGATCGATCGCGATCCATCGGTGCCATAGCCTGTCGCGACAGGCCGAGGTGCTTCACGACGCGATCCTGCAGGCCTTTCAGGAAATCGAAGGCCTCGAGCCTCATGAGGTTGTGATCGTCAGCCCCTGCCTGGAGAAGGCGGCACCGCACCTCGAGGCGGTTTTCCAGCGGACCGTGCCGGGAAGCGGCGGCGACACCGTCGACCGCACGATCAGGCTGCCGCTGATCGTGGCCGACCGTGGCATCCGCGAGGTCAGCGAGGCGGCCGATCTGCTTGTAGACCTGCTTGCCCTGCCCGGATCGCGGTGCTCCGTGGATGACGTGCTCGGCGTGGCGGGCCATCCACTGGTGCGGGCGCACTTCGACGCCGACGACGACACCGAGTCGCTCTGGGCCGACCTCACGGCGCGGACGCAGGTTCGCTGGGGTCTCGATGCCGGCCACCGCACACGTCGCGGCCTCGAACTCGCGACCTTCGCGGACCTGCACACGTGGCAGCTCGGACTCGAGGGCATGCTTCTTGGCGCGACGCTCCCGGACGCCCTGCCACGGCCCGAACTCGGCGGGGTCGTGCCGCTTGCGGGCCTCGATCCCGCCGACATCCCGGCGATCGCCACCCTGGTGCGGATCATCGACGTGATCCGTGAGCTCGAGGCGGTCACGGCGGCCAGTCGATCCGTGGCGGACTGGTGCGACGCGATCGAAGCGGCCCTGATCGGCCTCTGTGGTGACGCCTGCGGTCAGCTCACCGAGCCGCTCGCCCAGTTGCGGAGGCTGCGTGAGGCTGCCGTGGGCACCGCCGCCGAATCGACCCCCGTTCCCTTTGATGACGTCCGGCAGATGCTCGCGGCGTGGTTCGAGGAAACGCCGGGGCGGCAGCCGCTCCGGACCGGTGCGATCACCGCCACGTCGATGGTGCCCCTGCGTGGCGTGCCCTTCAAGCTGGTGTGCGTGATTGGGTATGACGACGGTGCCGTAGGCGCTTCGGAGACGGAGGGAGAAGACCTCGTCGGTCGGCAGCAGCTCGTCGGGGATGTCGATCCGCGAACCGACGAGCGTCGGGCGCTCCTCGACTGTCTTCTCGCCGCCCAGAACCGCCTCGTGATCACGTGCAACGGTCGGAGTATCAAGAACAACCAGCCGCTGCCGCTGGTCACGCCCCTGGCCGAGCTGGTCGATTTTGCGGTCAGGCATGGCGTTGATCGCAAAAAGCTCGATGACGCGAGCAGCATCGAGATCGGCCACCCCCGTCACCATCTCAGCCACAAGAATTTCGAGCCTGGCGGCGTGCAGAAGGGCGTGATCTGGAGCCACGATGCCAATGCGGCCGCGGTCTCGCAGGCCCTTGGGGCAACCGTCGGAGGCAACGACCAACCGAGCACGACGGCCGAACCTGATGCCACGTCACATGCCACCGCCTCGCCACCCGGCGGCACAAGCCCGCACGAGCCCCTTGTGGTCGAGCTGTCGCTTCTGGAAAGGATGGTGACGGATCCGCTGAAGCTCTACCTGGAGGAGACGCTCGGCATCGACACCTGGCGGACGGAGGAGCAGGCCACGCCGGCCACGTTCTCGCTCGTGCTCGAGAAACGGGCGATCCGCACGCTCACGCTGGAACTGCTGCACGCACTCGTGGCGGATGCCGGGGCGGCGACCACCTGGATCGAGTCGGTCAGGCAGAGTGGCCGGCTGCCCTTCGGCCCGCATGGTGACCGGCAGCTCGACGAGATCGTGCAGCTGGCCCAGGGCCTCTGCGCTGGGCTGGCCGCGATGAACCTGAGCCTTGCCGAGACCGTCACCCGACCGATCAACGGGATTGACCTGGGGGGCTGTCGCCTGGTGGGCCACCTGGGCGACGTCCAGCCGACGTCGCGACAGCTGGTGATCGTGACGGCACGCGAGGCCGACAGAGACTCGTCTGGCCGTCCCTTGCACAGGGCCGCCCTCCAGCTCCTCGTGGCGCAGGCCGCCGGCCTCGACGTCACGCACGCCACGATCATCAGCCGCCGCGACTCGTGGAAGCCGGGCAAGAGAAAAAATCCCACCAAGAAGGAGCCCACCCCGGGGCTCATGGAGGCGTGGCAGTCGCGGATCGTTCGCCTCGGGGATGAACTGGCCACCCAGCAGACTGCCGCCACCAGGCTGCACGACATCGTCTCACTGGCCCATGAGGCGATGCTGGCGGCACGGCCGACGTTTGGAAAGCTCGCCACCTGCGCACCCGACAGTCGCGTGCGGGAGTTCAAGGCGTACGTGGGCGAGGACTTCTATCCGCGCACCTCCGAGTCGATCATGTTTGGCGTCAGCCCCATGTTCGATGAGGTGTTTGGGCAGCATCCCGAGCGCATGGTGTTTCTCGACGCCTTCCGACAGCTGCTTCAGCCGGCGTACGTCGGCGCCGCCGTGGGGTATCGACTCACATGACCCAACCCTTTCTCCTCACCGACGACCCGCTTCCCAACGGCACCCTCATCGAGGCGAGCGCCGGCACGGGGAAGACCTACTCCGTCGCGGCGATCGTGACGCAGGCGATCGCCATCGACGACGACCTGCGGATCGGCTCTGTCCTTGTCACGACCTACACCCGCAACGCGGCCGCTGAACTGAAGAACCGCATCCGCGGACGGATGGTGGCGACGGCCCTGCTCCTCCACGGCAAGGAGGCCCCCGGCCACACTCCCGACGCACTCGACGCGAAACTGCTCCTCGACGAGGCCGACCGGCCTGCGAAGGCCCGCCGGCTCGAGCGGGCGGTTGCCGAATTCGACACCGCAGCGATCGGCACGATCCATGCGATCTGCGCGCGGGTGCTGCGACTGGCCGGCATCGCGGCTGCCGACACGGGCGAAGAGGAACTCCGCGATCGCGTGGTCGAGGAGGTGGTCAACGACGCGGTCGTTGTGGAAGCCGCCGGCAAGGCTGGCATCGCCCCGTCGGCGCAGCGGCCACGGCTGTGGGACGAGAAATCGTTGCGGGAACTCGTGATTCAACGGCTCGGCGATCCGTTCCTCACGTCCTGGTTCGACGAGGCCGGCTGCACGGCTGACGAGAAGGAACTGCTGACCGCCGCGGTCACACTCGTCGAGGACTGCGTCAGGCGGGTGCAGGAGCGGATGCGGGCAACGCCCAGTTTCGACGACCTGCTGCGGCGTGCCTGGGAAGAGGTGAAGAAGGACGGGGCGACGTCGTTCCGCGAACAGCTTCGCCAGAAGTATCAGCTGGCGATCGTGGACGAGGCGCAGGACACGAGCCGCCTGCAGTGGGAGTTTCTCCACGAGATATTTCCGCCGGGCGGGTCGAGACCGCTCCTCGCCGTGGGCGACCCGAAGCAGGCGATCTACGGATTCCGCGGGGCCGACGTCAACGCCTATCTGCGATTCTCACAGCGTGGCGTGGCCGCCGACGGCGCGGGCCTGCCCCGGCGGACGCTTACCGAGAACCATCGCTCCGATGGAGATCTGCTCGCAGGGCTCAACACGGCCATGCAGGCCGCCGAGTTCGGCCGCGGCATCATCTACCAGCATGTCGACGCTGCAAAGGGCCGCGAAGGCCGGCGCATCGTCGGCCTGAGGCCGGTCGAGTTGCTCGACGTCGGCGAGATGCCGATGCCGTCGGCTGCGGTTCGCAAGGTTCACGAATTGGTGACGGATGGGCGGTTCGATCCGACGAATCCGCGTGCGATCAAGCCTGGCGAGATCTGTGTTTTGGTGCGGGCCAACGCCATCGGCAGGGAGATCGAAAAACAGCTCGTCGCGCTTCGTATTCCCGCGGTGAGCAGTGGCACGGCCAGCGTGATGCACGGCCAGATGGCCGACGATGTGCGGATCATGCTCGAGGCGATGGAGCGGCCGAGCGACCTCGGCCGGACGAGACGGGCGGCTGCGACCGCATTTTTCGGCAGGAGCCTCGCGGACGTGGGCACCCTCGGGGAGTCCACCGAGCAGGCGATCCAGGAGCAGATTGCCACGCTGCATGCGACCCTGCAGCGCAAGGGGATCGCGTCGCTCGCGGCCGACATCATGGCCGACACGGCCATGGCGGGCAGGCTCGCCACGGGCATGGGGGGCGAGCGTCGGATCGTCGATTTCGCCCATGTGGTCGAACTGCTCCACGACGCCAGTGGCGGCGCCGGCGGCCATGCCCGGGTGATGCTCGAGCGGTTCACCGAACTGGCGGCGAAGGACGAAAAAGGTGAGCTCGTGAGCCGACGGGTCGAAAGCGACAAAGACGCCGTCACGATCATGTCGGTGCATGCAGCCAAGGGGCTCGAGTTTCCCTGCGTGGTCGTGGTCGACGCCTGGAAGCCGAAGGAGCTGTCCCGCTTCCAGAAGCCGGCCATCTTCTACGCGGGCGACGAGCGGCGGCTCGATGTCGGCCACGCCGTTGCCGACATCAAAACGGCAGCGGCCTCGAAGCAGGCCGCGCTGGCTGCCGAGAACGAGGAACTCCGCCGCCTGATCTACGTGGCCGTGACGCGGCCAAAGCACCACATCAGCATTCTGCGTCTCGGTGAGTGGGACGACACGCTGCTCGCCGCCGTCATGCCCGGCGCTCCCGAAACGCCCGGTGCGGGCGATGGGCACGATGCGCAAAGCACAGAACCGGTCCTCCGGATGATCGCCAGCCTGCCGGAGGCCCGCGAATGGACGTCGGCGGAGCCTCCCTCATCAACCACGCCACGCGGCCTGGCCCCCATGCCCGTGAAGGTCGAGCAGACCTATCGGCGGACGTCGTTTAGCGGCATCACAGCACAAGCGGCCCGCGTTGCCGGCAACGAACACTCGCCATTGGGCCGTGGCCACGACGAGGGGGTTTTGGGCACGGCGGCCGCTGACGGCGAATCGGCCGCTCTGGAGGGTCTGCCTGGGGAACCGGCGGCTCAATCCGCCGGGGCCCCGGACGCGGCTCGTGCTGCCGTCGACTCGTTCACAATCGCCGATCTTCCGGCGGGAACGGCCTTCGGCAGTGCGGTCCACGAGATCTTCGAGCGGATCGAGGCTGTGCCGGGCAGCGATGCCACCACGCTCGACATGTCGATCCGCGGTGTCGTCGGCGACGTGGCGACATCAAGCTCCCTGCGACCGCATCACGCGGCTCTGGCCGACATGCTCGCGACGGCCATGCAGACCCCGTTCGGTGGTCCGGCAGGCATGCCCTTCCGCGACCTGAGATTCGCCGACTTCGGGACCACCGACAGGCTTTCGGAAATGGACTTCGAGATGGCGCTGGCGGGATTCGACAAGGGTGTCGTGGCCAGCGATGTCGGCCGGGTGCTGAAGAAGTGTCTGCCCTCCGGCGACCGGCTCGCCGCCTACGCCGAAGTCCTCGCCGGAAAAACCTTCAATGTGCCGCTGGCTGGTCTGATCAATGGTTCGATCGATGCCGTGCTCCGTCTGCCGGGCCGGCCCGCGGACGACCCGCGGCTGGTCATCGCCGACTACAAGACCAACAAACTGCACGGTCGCGACGACGCCCAGCCGCTCGCGGCCTACGCCCCGGCGAAACTCATCGCGGCGATGGCCGAGCACCACTACCCGTTGCAGGCGCTGGTCTATGGCACGGCCATTTATAGGATGCTCCGCTGGCGGCTCGGAAGCCGGAAGCCTGCGGACTGGGATCCAGGCGAGTGCATCGTCGGAGTGGTCTATGGATTCATTCGCGGGATGAAGGGCCCCGACACGCCGGTTGATCCCGCGGGCCACCGCTACGGCGTGTTCGCCTGGCAGCCGCCCGTGGCCGTCTGGAGCCGGCTCAGCGATCTTTTCAACGGTGATCGGAAGGGTGTGCGGCCATGATGACACCATTGTCTGTCGTAACTGCTGCCGCGGTGCCTGCGGAACTCGAGGCGTCCATCGCCGCCGGGGTGATCTCGGCCAATGACGTTGCCGCTGCGTCACTCCTCATCGCAATCGGCCGGCGGGCGGGTGGCTGCGATCCCGACATGCTCGCCTGGGTGGCGATGTGCCTGGCCCTGCGGGCGCCCCGCGACGGCCACACCTGCGTCGATCTGAGCCGGATCGCCGACTGGGCGGGAGGGAGCAACCCTGCCCGGCCCGATGGACAGCGGGAGCATCATCTCGGCTGGCCCAGCGACGCCGACTCGTGGAGGCGGTCCCTGACGACGGCCGGCCCACTCGTCGGCAGGCCCGGCGACCGCAGCCCGTTCATTCTCGACGACACCGACCCGGCCGCATGCCGCCTGTACCTTGCCCGATCGTTGCACGAGGAGCAGGAGATCGCCCAACGGCTCACCGCCGGTGGCGCGGCTGGGGTGCAGATTCTGCTCGGCGGCCCGGGCACGGGAAAGACGACGGAGGTGGCGAAGCGGCTCATCGACCGGCTGCTGGCCGATCCCGACACACGGATCGCCCTGGCAGCCCCGACAGGGAAGGCCGCAGCGCGAATGGCCGAGGCGCTCCGCAGCCGGCTGCACGACCCGCGCGCCCCCGATGCGATTCGCAACGCGCCGCAGATCGTCCGCGACAAGGTCGACGCCATCCGTCCGGTGACGATCCACAAGCTGCTCGGCAACCGCCCGCGGGGCACGCCTCGGTATCGTTTTCACGCTGGGAACCCGCTCACGTACGATCTTGTCGTCGTCGACGAGGCGTCGATGCTTTCGAGCTCGCTGATGCATCACCTGCTCGCCGCCCTCGGCGATGGAACCAAGCTCCTGCTCGTCGGTGATCCGGACCAACTGGCGAGCGTGGACGCGGGCTCGGTGCTGGCCGACATCGCAGCGGCGTCTCAAAGGGCGGGTTCGCCGTTGTCGGAGGTCACGCGAACCCTCACCGTGCGGCACCGGTTCGGCGTGCGCATCGGGGCCCTCGCCGACGCGATCCTCACCGGGGGCTCAGCAGGCGTGGCCCGCGCATTCGATTTGCTCGAGGGCCGCTGGGCCCCGCCGCCTGATCCAGACCGCACCACGCCCGAAGACCCGGCATCGATCCGCTGGGTGGAGCCACGTGGAGCCGCGTTTCAAGAGATCGTCGACGAGGTGGTGGCCCATGCCGAGCGGCTTCGCCACCTTTGCGAATCGGCTGACGCGACGGCGGCTCTCGAAGCCCAGAAGGCCATCCAGGTGCTCTGCGCCCACCGCACCGGAAGGCTGGGGGCGGCGGGCTGGAACGCGGTCGTGGAGAAGCGGCTCGGGGTGATCGGTGGCCCACCGTGGTACGTCGGCAGGCCGGTGATGGTCACGCGGAACAACCGGGCCATCGACCTGTTCAACGGGGATGTCGGTCTCGTGGTTGCAGACCTCGCCGGCAGCCGGTGCGACGCGGTGTTCCAGCAGGGCCGCCAGCCGCGGCGTATTCCCGTCTCGCGGCTCGAGGACGTGGCCACGGTGCATGCGATCACGATCCACAAGAGTCAGGGCTCGGAGTACGATCATGCGATCGTGGTGCTTCCCGAAGGAGCGAGCAGGATCGTCACCCGCGAACTGCTCTACACGGGGATCACCCGGGCGGCGAAGAAGGTGACGCTGATCGGCTCGCGCGAGGTGATCGAGGCCGCCATCAACCGCCCGATCCGCCGCGCGAGCGGGCTCGAGCATCGCCTGAGCGCGCAGGGAGCCACCCCATGATCACGTTTCTTCACACCGCCGACTGGCAGCTCGGCAAGCCCTTTGCCGGCATCGCCGACCCGGCCAAGCGGGCCCGCGTCCAGCAGGAGCGGATCGACGCCCTGCGCCGCATTCGGGATGTCGTACGCAGCCGCCAGGCACAGTTTGTCGTGGTGGCCGGCGACCTCTTCGACTCGCCCACGCCCACCAAGACGACCGTGGCCCAGTCGCTCGGCGTCATCGCGGAGTTCGGTGTGCCGGTCTATGCGATCCCTGGCAACCACGACCACGGCGGACTCGATGGGCTTTGGGACCAGCCCTTCTTCAAGCACGAGCACGCGACCCGCGCTCCGAATTTTCGGCTGCTCCTCGAGCGGAAGCCGGTCGTGATCGAGGGGGCGGTGATCTTGCCCTGTCCCCTCCTGCGGCGGCACGAGAGCGACGACCCAACCGCGTGGATTCGCGGCATCGACTTCACATCGCTGGGGACGACACCGCGGATCGTGCTGGCCCACGGCAGTACGACGGCGTTTGCAGGGCAGGCCGACGGGGAGGACGTCGCCGGTCCGGTGAACACGATCGCGCTCGATCGCCTGCCGTTGGCCGAGATCGACTACGTCGCCCTCGGCGACTGGCACGGCTTTACGGCAGCGGGCCCGAAGGCCTGGTACTCCGGCAGCCACGAGACAGACCGGTTCCCGAAAAAGGACCAATTGCCAGGCCGCGTCGCATGCGTGACGGTTTCCCGGGGCGCTGATCCGGTGGTCGAGCCAATCGTCAGCGGCCGGCTGCAGTGGCTCGCCCGTGTGCTCGACATGACTGCCGACGGCCCACGGCAGTGCGAGACGAACCTCGCCGAAGCCACACGGGATGCCGGATTCGATGCCTGTCTTGTCGACCTTTCGCTCCGCGGCAGCGTGTCGCTCGGGGCCCGCCGCGAACTCGATCAGGTGCTTGAGTCGTGGTCACACCGCCTTCTCCGGCTTGACGTCGCCGACGCGGTGATGCTGGCCCCCTCCCCTGAAGAGATCCACGCCCTCGCCAGCCGGCCGGGCGATCCGATCATCTCCCGCGTCGCCGGCGA
>Ga0114963_10004038_pt1 | contig 10041 bp, 15 predicted proteins | sample C_131016_EF_Meta_FD_87019 | JGI IMG/M metagenome (GOLD analysis project Ga0114963, IMG submission 87019) | Freshwater microbial communities from Lake Croche, Canada to study carbon cycling - C_131016_EF_MetaG | ecosystem: Environmental > Aquatic > Freshwater > Lake | place: Lake Croche, Canada...
AATGTAACTATGGAAAATGGTATATTAACTATCGAATCTGTTAAAGATAAACAGGAACAAGAAGTAAAGGACAACGAAGGAGTATTGTTTAGAGGCATTTCTAAAAGATATTTCAAAAGAGACTTTACTGTTGCTGATGATGTTGAAGTTAAAGGCGCTGAATTAAAAGACGGCCTTTTAACTATTTCATTAGAAAAGATAGTACCAGAATCTAAAAAAGCAAAGACTATTAATATTAAATAGTTATAACAGGTGGCCAGGATTGCTTGACTTTCCTGGCCACCTATGTTAGGTTAATAATTGCGGATGTAGTATAAAAGTATTATTGTAGGTTTCCAACTTACAGAAATTGGGGCAGTACCAGTCGTCCGCTCCAAAACTCTTATATATAATCATATGAATAAAGAGATTAAACCTATCATTGACGAAACATATTGGTCAGTATATCAAAATTATAATGAATCAAATCATTATCTTTGTTTTATGTTACATGATATATTTCATTTCAATTCTTTAACATCCACACATTTTTTAGATCAAAGAAGTCCTTATGAACAATTAAGAAAAAGTTTTATCTACATACCTGAAAGAATAATAAAAAATAATAATTCAAAATTATTTTTAAAAAATAAAGATATACTTATAAAAAAAGAATTGCCTTTTATTAGAATATTAGATGATTATGAATGGTTAGTTGATGACAATATAATAAAAGAATATGAAAATACTGTATTATAATAAAAATTTATTGTTTAATAATATATCTTTACTCAGAGAGTTAAATATTATTAAAAAAGATGTAACAGATGAATATATTAATTTATTTAAAGAAGCCAATATTAATCACAATAAAATAACAACAATTATAGATAGGACAGGAGCAAATCCTTTTTTTATTCCTTGTAGTACTTTTGAAATACCTAAAAAAAATGATATAGATAAAACATTTAAACAAATTTGCAAAGAAAGATCAACAGAACTTTTAAAATTAGGTAAAAGAATTAATATTTTTTGGAGTGGAGGATTAGATAGTACAGTAGTTCTTTTTTCTTTAATGAATGAAGCAAACGATTTATCACAATTAAGAGTGGTATTATCTCCAGATTCCATATTAGAATCAGGTAACATGTTTGATAAACTTATAAAGAATAAAATTGATTATTCATTAAGAATACCTAAACCTAAAAAAGAAAATTTTTTCCATTCAATACCTGAAAAAAATGAAATATATGTTGCTGGAACTGCTGGCGATGAAATATATACAATAATGAGAGTAGGCAATTCTTTAGGAAAAACTGCAAAAGATAAAACATTTTTGATTAAAAATTATGAAGATGTTTTAGAACCTGTTTTAAATAAAAATGTAATAGATTTTTATAAAAGATCAATTAAATTATTTCCAAAAAAAATTAAATCTTATGGTGATTTTTTAAGATTTTATTTTTTCAATTATACTTGGAATGCTGGATTATATAATTGGGAAACAGAATTAGATTCAAATTATTCTATTAATATATATTCATTTTATAATACACAAGATTTTCAAAAATGGGGATTATGGAATAAAGAAGCCGAAACTTATTTAACAGATAAACCAAAACTACCAATGAATAATTTTATTTACGATTTAACAGGAGATAAATTTTATTGCGATAATAAATTTAAAGGAATTAGTAATCCTTTAAGCACATTAACAAATACCTGGATGTTTTTATTGGAAAACAAAAAAACAGTAACATATAAACAATTAATAGACAAAAAATACAAAATAGGAGATAATAATGAAGATATTATATTATAATGCTTTTATATTATATAATCCTAATTTAATTTATAAAAAAGAAAAAATAAATGCTATATCAGTATTAAGAAAACTCAATGTTATTAAGGAAGATATAACCGACGATTACATAAATTTATTTGCACAATCAAATTTTTTTTCTTCAAAATCAGCATTTCTGATAGACAGAACAAATGCTAATCCTTTTTATATTACATTATCAGCAGATAAAATACCGTCAGAAAAAAATGATACTGGTTTATCTTTTAAAGAATTGTGTTTAAAGAGAGCTGATGAATTATTGTCTAAAGGCAAAAGAATTAATATTATGTGGAGCGGAGGCATAGATAGTACTTTAGTTTTGTTTTGCCTTATGAATAGAACAAACGACTTATCACAATTAAGAGTTATATTGACACCAGATTCCATATTAGAATCAGGTAACATGTTTGATAAACTTATAAAGAATAAAATATCTTTTATATTGAATGAAAAAGTTGGTAAAAAACAATATTTTAAAAAAAAAGAATTTAATAATTTTAATAATGATAATGAAATAATAACAACAGGAACTGGTTCTGATCATTTAAATAGTTTATTAAGATTAAAATTTCCTTTAGATGAAAAACTTTGGCACTTGAATTATGAAGAAGTGTTAGTGCAGTTTACAAATTCTAATGTTTTAATTATGGATTTTTTAAATAAATCTGTAAAAGCATTTCCAAAACAAATAAAAACATATATTGATTTTTTAAAATTTTATGGTTTTAATTTTCATTGGCATAAAGCAAAATATAGAGATCTTTGCGACTTTGATCAAAAATATTTTAATAGTTTTGATGATTATTTTTGTACTAAAGATTTTCAAAGATGGAGTATATGGAATAAAGAATCAAATATAATACCAAATGTTTTAAAATTACCACAAAGAAACCTTATATATGAATTAACAGATGATAAACAATATAGTTATAAAAAACAAAAAACAATGAGTGGCCCGGCATTTTTTACAAACAATGATTGGCTTTTTTTAACAGAAAAAGGAGAAACAATTTATTCATCATATTTTTTTGATAAATATCTTGAATCAATTAAATAAAAAAATAATTATGACAAAAGAAATTAAACCTATAATTGACGAAATATATTGGAAAATATATCAAATTTATAAACCTCCATATTCTTACAATTTTGTTATACATGAAATATTCCATTTCAATTCATTAACATGTATGGATTTTTTAACAACCAGAAGTCCTTATGATCAATTAAAAAAAGCATATATTTATTTACCCGAAAGAATTATACAAAACAGTTCTAGTGATATTTTTATTAAGAACAAAAATATGCTTATTAAAAAAGAGATACCTTTTATACAAATAGTTGATGGTTATAAATGGATAGCAAATAAAGAAATTATTATTACGGAATTAAAAAATTGTGAAAATAATATTTTACAATAGAAATCTTGTCTTTTTTAAAGATCAAATAAAATTATTAAGGTATTTTAATTTTATAAAACCAGAAATAACAAATGAATATATTGATTTGTTTAAAGAAGCTAATTTTTTGTATAATCAAACAGCTTGTTTTATTGATAGAACAAACGGCATTAAACCTTTTATTGAAGGAATAAAACCAAGAGAAATTCCTAAAGAAATAGGTAACTTTGATATAAACAAATCTTTTAAACAAATTTGTGATGAAAGGTCTATAGAATTATTTAAAACAAAAAAAAGAGTTAATTTAATGTGGAGTGGAGGAATAGATAGTACTGTACCTTTGTTTTCTTTAATAAAAAATTCTCCAGATTTATCTCAATTAAGAATTATATTAACACCAGATTCAATAGCCGAATCCGGCAACATATTTGATAAACATATAAAAGATAAAATAGATTTTATATTAGCTCCTAAATGTTCAAAAAATCAATTTTATAACAGGCCCGAATTTAAAAATTTTATTTTAGGTAAAGAAATAGTTACCAGCGGGTGCAATGGTGATAATATTAATAGCATACAAAGAATCACTTTACCTTATGAAGAAAAATTATGGAATTTGCAATATGAAGAAGCGTTATCTCAATTTACAAGTCAAAAAGTAATTGATTTTTTAAACAAATGGGTTAAATTTTTTCCTAAAAAAATAAAAATATACAAAGATTTTTTAAAATTTTATGGTTTTAATTTTCATTGGCATAAAGAAACATATTATAATTTAGTAGGAACTGATCCTAAATATTATTCTAGTTATACACCTTTTTATAATACTGATGATTTTCAAAAATGGGCAATTTGGAATAAAGAATCTGACGTGTTACCTAATATAACAAAAAAACCACAAAGAGATTTAATATATGAATTATCACAAGATAAACTTTACAGTTATAACAAAATTAAAAGCATGTCTGGCCCAGGTTTACACGAACCTAATAATTGGTTTTTTTTAACTGATGATGGCCACACAATTAGACATAAAGACTTGACAAATATCATATATGATGATATAAAGAAAGAACACTATCAAAAAAATATATGAACATATTATATTACAATAGACAATTAATTTTTCATCCTAAACAAATAGAATTATTAAGAAAACACAATATTATAAAAGAAAATATTACAGACGAATATATAAACCTTTTCAAAGAAGCTAATTTTTGTGCAAATCCTACCGCATCTTTAATTGACAGAACTGGTGGATTTGATTTTTTTATTCCTATGACAGTTAGTAAAATTCCACAAGAAAAAGATAAAAATAATAAATCATTTAAACAACTTTGTGAAGAAAGAGCCACAGAAATGTTAAATAGAGGAAAAAGAATTAACATTCAATGGAGTGGAGGTATTGATAGCACAACCGTTTTATGGTCATTAATTAATAAAGCTAATGATATGTCTCAATTAAGAGTTATATGTACTCCTGATTCTGTTGCTGAATCGGGAAATATGTTTGATTTACACATTAAAAACAAAATTCCATTTATTATGGAAACAAAAGTTGGTAAAAAATGTTATTTTTATCCTGATGTTTTTGATACATTTGAAACTGATAGAGAAATAATTACCAGCGGTTGTTTATCAGATGATTTAAATAGTATAATAAGATTGAAACTGCCTTTCGATAAAAAATATCACGATTTGCAATATGAAGAAGCGTTATTACAATTTACAAGTCAAAAAGTAATTGATTTTTTAAATAAATCTGTAAAAAAATTTCCAAAAAAAATAAAATGTTATGTGGATTTTTTAAGATATTATGGATTTAATTTTCACTGGCATAAAGAAAAATATCACAATCAAATTGGACAAGATCCAAAATATTTTTCTTGTTTTGAAAGTTTTTTTGATACTGATGATTTTCAAAAATGGGCAATATGGAGTGATGAAGCTGATGTAAGAGAAGATATTAATGATGGACAAGGAAGAAAAAAACCACAAAGAGATTTAATATATGAGTTATCAGGAGATAAATTGTATAGTTATGATAAAATTAAAGGAATGAATGGTCCAGGAATACATTATAATAATGATTGGTTTTTTTTAATGGAAAACGGACATACATTTAGCCTACATGAACTTTATAACAAAAAAAAAATTTATTTTTCAAATTAATTTGACAAACATTATATATAATGAATAAAACAATAGACTTGACAAATATAACAAACAATGATAATATATATACAATATGAAATATCCTTATTTTACTTACGATAATGTTATAAATCAAGAATTGCAAAAAGAAGTTTGGTCTTATTTGTTAAATCAGACATATCATGCCAAAAGAAAAACCGAAAACAAAAATAACGATCGTTTATTTGTAGTTAAATATAAACCAATAGATGGTAAAAAAGAATATTTAACTACAGATTTGCCTAATGTCAACGAACAATATATGCACAGAACGATATTTGGCAATAATGAAGAAGATTTAAAACAACATTTTCCTATATTTAAATTATGGAACGAAATTAAAAAAACCATAGGCAACAATTGGTCTATAGAAGGAAATCCAGAAGGATTTTCCACTTCCGATTTATCTAAAACAGACTGTAGAGTTTATGTTAATATTCAACCAAATGAAAGAATAAAAAGATCGCATACAATTCACAGCGATTCGAATGATTTAACCGAAGGAAAAAATTATACACTTCTTTATATTGCTAATCCTGTTTGGTATCCGTCTTGGTTTGCTGAAAATATATTTTATGAAACCGATACAAACAGTGAAGATAAACAACAATTTCATAAAGGTTATGGCCAATCAAGAAATTATGGTATAGGAGAACCTTACGCTGTAGTTCCTCCTAAACCAGGTAGAGTAATTTTATATGATGGTAGAACATTACATACTACAAGACCAACTGCAATATGGGCAGAAGAAATGAGATACGCTATCGCATTTAGAATTAAAAAGAATTGATAGAATATGAAGAAAAAAAATAAAAACTGGTTACAAGAAACATCTTTGAAAATTACAGATAAAGTAACATCATGGCATCACAAATTTTTTACATTTTTAATTAACAAATCAAGAAAAAGTGTTTGGTTTACTTTAGTGTTATTGTTTATTTGTTTATACGAAATTGCTGAACATTTTATTATACCTGCTATATTAATTTGGTGGGGTTTAAAATAGGTTGACTTTTAAATAAAATTGTGATATATTGATATTATGAAATACAATGAAGATAAAATCGTAAAAGAAATCTTGGATTATATTAAATCAACTTATGGCCAACACTATTCTACAGGCCGAGATGGTTTTCAAGTACAAGATTTGTTTAAGACTTTAAACATTGGTAAAGATTTTTGTCATGCAAACGCAATTAAGTATTTGTGTAGGTATGGTAAGAAAAACGGATATAACCGTGCTGATTTATTAAAAGCAGTACACTATGTTATATTATTATTAAACTATGATAAGGAGAACGTGAAATGAACCTAAGTACAGATACACTGGCAATTTTAAAGAATTTTAGTGAAATTAATAACAATATTCTTTTTAAACCAGGTAGCAAGTTAAATACAATCTCTGCTTTGAAAAATGTATTAGCAGAAGCAACAATAACAGAAAAATTTGAATCAGAATTTGGTATATATTCTCTTGATGAATTTTTAAGAGCAGTTGAATTATTTGATAAACCTGCTGTTAAAATCAATGGAGCTAATTATGCTTTAATTTCAGATGAAAAATACAAACAAACAATTAAATACTTTTTTGCTGATAAGTCAACATTAGTTGCACCTCAAAAAGGTATTAATATGCCAGACAAGACGGTGGCATTTACTTTAAAGAAAGATGACTTTGCTAAATTGCAAAAGGCAGCAACTGCATTAAATTTACCAGATATCGCAATTAAAGGTAATGGTAAAACAATATCGTTTGTCGCAACTGATAAGAAAAATAAATCATCAAACGATTATTCTTTAAATTTAGCTGAAACCGATAAAACATTCACTGCATATTTTAAAGTAGAAAACTTTAAAATCATTCCTGATGATTATGATGTTGCTATTTCAAAACAAAAAATTAGTAACTTCATTAACAGAAGCAAACCAGTTCAATATTGGATCGCATTAGAACCTGATTCGGAGTTTTAATCATGGCTAATCCTACAGCGTTAACGCCTAAGGAAAAGCCTGTTAAGATTAGAAAACTAGAATATCATACAGTCATATCCGAGTTTAAATACGAAATACCAAAATCAGAAATTATAGAAGAATTTGGTAGTATAGAAAACTTTGAAAAAGCGATGACCTCTGAATATGGAAATAATCCTGAGTTGTTTATAAAATTTGATAATTTTATGATTGATAGAGATTATTCCGCAGACAGAGAAGATGATTGGGTATCTGATCGTAAAGGTGGGTTTGAAGTTGAATACAAATTAGATAAAAAATGATTAACTTGGAGTTTATATTATGTCAGAATTTTTGTGGGTTGAGAAGTATCGTCCCAAGAAAATAGAAGATTGTATTCTATCAGAAGATTTAAAACAAACCTTCTTAGAGTTCATTAAGAAAAAAGAAATACCTAATTTATTATTATCAGGCACACAAGGTACTGGTAAGACCACCGTTGCACGAGCATTGTGCGAAGAATTAGGTGTAGATTATATCATAATAAACGGTTCAGATGAAGGCCGTCAGATTGATACATTAAGAAATAAGATCAAAAACTTTGCATCTACAATGTCTCTTACTAAAGAGGCCAATCATAAAGTTGTTATTATAGATGAGGCAGATTATATGAACGCAGAGTCGGTTCAACCTGCATTAAGAAATTTTATAGAAACCTTCTTTAATAACTGTAGATTTATCTTTACTTGTAATTATAAAAACAAAATCATACCTGCATTACATAGTCGTTGTACTGTAATTGATTTTAGAATTATTAATGGTCAGAAAAAGAAAACAGCATTTCAATTCTTAGATAGATTAAAGTTTATTCTAAAAGAACAAAACATTGAATTTGATGAAAAGGTATTAGTAGAATTAATACAGAAACATTATCCAGACTTTAGAAGAACCATAAATGAATTGCAAAGATATTCAGTTCGTGGTAAAATTGATAGTGGTATTCTTTTTAATCTATCAGAAGAAAATACTAAAGAGTTAATGAATAACCTAAAAGATAAAAACTTTAATGACATGCGTAAATGGGTGGTTCAGAATATAGATAAAGATGCAAGTAGATTATTTAAAGATATCTATGACAATCTTTATACAGTTATGGATCCACAATCAATACCTCAAGCTATATTAATTATAGCTGGTTATCAGTATAAGTCAGCGTTTGTTGCTGATCAAGAAATCAATATGGTTGCTTGTCTAACAGAAATAATGGCGGGATGTAAATTTAAATGAGTAGATTTTCAAAACCATTATGTAATAAAATAGGTTGTGGTAGAGTAGCTCATAATACTGGTATAAAGAAAAAAGATGGATCTTATAGATATAGAAAAATTTGTCAACAACACCATTATGAAAAAAATAGTATGGGAACTGGAGTTTATACAAGACATAAAAAAAAGTGGTGTGAGAGATGCGGTTTAAAAGATAAACCAATAGGACGTTCAGTATTAACAGTAGATCATAAAGACGGAAATAGAAATAATAATGCTTTATCCAATTTACAAACATTGTGCTGGCCATGTCATAGAGACAAAACTGCTACGTGTAAAGATTGGCAAAAAAGAACCAGCCTTGCAAAACTTCCAGGATTTTAAATAATGTTTTACATAGAAGATAATAATTTTTTAACGACAGAACAAATAGGATTTATTAATAATATTTTTATTTCCAGACAGATGCCTTTTTATTATCAACCAGATTCAGTTAAAGGAGATAATATTTCTTTTTTTTCTAATATAATAAAAGATAGACCTGAATATTCTCAACCAGGTAGAGAAATAAATTCTTTTGAATATTATTCTTTATTCAAAGATATATTAATAACATTTTGTACAAAGAATAAAATAAATTTTAAAGAAATATTAAGAATAGCAGTTAATATTACATACAACAATGGTGTTGAAAAATGTCCTGTACATAAAGACCATGATTATCCTCACAATCAATTGTTATTGTATTTAAATGAACCATTAGATAAACAATCTAAAACAATCGTATTAGATGACGATAAACAAACAATTTTAAAAGAAATTACACCTGAAAGATTTAAAGGTGTATGTTTTGAAAATAAACCACACTATCATCACTACCCTAAAATAGGAGAAAGGATCGTAGCAGTTTATACGTTTAGATAAGCGGGCATAGTTCAGTGGTAGAATAATAGTTTACCAAACTATAGGTCGTGGGTTCGAATCCCACTGCCCGCTCCAAAATTATATGTACGAATTAAAAGATTATTTAAAAGCTATTAACGAAACAAAAGAACCACTATTGGACAGTGATGATCCTGCATGGGAAAAGAAGTATCCACCATACGTTATAAATCGTTGTCTTTCTGTGTTTTGGGATACTTTAATGCCGGCCAACGAAATGAATGGACTACACTTTTTATCCAAGAAGGTACAATTCCATTTTTTAATAAATAGTATCAGAAAAAAGAAGCGATTTGGTGGTAAGTGGTTATCACAAACCAAGTTGAAAGACTTAGAGTATGTAAAAGAATACTATGGTTATAGCAATGAAAAGGCAAGAGAGGCCTTAACTTTATTGACCAAAGAACAACTTGAACATATTAAGAAAAAATTATACAAAGGTGGGAGAGAGTAATGGTAGATAATA
>Ga0114963_10004039_pt1 | contig 10039 bp, 10 predicted proteins | sample C_131016_EF_Meta_FD_87019 | JGI IMG/M metagenome (GOLD analysis project Ga0114963, IMG submission 87019) | Freshwater microbial communities from Lake Croche, Canada to study carbon cycling - C_131016_EF_MetaG | ecosystem: Environmental > Aquatic > Freshwater > Lake | place: Lake Croche, Canada...
AAAATGTAGCTTTAATTATTCACTCGATAAATTAAAATTCTCTCCATTACAAAAAGAATTAGATTTTCAATAAATAAAAAAGGGTTGGTTTCCCTTTTTATTTATTTTTTAGTTTTTATTTTTATTTTTTTTATTTTTTTAGTTAGATTTAACGAAATAAATTAAATCGTGAAATTAATTAAATTGTATTCTAACTCTTTAATTGATTCGTCTTTCTCTTTTAATTTTTGTATTAGTTCTTGAATTTGTATATTTTTTGTTTCATTTTCTAATGTTAAATTGTCAATCACTTCGGTTTGTAAATAAACCAGCTCATGATTAAAATAACCTGATTTATCTTGACCTAACTTATTTAAATCGTCTTCTAACTCTTTAATTGAGTCATCTTTTTCTTTTAATTTGTGGATTAGTTCTTGAATTTGTATATTTTTTGTTTCATTTTCTAATGTTAAATTGTCTATGACTTCAGCTTGTATATTAACCAAATCAATATCATCCTGGTCTGATTTATCTTCACCTAATTTATTTAAATATTCCATTAAATTCATATAGTCATCCGAGGAACCCCCACCTGAATCAATTGAAGTAAAATTGTTTATTACATATCTAAAAATAGAAAGATTTTTTTCGCAAAGGTCAATGTTACTTTTACCTGGTAACATAGCCATAAGTCTGCTACCATTATTTGAATGGTATTGTAAAGCTGTTTTATTAATAGTATCATATTCAATTTTTACTATTCTGGTTCCACTATAATGTGGTACGTGTTTTTCAAAGGTTTCAATTGTCATTTTGTGTTATTTGTTATTTGTTATTATTACCATTACTATAATAAGCATTTCAATTTTAACGAATTATACCGGTTTTTCAATTACTAAAAATAACTGTTATTTCACCAATAAAAAAGGGTGGGTTTCCCCTTTTTTATTTTTTATTTATTTTTTATTTATTTTTTAGTTTATTTTTTTATTTATTTTTTATTTATTTTTTATTTATTTTTTATAGTTTTTTATTTTTTATTTATTTTTTATTTATTTTTTATTTATTTATTTTTTATTTATTTTATATTTTGTCCATTAACACACGTTAATTACAATATGGGGTTTAATCTTTCGAATTCTTTTTTCCACCATAATTCATAATATTCATTACCGTTTGAAAACGGCATTATCAATTCTGGGACTTTTTCTTTTATAGAACGGGTTTCTCCATTCTCTAATGTGATTTTTCCGATAATTAATGAATTATATTCCCATAATCCGTCAAACACGTCACCATTCGTATATGTCATGATACCGTCCCCATCTAAAAAGTCGCCGTATAATTCTCCTAAGTATACATCGCCATTTTCGTATTTCATTTGTCCGTAAGTTTTTTTGTCGTCTTTCCATTCACCATTATAAATGTCGCCACTCGCATAAATCATTTTTCCATAACCACATTTTTCGTTATATTTCCAATAACCTTTATAGACATCGCCATTTTTATAAGTCATTTGTCCGTAAGTTTTTTTGTCGTCTTCCCATTCACCAGTATAAATGTCGCCACTCGCATAAGTCATTTTTCCGTGTCCATTTTTTTTGTCATTTTCCCAATTTCCATTATAACGGTTTCCATTATTGTATGTCAAAATTCCAGTTCCGTTTTTTTTATCGTCTTCCCAATCACCAACATAAACGTGTCCATCTTTGTATGTCATTGTTCCATCGCCGTGCTTTTGGTTGTTTTCCCAATAACCTTCATAAACGTTTCCGTTATTGTATGTCATTTTTCCATCACCTTGCTTGTGGTCGTTTTCCCAATTACCATCATAAATGTCACCATTTTTATAAGTCTTTGTTCCATAACCGTGCTTTTGGTCGTTTTCCCAATCACCATCATAAACGCTTCCGTTCTTGTATGTCATTTTTCCATCACCGTGCTTTTGGTCGTTTTCCCAATCACCATCATAAACGTTTCCGTTATTGTATGTCATTTTTCCGAAACCGTGTTTTTTATTATTTTCCCAATTACCGTCATAAATGCTGCCGTGATTGTATGTCATAATTCCGAAACCGTGTTTTTTATTATTTTCCCAGTTGCCATCATAAATGCTGTCGTTTTTATATCGCAACATTCCGGAACCGTTCATTTTGTTATCTATACAGCATCCTTCATAAACATCTCCATTTTTAAAAGTTGTTTTTCCGAACCCGTGTATTTTATTATTTTCCCAGTTTCCATCATAAACGTCTCCGTTTTTATATCGCATCATTCCTGAACCGTGTATTTTATTATTTTCCCAGTTTCCATCATAAACGTCTCCGTTTTTATATCGCATGATTCCGGAACCGTTTTTTTCGTTATTTTTCCACTCGCCATCATACACTTCTCCGTAGGCATATGTAAATATACCTTTTCCCTCTTTTTTGTTATTTATAAAGTATCCTTCATAAACGCTTCCACTTTTAAAAGTAATTTTTCCGAACCCGTGTATTTTATTATTTTCAAATTCGCCATCATATACATCACCATTGGTAAATGTATATGATGAATTTATTCTTGAAGTAGTTGAAGTCATTTTAGTTATTTGTTTGTTTTGTTTGTTTTGTTGTGTTATATATAAATACCCAATTTAATTTCATTTTTTTATTATTTAACCCTATTTTAAATGACTAAAAAAAAAGGGTGGGTTTCCCCTTTATTTATTTTTTTAGTTTTTATTTATTTTTTTAGTTTTTATTTATTTTTTTAGTTTTTATTTATTTTTTTAGTTTTTATTTATTTTTTTAGTTTTTATATTTATTTATTTTTTTTGAGTTACAAGATCTACATAGTATCTGATAATCTTGTGGGTTGTTGTATACTACATCGTGATACAAAATTCATGTTTATTTAACTTTTTTACTTTTCAAAGGTTATTAAACTTTTTTTACTTGGATATTTACCTACCTTTACAATTCCAATTTTATTAAAACATTCTTCCCATATTTTTAATTCTTCAAGTGTAAATAGCGGTGCTCCGTGAAAACTTTTCAAAAACAAAGTAAATTTATTATTTTTATCAAATATAATATCATTATTTCCAGTCCATTCAGATAAATAATTTCCATCTATCCAGTACCATTTTCCTTTACTTTCTCCGCTACTTACACCTAATCTTACTGATTTATACCATGTATTATCTAAATTATATTTGAATTTAAATAATATTCCTCCTTCAGTAATGCCTTCTGGTTGGAATTCACATAAATTAGAATATTCATTTTTACTACCTAATAATTTACACATAGTAATGAAATCATCTTTTGTGATAATTCTTTCAGTTTTAAGAGTAAGTCCAATAGTATAAGTATAACTTGTCATTATGAGTTTGTTATTATTACCATGTATATAAAAAGCATTTCAATTTTTTTATTATTTAACCCTATTTTAAATGACTAAAAAAAGGGTGGGTTTCCCCTTTATTTATTTTTTTATTTTATAGTTTTTAAACCGGGTATATTCTTTCGTGATGTCGACAAATATATTTTACAATATGTGAAATAACATCATAATTAAGAATTGGTATTTTTTTTAACACAATAGTCGCACGTTTCGCATCACGAATTGCGGTTTCGTTTTTTTTAATATATTCAATTACTTTATCCATATGAATTATAAATCGACGCATACTATAATGTACGTAATAATCATAATATAACCTTAAAAGTTCTTTATCTGAAAGACCATTCATATGGTATGTGGTTTCACTCTCAATATAAGACATAACTGGATTCTCGTCGGGGTCACTAATGGTCCTATCATAATAGGCACAATCGATAATGTATTCGAAAATAAAGTTATAGTGTGTATCGTCAATAACAAAATTCGGACATTTTAACCAAATGCTATTAATAACACTGCTAAAAATATCTTCGTTAAGTAACTCATCATGAATAATATTCTTTATAAACCAGTGTCGTTTATCGCACCATTCATCGCATATTTCTGTATTTTGATGACATGTTATATTATTGTAACATTCAAGATATGAATCAATAAGATTCGGATTTATTTTAAATAAATTTACAATTATGTTTCTTATGATTATATTTATTTGATTCATTGTTGGCATTTTACTTTTTGTTTGTTTTTTATTACTAGTTGTTTGTTATTACTCTTTGTATCAAAAGTATTTCAATTTTTAGTAATTATCAAGTATTTAAAATTACTAAAAATTATTTATTTCTTTATATAAATGAAAACTGTGAAGTTTCCGATTAGATACGTTCCGAAAAACTTGACAAAAAAGGATACACAAACCCAAATTAATATGTTATTAAAATCAAAAAAAATGTATAGAGAGAATAAATATTATACACGCAAAAAAATACCTTCCTACAAAAACAAAAAATCAAAACATATTTTGAATGCGTATAAAATATATAATATCAAAAATATAAAACCTAGTCAAGAATTAGCACAAAAAACCGGATGTACGATATCCGCATTAAACCAAATTGTAAAAAAGGGCGAAGGAGCATATTATTCGTCGGGTTCAAGACCAAATCAAACTGCCCAGTCATGGGGATTAGCGCGATTAGCAAGTTCGTTGACTTCTGGAAAAGCTGCCGCAGTCGATTATGATATAATCGAAAAAGGGTGTAATCACAAAAAAATGGCGTATATTTTAGCAAATAAATCCAGAAAAAAATATAAATACGGACATTCAAAAACGCAGAAAATTCGGGTTGAAATATAACCCTACCAAAAATAAATAAAAAAGGGTGGGTTTCCCCTTTTTATTTTAGAATATAGTCCGATTACATCAACGCACAACCAGAACATATTATAACCTCACATTGTTTCTCACCACCTCGTTTTGGTTGTTTAATACACTCAATTAATTGTTCCATATCGTGTATGAGTGTATTCGTATTACAAACCATATACTCGTTATAATATAATCTTAGTATTTCCTTATCGTTTTTACAATCATCCATAAGTATCTTCATCTGTTCATAAGTATACATTTCGTTTTCATCATCACCCGTTTCGTCTGGTTCGCTAATATATTCCAAAACATATTCATATAGTTTTCCGGTAATAACCATATTTGGATATTTTAACCGGAAACTATCCATAAAACTTTCGAAAATCTTATTACATATTAATTTATTATTTGTAATATTACCAATAAACCAATGATGTTTATTTCGGTTTAAGTGTTTAATAATGGTATTATTTTTATAACATTCTAAATATGAATCAAGTAGGTCATCATTATTTTTTACTATGGTAATAAAGGCATTTCGTATACACATATTTATGTTATGCATCGATATTTTTGACATTTTAGTTGGTATTTTACTTTGTATAAAACGTGTTTCAATTTTATATTCTATTTTAAATAATTGTTAAAAAGGTAAATATATATTATTAATTCAAGCAAAAGCATTAAAAAATGGTTATATCGATATGTAAGTTTCCAAAATTACAACAATAACTAATTACCGTGAAAGAAATATTTATTTCAGAATGTTTATATTTTAATGGATTTTGACATTGTGCGGTTTGTTCGTTTGCTAGTTTTGGATTGTGTTCGTTTGCTAGTTTTGGTTTGTGTTCGGGTTTTATCGTTTAACTTCATGTCTACGATATAAATCATTTCTTCCAATCTTTCGCTTGGATCTTTGGACTCTTCTAAATTTGTGATTTTAAACCCGGTTTGTTCTAAAAACATTTTTGATAATAATAATATTTTTTCAAATAGTGTATCCCCTAGTCCGGGTTTAATTTTAAAACCGTGTTTTGTATAAAATGAGTGTGCCGTTGGATGAGCAATAATAGATATATTAATAACTCCTTCTGGACAATAAGACATTCTGGCAAATTCTTTTATCTTTTTGATATATAATGAACCGATGCTTTCAAAATTGTCACTGGAAGTTTGCATAAACTCAATTGCTATAGTTTCTAAACTAGGGTAACTCAACTGAAACAAATTCTCCCTTTTAACATAATGCTTTAATAATATACGGCACTTACCTATTGTTTCGGGTTTACCTTTTGGTTTTATATATAAACCTAATATTGAATCGGTCGAATTCCTACCTGTATCATAGTCATACATATCATTAAACGGTGGAATTCCAAAAGATTTAGCTTTATCGTCCCTATAAGGATTTTTATCACTATTGAGTTCGGCATCAAAATATTCATCGTGATCCAACCTAATAAATCCGAGTTGTTTAAGAATATTAACCTGTTCAATCTTTAACTTGGTCATTCCGGTATTACCGTAATCCTCAACATAATAAAACAAATCGTATTTATCACTCATAATATATACGGTTAATATATTATAAATTATGTATTTTTTATTATAAATAATTAACGGTCTAACCTCATCGTTTTAAATTTAACATATTAGTTGTTTAATTCGCATTACTCGCACATTTATTTTAATTCTTCAAGGGTATAAACGAGGACACCAGAATATTGAAATCGCCATTAACACGCGCGGAATTGAAAGAAAATATAAGCAACACCATAAGAAATATTCCAACGGAAAAATATAAGAATATAGAGTGCTTACGAAAGACAATAAAATGTTATTGTTTCCATTTTGTTGTTTTTGGTCTATGTAATAAAAGAATTTAAACTTTTAATATTATACACCGATTATTTGTAAAAATTACAACATTTTTTCTTTTATGGTATGTAAAACATCAACCCTATTCAACTCTTCAGCAGAAAATGTTATATATTTTAAAAATGAATCTAATAAATGAGATGGTATTTTATTATATGAAGGAAGCACACTTAAACATCCATCTAAACAAACCTGGTAATTTTTATTAATAAATGCGTTTCGAATAACGTGTATAATAGGTGATTCTATATTATCTATAACAGAAATATAATTCGTAATCATTTGATGATAATCGCCATAATAAACCTGAAATATAGATGGATTTTTAAAGTATACTATTGAATATAATTGTTCATCTGCGTGTCCATATCCGTTGTTTAAACATTCATAAAATGACTCAATAATTAACTTGTTAAATTGTTTAAAATAATCGAATCTAGCGGTAAAAAAACCAGAACACATTCCACATCTTCCAAACTTAAAATATTCGTGGTAATTCTCAACTAACTCTTTAGGTTGGTAATCTATATAACAAGTTGAAAACTTATCTCTATTTACAGATAAAGCATTATTTAAATTTGCGACATTTTTCCATCCCATTCTTTCAATACAAATATTTATCCATCCAAAATGTGTTGAATTAAAGGGGTTTTCGTCGATGATTTTATCAATCATAACATATCTTAACATACAGAATAAATAATACGACGGGGTATTTCTATTATCAAAATGATATGGTTTATTTATTCGATTTCTTGCGATGATTTCCCGAGTTTTAACAATTTCAAAATCATCAAAACGGCAAATAATATATTTTGTTTTATGTTTTAGATGTAATGGTCTTAATGAATCAAGAATATGTTTTGTATTTTCTTCACAAAACACAACTAAATTTTGTTCAACACACATGGTTGCGTTTGCTGTGCTTAAATAATGATAAAATGGACGATTGTTTATGTCAACGCTTGCGTCTGGTTCTTTTGTAAGGTCGAAATATGCGGTAATAAGAGTCCAATTGTCATGTTCTTTTTTAATATTTTGGTCGGAAAAATCAACTATTCCAGTTCCTGACCAGTGTCCCACATGTGTTAAATCCTCTTTATTAAGGTCTATTTTGGACCATAAATTATCGCGCATATTTTTAAAATACCAAATATCATCTAATAATAATATTCCTTTATAATTATTATTTTTTAACCAAGTATAAAAATCATACTCGATGATACCTTCGTGTGGATCTATATCAAGAAATATAAGAGGACTTTCAAGTATTCTATCTTTCCATAATTTAATAACTTCTGGGTCCCATAAGTTTTGTTCAAAATATTCGCAATTGGGTTTACGTTTTGATAATTTTGATAAATTTATATCAAATGATAGAACTCTATTCGAAGAATTATATGAAAGTGCCGAAGAAGATGCACCTTTGTGAGTTCCAATATCAAATATCTCAACATTATTAAATTGGGTTGATAACCACGCAAGTAGTTTGTAATGCTCGACGCTAGCTTCTCCTAAATATTCAGAAACATCTTCGGGGTTTACATCATCTTTGTTTAAAATAATGTTGTTTACTTCATTAATATCAATTTTAGATTTCCACATTTAAATACTTAAAATAATGTCTTTAAGTTGTGGTTTTGCTGTTTATATTTATGTGTGTCAACAGGAATATATACAATTAGTTGTTTAATACTTTAAATAAATAACGACGATTTTAATCTAATATATATAAGGCGTCTCCCCATCCGTGTTGAGTTATATTCGTCAGCACTCTTTTAAATTTATATTGTTCTAAAAATGTATCAATCTCTGTAATTAGTCCGCAATTTTTATAAAGTTCTTTAACATTAACTTCTAAATATATTGCTTTCGCATATTGAATCGAACGAGTAGCACCTTTTAATGCCATAAATTCTGCCCCTTGAATATCGAAATTCCAAAAATTAAATTTAGAAGCGTCAATCTGGTTTCTTTCAAAAAAAGTATCAATAGTAATACTTTTAAGGTTCATTTTATGTATATATACAACACTCGGGTGTTCTTGTGAATGAGTTCCGAATTCTAATACACTTGACGATTGAACGTTATTTGAAACATTAAATACAACATCTTCATCATCTTTATCTGTTATTACTGCGTGGTATACATAAGGTATTCCTCTGTTGGTTGCTTGAATTACTTTTAAAGGGATAGCATCAATCCATACGATGTTTTGAGGTTTAATTCCTAATCTATTATAAAACCCAATTTCTTCGCAATCGTGAGCACCTATATGAAAACTACCAGTTATATTTATATTTTTTGATAATAAAATGTTATAAATTGCTTCAAAACTAATTAACATTATAGTTAATAATTATACATTTAATAATTATAATAAACGCTAAACTATCAAATATTTAAATGGAGAGATGAACATGTGTAAATAACAACTGTGAATTAGTTGCGTTTTAAATTAAATAAATGTTCGTTATATTATATAAGAATGATACATATTTACGGCGATAGTCACGCAAACAGGAGTTTTAAAAATTTAAAATTACCTTATAATGATTTTCATTCTAATTCTATAACAATGTTTCGAATTGGTAGAGATAATATCATTATACGATTTAGCAAAAATATGATAAAAAAAGGTGATATACTTGTTATGGTATATGGTGAGGTCGATTGTAGATGTCATATACAAAGACAGGTTGACTTACGTAGAAACGAAGACGATGTAATTAATGAATTGGTTACTAACTATTTCAACACCATAAAAAACAATACTCTAGATTTAGATGTAAAAATAATAATAGTTGGTATTATACCAACAACTAAACAATACGAACTCGAAAGTATACATGGTCCAATAACACACGCGTTTCCATTTGTAGGTAGTGATGAAAATAGAGTTATATATACCAATAAAGTAAATAAATTATTGGAAGAGTTCGCAAATAAAAATAATTATATTTTTTTTAATCCATATTCATATTATACACGTGAAGATGGGACCTTAAAATTCGAATTATCAGATTCAGTGGGTCATTTGGAAGATAATTCGGTTTTCTTAGAAAAATTTGTTGAGTTATATCTTCAACTTAAATAGATAATATGATACTTTTGGAAATAATGTATCTTTTACACTATTGAAGATTTAAAATGGGACAACCCACAAGGGTTTAACTATGTTATTTTTAGAAAATAATATAGTTAACTAAACGTAAGAAATAATATTATATATAAAATAAACTACACCTTAATAAATCTTTATATAATGCTTATGAGTATTAAATTTGTAATAATAATAACTATTTATTATATGAACATTATTATTCCAATAGGTGGAAAAGGTGAGAGATTTTTAAATAATGGATACACACAACCAAAACCGTTAATTGATATATTAGGGAAACCTATGATATTTTATGTATT
>Ga0114963_10004042_pt1 | contig 10034 bp, 7 predicted proteins | sample C_131016_EF_Meta_FD_87019 | JGI IMG/M metagenome (GOLD analysis project Ga0114963, IMG submission 87019) | Freshwater microbial communities from Lake Croche, Canada to study carbon cycling - C_131016_EF_MetaG | ecosystem: Environmental > Aquatic > Freshwater > Lake | place: Lake Croche, Canada...
AAACGGCACACGGTCGCGCCGGACTCCCCGGCATTCGCCGCCGATCTGTTCGAGTTCGCCGCCGTCTGCCGTGTCGTCAAGGGATTGCGTAATGCACGATTGGGAGCCATTGGAGCGCGTCCCGTTGCATTTAACACCGTTCGTTATTCGGAGAAGATTCTGGAGCGAAGCGGTATTGCCGTCGAAACGCTGGACTTGTCTGAAGTATTCGGACGTATCGCCAAACTGGACAACAACGCCCAGAGCGTTCAAGACCGGTTGGAAGAAATCCATGCATATGTCCCAACGAAGGGCATTCCCGACGAGTCCCTGATGAAAATCGCCAAGTTAGCGGTCGTCATCAATGACTGGATGATCGCCGGCGAATACGATGCCACCTCTATTCAATGCTGGACTTCGATGGAAGAGTATTTCGGCGTCGTACCTTGCACCGTCATGTCCATGCTTTCCAACAAACTGATGCCTTCCGCCTGTGAAGTGGATACCACGGGGGCAATCGGAATGTATGCACTCGCTCTTGCCACCGAAACCGCCTCCATGCTTCTGGACTGGAACAATAATTACGATGATGACCCTGATAAGTGCATCGTCTTTCACTGCTCCAATCTTCCCAAGGACGCCCTTGTTCATGCGGGAATGGGCTATCAGGCGATTATCGCCGGAACCGTGGGCGTCGATAATACCTATGGCACTATCGAAGGTTATATCCGTCCCGGTAGATTCGCCTATGCCCGCGTCGCAACCGACGATGTACATGGCAATATTCGCGCCTATGTCGGAGAGGGCGAATTCCTAGCGGACCCATTCCAGACCTTCGGCGGCGCAGGAATCGCCCGAATCCCCGATTTACAGGGACTTCTTACCTACCTCTGCCGCGCCGGATTCGAGCACCATGTCGCTGCTTCGCATACCGCTCCCATCGGACAGACCCCCGCTCACAACGGCGCGATAGCCAGCGCTTTGAACGAAGCGCTCGGTAACTATCTCGGTTGGAATGTTTACAAGCACGGCTAAGGACAAAGACTAAGCGGGGCGTGTCACGCCCTGCTCATATCAATGGAAAGTTCAGAATCCCGGAATCAATACAGCGAAAAAGGTTGCTCCTATGGCTCTTCGTATCAAATCCGCCGACCGTTTTGTCGTCAATGTTCCTCTGACGCCTCGTTGCGAGGAATGGAACGCTCTGATGGTTTATAACTGGCGCATTCTGGAGATAATCCGCGTCGAACTGGAGGGGGGAATTGTCGGTTGGGGAGAAAGTATTCCTGTTTACACCTGGACTAAAACGACCGATGAAGCCCTGCTTGCCGTACCCGGTATGAATCCGGTCGAATTTATGGGGGACGATTCTATCGGAGCAGGATTACAGATGGCGCTTTACGATGCAGTCGGCAAGGCGCTGGAAATCCCGGCGCACTGCCTGTTCCCCCTCCCCAAAATCCGCGACTGGTGCCCTCTGGGATGGTGGAATACAAAAATGCCGCCCGAAGCGCTCGCAGAAGAGGCGAAGGAAGCGGTTTCAAAGGGATATACCGCGCACAAAATCAAGACGCGCCCCTGGCTGGATTGCTACGCGCAAACGGAAGCGATTTCCGCTGTCACCCCGGAACATTACCGCATCGACATGGACTGGAATGACATGTTGCTTCATGTCGGAATAGCGACTCCCATCCTGCAAGAACTGGAGAAACATCCTAAGGTCGCCCTGTTCGAGGGTCCCCTGCCCCAGCGTGACATCGAGGGATATCGCCATCTCCGGGGGAAAATCGCCAAACCCATCGTCGCCCATATCGGCGTCCCGGCGTTCCCGGTGGCGGTTCGGTCTGAGATGTGCGATGGCTTCGTCTTTTCGGAGTGCGGCGCTGGAATCGCCATGACCAACGGAGCGCTGTGCGCGGCGTTCGAAAAACCGTTCTGGCTTCAGGCGGTCGGGGCGGGATTGACGACCGCATGGGTCGCGCAACTGGGAGCGGTTTTATCGCATGCCCGATGGCCCGCTATCACCTGTATGAACAACTACGCGGATGATCTTCTTTCGGAACCGTTACGAATCGAGGATGGCTACGTGCAGGTTCCGACCGCTCCCGGCCTGGGTGTGACTTTCAATACGGACACCCTGTCCAGATACGCCATGCAGCCGCCCTATTTACATACGGAGCGTCGCCACATTATCACGGTCGAATGGCCATCGGGCAGAAGATTGCACTATGCGACCATGGTAAATCGTCAGGGAAACCATGCCACCAAAAGCCCGTTCTCTCATGCCGCCAATGCCACCACTCTCGATACACACCGTCAGATGTGGGAAGACTTCCTGATGGGCAACCATCCTATCGAGCCTCGCGGGGCTCAAATGACGGTTCAGAAAGACGATGGCAGTTCAGAATGGGCGGACTTGTATGCCCGTACCCAGAAAGGTCCGGTCTGGAGCGGTCGGTAAGCGCGTGTTCGGATCAGGATTGCCACTTCAACTTGACAATTACACCGGATACGATACAATATGACTGAAATACGATTTCGGTCATACGAAAGCGAATCAGAATCAGAATGGTTCCGCTTTGACTATCAGTCATTCAGACGAGGACAGGAAAAGCGAAATGGCGGAAAGCGATGCGAATGGGCGACGATATTAAGCCACGAATGTCCGCAGGCGCGACCGAGGCGGGGGGTTCCTGCGTTACCAGACAGGCAATCCTCGAAGCGGCGCGATCACGCTTCCTGCATTACGGTTATAAAAAGACGACCATCGATGAGATTGCAGCGGATGCGAATGTTGGCAAAGGGACGGTTTACCTGCACTTTTCCAGCAAGGAAGATATTCTGCTGACGCTGGCGCGAGAAGTGAAACGCAATATCACCGCGCAAATGGAAGCGATTTCTTCCTCACTGGCAACGCCGGAAGATAAAGTTCGGCGCATGATGCTGGCTTCCATCATCTCGGTTTATGATGCAGCCAAGACATTTACGCATGGTGCGGAACTGGTGGAAGAGATCCTTCGCCCGAAACTGATGCAGTGCGGTCATGCGGAACGCGAGGCGCAGATCGCTCTGGTGGCGGGAGTTCTGGCGGAAGGCGTCCGGCGCGGAGAATTTTCGGTTCCGGGCGGAGATGTTCATCAATCGGCAAAGCAGGTCATGCTGGCGACAATCGCTTTTTATCCGCCTTATGTCGATCCCTGTAATGGAGACCTGACCTGCAGGAAAGATCTGGAGGCGCGGGCGAGCGCAATGCTGGAGTTTCTGTTCCATGGTATTCGGCTACGGAATCCGGGATAAGGACTTTTCAGCGTCATCGCTTTTTTTTGGAACACACTGACTGAAATACCGTTTCAGTCATTAGTAGAACGAATCAAGATACGGATTGTGATTTTGGGCGGACGCGCCGCACGTCGGTAGAACAGACATAACGGCGCAGGAACGAGGATCTAAAGATTATGGCAGCGACAATGGCAGCGACAATGAACTCTACTATGAGCGCGGTCCGCTCCCTGCCGAGCATGGTGCGGCGGGCGAACGGCAATAATCAGGAAGCGGCGCGACGAGATATGTTTGAGAAACTCATTCTTCCTCACGAAAATTCTCTCTATGCCCCCGCGATGTCCCTGACGCACAGCACATCGGACGCCGAAGACCTGATTCAGGAGACCTTGCTACGCGCATATGATCGGTTCGACACGTTCCGTGCGGACGGTTCCCCCAGAGCATGGCTGCACACAATCATGCGGAACCTTTTCTTCAATGCTTATCGCAAGAAATCGCGGGAGCCGAAACAGGTTTCCCTTGATCTGTTCGACCCGGCGACCTCTGGCAGAGGTGGCGCAGGGGTCGCCAGTGCGGTTTCTCCGCAACAATTGACCGTCTCCTCGCCGGAGCGACAAACGCTATCGCAAATGGAAGGCGCGGCGGCTCTGGAAGCGGTGCGGGCATTGCCGATCGAATACCGTCAGGTAGTTGCGATGGCGGATATTCAGGGAATGCCTTATCAGGATATCGCCGATCAGTTGAGCATCCCGATTGGCACAGTTCGATCCCGTCTCAGTCGGGGACGCGAACGGGTGCGACGCGCCCTGTTTGCCTGGCGACCTACCACGGAAACGATGCCAGCATAGGCTAAATTGTAACGTTTTATACAAACAACCCGGGAAGAGGCGGTTTTACCGCCTCTTCCTTTGCTTTACAGGAGGAATTTTCGGAACCGCTGACGCAATATTTCCATTGGGAACGGTAGGAAATAGTTCGGGGTCAGCGGTTTTTCAATGCCTCGCTCTTTTCCTCCTGTTTGCGGCATCGCCGCTTGCGAACCCGAAAAACGCTGCACAGGAACGGTTACCAGAAAGCGCCTGTAAAGAACTTTTGCAACCGGAAAAAGTGTGGGCTGGGAGAACAAGGGGAGTGGAAGATATGACAAGCGCTGCGGGCGCAGTCTGGGGCGGCGTAAATGTCTCCCGACCGACAAACCTGATAAAAGCCCGACGAAATCAGACCCAAGAACGCCGTGATTCAACGGAGGATGACTCCTCACTGAGTGTTCTTTCAGACTCTGTTTTACTGGGATTTCCTGATGCGAACGGTGAATTCCTTCTGGTTTCTCCTCCAGAAATCGAGGAGGACGCTGATCTGGAGTTCACTGATGATACCGTTCCGGAAGAGGAAACAGGCGAATCAGCTTACCCGGAAGCGGGGATCGATTCCGAAATGTGGATGCGGCGCACTCGGTCGACCCGGTTGCTTTCCGCACGGGAGGAGATCGAACTCGCACGGCGCGTCTCCCATGGCGACAAGACTGCCAAGGATATTCTGACCGAAGCGAACCTTCGACTGGTAGTATCTATCGCACGCCGCTACTCCGTCCCGGGCGTCGCGCTGGCAGACCTTATTCAAGAAGGCAACATCGGGCTTATCCGGGCAGTGGAAAAATTCGATCCCTCTCGTGGATTCCGCTTCTCAACCTATGCTACTTGGTGGATACGTCGTGCCATCGCTCGCGCCGTAATCAATCAGGGTAGAACGATCCGAATTCCGGTCTATGTTGCCGAGATGATTCATAAAGTGGTCAAGACCACCGGAACGTTACGGCAGGAGTATGACCGCGAACCGACTCTGGAAGAAATCTCTCACGCCATGGAATGCACTCCAGATCGCGTCAATGAGATTATGCGTGTCGCACTGGAGCCAATTTCCCTGGAAACCCCTGTTGGCGATAAAGAATCCGCCCAGCTTTCGGACTTCCTCCCGGCACATAATGCGATTACCCCCTCCGATGTAGCCATCAATTTGATTCGCCGTGAACAGTTGGAACTGGCGTTATCACGTCTAACCGAGCGGGAGCGCGAAGTCATGTGCATGCGTTACGGCTTGGATGGCGCTTCTCCACGCACACTGGATGAGGTAGGGATTATCTTCCATATCACGCGGGAACGAGTCCGACAGATTGAACTCCGCGCTCTGAAAAAATTGCGCCGTATGGGTCCTCTGGATCGAGAAGCGGCTCACACTTGACCCGAACATTCTCTTCCGATTGTAGGTCTTAATGAGTGTGGAACCGCCATTATCCCTTCCGAAAAAGGTCGCTGTCACCGGGGCGACTGGTTTTATCGGGACTTCCGTCTGCCACGCCCTTGTCGCGGCAGGATACGAGGTAATCGGATTATCTCGTGATGAGCCAAAGCCGGATCGTTCTGTCGGCGGCGTCACCTATTTCAAAGCCGATGTGACTAAAGGAAATATTCCGGATGAAGCTTTCAGCGGATGCGGTTACATCGTTCATCTGGTAGGAATTATCGCGGAGAATCGAAAACAGGGCGTCACCTTTGAGTCTGTTCATGTAGGTGGAACCCGGCAGGTGTTACGCGCCGCTCAGATCGCTAAAGTAAGCGGCAGAATCATTTATGTCAGCGCACAGGGCGCCGATCCGGATGCTTCTTCGGAATATTCTCGAACGAAAGCGATAGCAGAGCAACTCGTTCGTAAGGCGGAAGCGATGGATTGCGTTATTTTGCGTCCTTCTCTTGTCATCGGCCCCGGCGGTGAGTTCATCAAGCAGATGGAAAGTCTGATTCGCAGACCCCCACTTTTCCCCTTCAACCCACCTTTTATACCGGTTCCAGGAAATGGCGCCAACAAATTCCAGCCGGTGTATGTTGGCGATCTGGCGGATGCGGTGGTTCGTAGCCTGACAGCAGTCGCTGCCGAAAACGCGACCATACCGGTCGGCGGCCCGGATCGTATCACCTTTAATAAACTGCTGAATGATCTTGCCAAACGTATTCATGTCAGCAAGCGTCTCTTTCACATTCCCATGTTCATGATGTATCCTGCCGCTGCTCTAATGGAGATGATTGTCGCCAATCCCCCTATCACAGTAGATCAACTCAAGAACCTGAGCCGCGACAATATCTGTGACAATACGGCGCTCAACGAAATCTTGAAAGTCTATCCCCTACCCTTTGAATCCATGCTGGATATCGTCTATCCGCCCCTCACATCGCGGAAATCGACGGGGTGATTTACCAATGAACGGATCATTAAAATATCAAGATACATCGTGGGAGGATGAATCAGCATCCATCCCAAGTACGCTTATGATTTAAAAGTGCGTACCGAAATCAAGCATGACGCGACGGGTGGTTGTGGAATAGTACATGGTTACCTCCCTGCCAAACACCGGATAGGTCAGAGCGTATTCCATTCCACTGAAGTTTGACGTTCCTGCTCCCGTCAACTGATATGTGACGCGACCGCGCACCTGTCCCTTGATCCGAAATCCAAAGTTCGTGTAAAAGCTGGTCTGCTTTACGTCCAGTCCCTGAACGCCCGCAACGCTCAGGTCCCAAGCGGAGCCTCGTGAAAGATAACCAGTCAAACCCAGTTGATGCTTGCCATTTCCATAGTAAGACGATTTCGCATTGGAGGGCGTCCGGGTAAAGTTATAGTTCAACCCCAGAAGTCCCAGATCACCGAGACTATAGTTCAGGGAGGTTGTGGCAAGCATGGTAATGCCTGGCAGCGTATTCCCTGCATATCCCCTGTGCGCGACCCACAGGTTTGCCAGTGATGCCGACTGTGTCAGAGTCGTGTTGCGTGCGATTTTCAAAGCGGGGGTGAAGGCGCGGGTTCCCAGCGAACTTGTGTAGGTATCGCCCCTCTGATAATCCGTTTCCCCGGCATAATGCTGGCGAGACAGACCCCCAGTCAACACATAGCGTAAGGATTTCACGCCAGGAATCGGTCGGCTATAGGTTTCTGCATTGACCGAACCGCTGACGGCGGAACCGGAGGACACTTTAGCTCCCGAAGCGGGGTCAGTATAACCTGGCGAAAGTGAGCCGAGTGCGTTTGCGTTCACATAAAAGTCGCGGAAATTATGGGAAAGTTGCGGATTGAATAGTAGGCTACGATGATTGGGCGAACTGAAATACAGACTCGCGGACGTGTTCTGCCCTATGCGCTGTGCATGCTGCGCCACCATTCCCCAATCTCCTCGTGTCAGACCGGAAAGCTCCACACGGCCCGTCGTCCGTTGAGGACCGGTGTAGGTCTGAATGGCATCTACACTCCAACCCGGTCGGATTGCGTAGGCGGAACCGCCGACTCGTGAGGAGTGCCGGATATGCAAAGTTCCAAGCCCGCTAGGCCGGACATCATAGTATAGAGGAACGTCTACCGAAATACCCTGATCGCTGAATCCTATCAACTGTCGCGGGAAGATGAATTTCTGGTCGATCTCCATCATATGGACGGGCAAGGTAAATGTCTTTTGTCCTGCCGCATAGACGGTCGCCCGCCGAAACTGCAACTGCTTCCCGGGTTCGATGGATATCGCGGAAGCCACCACCGCCATCTGTGCATCGGAAAGATCAGTTAGAGTCCAGGCCTCTCGTGGCGGAGGAAATCTTCCCACTGCAAAGGGAATTTCTTGAAAAGTAGAACCGGTGATATCAAAGGCGAGGGGTTTGGCGTCAATGATCCTTTCCGCTTGTCCTGCTCCCTGACCGAAGTCATAGCGTAACGTATTATAATTGACAGGTTCGACTTTTCCTACCGTCACCTGAACATTACCAACTGCCAGCAGACGGTTTTCGCGTGCATTATATTGAATCGTATTCGCACGGATAGTCAGATCACGGTAGGTGAATTCAGCAGTCCCACCTTTGCCAACCGCCTGAACGATTCCATTATCGGCGATGTACCCGGTGTATTGCGGACCGGCGATAGTGATCCACGGAGTACGTGTATCGGCATTATCGGCATCCCTGCTGAAGTTGATGACCAACCGGCTGGGAAGCGATTGCGCAACACCCTGCAACGACGCAGTGACCACCGCCTGCCCCGGTTGGTCAGCAGCGTAGAATGTGACCAGAGCGACGCCGCCAACGGTGGTGACTTCACTTTGAGCCAGACGCCCAGCGGTAGCGGTAAACTGGACGATTGTGCCATCAGGCACAAGAGATCCGCGGTTGTCGAAGACTTTGGCGGTAAGAACAATAGAACTGCGTCCGTCGGCTCGTAGAAGCGTCTTTTCCGCAGTAAATTGTATTGAGCTGACCCCTTGCGCGAGAACGGGGGTAGAAGACAGTCCCGCCGCTATGGCAAGAGGAACGCGACTGTGCGAAAATCGAAATTTTTTAGACACAGCAAGCAGACTTCCGTCGTATAAAACAGTAGGGGCGTTTTGATGAAAGTATATATTCCTCTCATCAAAACGCCCGTCAGATTAGTATTCCCGATCACGGGGGTTCGAGTTGCTGATTATCGGGGTATGATGAGCAGACCCAGAACCGCCGCCGCCGGAATCGCCCAAGCCCAGGGTGATTTCTTGCGCTCAGTCTTCACGGGTGGCGGAGGATTCAAAACTGCCGCAGAGTCGGGATACAGAGTTTTGACCGCCTGTTCAGCGACAAAATCCGCTCCACGCGCTGTTGCTGAGCCCTCTGCCATGCTCAGAGAAACTTCACCGGGCGCCTCCCCGACCGCTTTTTGCGCGAAGGAGCCAAGTGCGGTTCCGTTCGACGCGTTTCGGGTTACGCTCAGGTTGAAGGTGGCGCGTCGTGTCGTCGTATCATATTGATAATTGTCAACTGTGGCAGTGATGTATTCCTGAGCGTTCATCACTTCCGCCAGTCGTTTAGCGATTCGCGGATCGTCGAAGGGACCTTTGGAGGCTTCCTCAGGCTTCAGTCCCTGCGTCTCTTGCAATGCGCGAACGACGCTGGGTGATTGAACCCCACGGTACGGCACGACACCCAGACCGCCTTTGTTCAAAAAGCGCGCCAATGCCTCGCCGATGATCTGTTGGGCTTCCTTGATTCTGGGGGTCAATTCAGCGGGTCCGCCCTTCGCGTCATTTATGGTCGGCGGGAACAGCAAAACGCTACCCGGCAACTTCGACCCGTTAGTCGTCGCCGCCATCCTGCTATGCTGTGCAAACACCGGCGAGACGCTGATGACGACCGCAAGCAGGGAGGTCAGCGCCGCCATCAGCGACCGCCCGCTTCCGCGCAATGCGATGGTTTTCATACGAAATTTCGTCCTTGTCATGCCCTGTTAGACACTCTTTTCCTTTCGTCCCTTCGTCGATAGTTCACCCATCGACGAAGGGACGAGCGCTTGTCCTTCTTTTCTGTCCTATTTAAACTTACTCAATGATAACGAACGGTTGGCGAGCCGGGGCGACTTCGCCGTCCCCATCCTGCGCAACTATTTCCACCAGATACGGGCCAGGAGCGAGAGCTGCCCCGGTTTCAGCTCGGCTAGTCCAGTTCAGACGATTTTCACCTGCGCTGACAGCGCGGCCAGTAGCCAGAGTAGCGATAACCTTACCTGATAATGTCGTCACCTTCGCTGTCACTGAGGCTTCCCGGCTGACATTGAAGATAAACGAGCGTCCGGAGGATCGTCCCGAAGGCGCAACCATCCGCAAACCGGAGATAGAAAGCGGCGTTGTCGCTTGCTGTTTCGCCGTTACGACAAAGCGGCTGGTCTGTCCTTTACCGATACTGATGGTCACTGAGGACTGTGAACGCATGGAATACGTT
>Ga0114963_10004046_pt1 | contig 10031 bp, 17 predicted proteins | sample C_131016_EF_Meta_FD_87019 | JGI IMG/M metagenome (GOLD analysis project Ga0114963, IMG submission 87019) | Freshwater microbial communities from Lake Croche, Canada to study carbon cycling - C_131016_EF_MetaG | ecosystem: Environmental > Aquatic > Freshwater > Lake | place: Lake Croche, Canada...
ACCATGGCATTAAAGTCTTGGCACGCTATAAAAGTTTGTGGGGCGTTATAAATTGGTGGAGCTAGGTATACTTGAGGAAAAGCATAATGGCAGCTTAAATCTATTGGAGATATCGGGGAGCCTAGATCCAGTGTTGGTAATACTGCAGGTACTAGTAAACACCCTGTTGGGGTAGTTATTGTTCCGGCAGTGATTACCGTACCTATAGGTATATTCTGAGATATTGGGTTGCTCAGAGTTATTACATTTCCTGAAATGTTTGTAATTTTTGTTTGCTGGGGAATTCCATAAGCCTCTACAAGATCCCCTGTGGCTATATTTGAGGCATAGTCGATAGTTATGGTTGTGCTGCCTGCAACTGCTCCTGTCGCGGCCCTTATGGACACGTTCCTTCCAGAGTAATACCCAGGTTGGTATTGCGCTGTATAATTATGAGGACCTAGCGTTATCGCTGAGGGGTTGACGGTTAAATTAGCCATATCAAACTAGCTTATTTAAAACTCCGTAAAAAAACAAGCCTAGAGGAATTACTAATATATTAACAGGAAGAGTTAAAAAAAGGATAACGCCAAGCCAAAAACCAAAACATATTGGGCAGGTGACGAGGCGAGTTATAAAAGAATCATGATAATATTCTTTTAAAGAATGAACGTAGCCCTCTGGATATCCATTCTTTGCTAGTTCATTGTAATCACCGACATGAAAGAATCTTGCTAGCTTAAATAGTGTGATGTATTCCGCGAAAGCGTTTGTTCTGAACCAAATGAGTAGTGCGTAACCCAAAAAGAAAGAAACCCCCAACAGATAACCTAAGCTGCAGGGGGCTTCTTTCATTTTAATTATCCCTGCTCTTGACTAGCTCCAGAGAACTCTGCGATCTTCTTCTGCAGTTCTGCTAAAAGATTTTTTTGGGCAATTGCCGCAATTTTTCTGCTCTGCAGCATTGTGACACGCTCATTCAACTGTTTGCTTGATTCATTGGCTTCCATTAGCCCGCTATCAATTGTCTTGAGTTGCTCCTCTACCTGGGCGAGACCATCCTCTACAAGAAGTAGGGATACATGCTTGTTTGTTTCTTCAGCTACCACTACAGGAAGCTCTACTCTACCTTCTGATGATGTGTTATTTTGTTCAGTCATATGTTTATTTTTCGTTTAAAAGGTCTTTGATTTCTCCGTTGATTCTTTTGATCTCCTCGTTGTACGCCTGCATTTCGGCTTTCTTGTTTTTTCTTACCTGCTCGAGGTCTTGTACAAGGCGGAATACTTTTTGTTCTTTTGTGTCATCTTGTGCCATAGTGTTTATGTTTAGGGTTAGTGTTTACTGTCAAAATTAATATAACGATCTCTTCTTTTCTTGCAAGGTCTTTTTTAGACAAAAAATAAGGGCGTGGATTTCTCCACACCCTTACTCTTTGAACTGTAGCAGTTATTAGGCTGTAGGACCAGACTCTGTGGAAGTCGTTGTTGTGGCAACTGCGCTGGCGGTTACCTTAACCTGGAGAAGATTACCATCTCCTGACTTACGCACTGTGAGGTCTCCGTCTCCACCAAGGTGACGAGTTGCCGGGCTAGCACCATTACCGCGGATGTAATAGATTACATAGCTGAGTAAAGGACCATCTGTAGTTCCATCTGTACCAAAACCTGTACCGAGGTCTAATGTAAGAGCTCCTGTATTGAGGTTTGTTCCAGGTACAACGTCAAGAACGGCAACGGCTGTTCCTGTTGTATGGGCTGTGATGCGGGCTTCTACAATGTACTGAGCATCCACGTCATCAAAGCTGAGTGTATCACCACACTTGTAGCTTCCTGCGGGAACTGTTCCGAAGGCCATGCTGGCTTTCTCATAACGTGAAGTGATGAGTCCACCGATTTGTGTAGCGTCTGCTGTTGAGGCTACTTTACGAATTGAATATGTTGCCATAATTTTATTGTTGTTTGTTGTTTTGTTAGACTATCAACAATGGATTATGCCCTTGCAACAGCTTTGGTTTTACCTAGGCCAGAGAAACATAAGGTTTCTCCATTGCTGATAGTATTATTACTTTTTTTTAGTTCTCTTGCAAGGTTATTTGTGATTGTTGCTCACAAACTCGTAGAAGAGTTCTGCTGTGCTGATGATTTCTTTCTTAGAGGGGTATAGCTTTTCTATGTCCTCAGTAGAAACTGACTTACCCTGCTTATCTGCTGCAGTGAGTAGTGCTGATACCTTGTGTTGAAAGATATCATTGCAGTACCTGTGTGCGTCGATAAGAACGTCAAGTCTGATTTCGTATGCGTTTTTGTTCATGTGTGTATTCACCACCTTTCTTGTCTGTGTAGAAGAAATTAACCTAAAAATATTTTGTTGTAGAGTTTATCTATCTCATCTCCTGTGTACATTCTTTTGTTGGCCAGATAGATCTCTTCTCCCCAGCTGCTTTGTATTTGGCTATCCGGGATTCCTAAATCACGCATCACTCCATATAGCTTGATTTGCGTGTTTTGAATCATCAGCACAAATAACTGCTTGTCAGGGAAGAATAATATTCTACCTCCCATACCTGTACGTGGAGCAGGATTGATGTGGGCTTCCGCCTCTCCACTCTGACGAATCCTTGAATATATTCCAGGGAGCAATCTCTGTTGATGGATAGGCTCATATTCACTACCATTGTAAACTACTGTGTTTCTATCTGTGACAAAAGGGATGTTGGCTATAGTTATATGCTTTGACTCTATTCTGTGGCCTGTTTTCTTATCCACCAGGTGTACGTCTCCTTTGATAGGATAGGTGAGATCTCTTTTTTCAAGTACAGCACTCTTCTGCTCCTCTATAGAAAAGTTCTTGGGATGAAGTTCTAGGTTATCAACCTCTAGCTTATGATCGTTGGTCTCTATAAGACCTAGCTTGGATCTAAACCCATCCAGCACATGCTTTTGAATCAGCTTGTTTAACTGGTGAGGATCAAAGAACGCTCTGGTATTTTTAGGCGGCTCCATCTGCTATTTTCTTTTGAACCGCCTTGGTTATAATAATCCAGGCATTATGATAATCTTCTTCTGACAAGAAATCTTCAGCTCCTAGTTCGACCTCTATATTCTTACCTGGGTACATAACTTTGTCAGTTCCTCCTCCGATTTCTTCCAGGTATGTTCCTTTTATTTTTAACGAAGGGATATAGATTTGTTTAGAGTGCATTGTGCGAATCCTCAGTGAGTAAGGATTCAAGATATGCTTTGGTTGATGGATCTGCAAGAAGTTTTTTCATCTCGGGGTACTTGGACTCTAAAACAAGATCTTTACGCTCTTCAGCCTGTGAGGGTGCATTAGGATCACCTGCCACGGTATTAACTATTCCTTTTACTGCATTAGCGGTGAGTACACTTCTCAGTACATTAGGATCAATAATTCCACCACTCTTCTCTTCTCCCAGTTTCTCAGTAGCCGCCATAGGATTACTCATGCTGTGTATTCCTATGTTAGGATCAAGAATACTACCTGGCTTAGCTAGATTTATTGTTATATTTGGTACGGCTGGTGGAAGAATACCTCCATGTGGGATTCCTCCAATACCCAACCCCTCTAGTTTATTGGTAATTCCTCCCAAAGCTTTTTGAGCATAGTTATTTAAGATATTCCCGGCAATATCTCCTACAAAGTTAGCCTCTTTAGATAACTCTGCAAACCCTCTTTCAAACTCGTTCCAGTCTATATTCATTATTTGTATGGCTCTAATTCAACACGAGTAGGAATATCTGTCTGGTAGTAACTGTTAGGATCTTTCTCACGAAGCTTCTTTTTAAGTATATATGTGAGATAAGCGCTACCAGCAGCAGTTCCAGCCATACCAGTAGCTCCAAGGTCAATAAGAGGTTCCACAGGTTTCTTGGCAAAGCTTAAAGTATTACCTAATAAACGACGTATGGTATTATCACTAATATTTACATCTTCAGCTGTATTCCCAGCAGTCTTAGAAATTAACTCTGGGATAGTCGCCTCTGCTGCAAGCCCGTTGCAAAAGCTATCTACGTTAGGAGTGCTTTCTTCTCCCTGCTTGATCTGCTGCAGGGTGTCTAGATATTCTCTTTGCGCGTGCTCTAACTCCTTTTGAATCTGGGCACGCTGGTTGTCAAAGTATTCACGACGAGCTTCATGAAATCCTGTCTCTCCACCTACTAGGGCGCGAATAGGATTTCTGTTAAACCTTAATGCACGACCAATAAGTCCAGGAGCTGGCTCATGTTCGTTACTAGTCTTTTGAAGCTTATTGATAGGGATAGGAATTCTAAGCACATTGTTTCCCGCACCCATTTCATGACGGCGCTCGCTCTCTTCCATTTCTTTAGAGAGTTGTATTGCGCTGAACAAGCTTTTACCAAAAAGTCTAGAAGCAAGATATGCCTCTTCTGGTGAAAGTGGGATATTGGTGTTTGCGTTAGTTGTCATTGTTTAGGTTCTTCCTTCTTTTTACCATAGATAATGAACGCCCTATATGTTCCTTGAGGAGTCCAGTTATCTTTGTAGTAGCTGATTATATATTTTTCGTTATTCAAGAGCTGGGAAAGCATATCGTTGTCATGCTGCTTTTCGGGGTCTAGAACTATGCTTTGAAATTCATAAACACTCATGTCCACCTTGGGCTTTTTGCTCCAGCCCTTGGCTTGCTCGAATGCATCTATTTCTTTCTGCTGATCTATGATTTCTCCCTTCAGCTCTCTTTGTATTGTTCTTTTCGGTGTTGGCTTGAAATCAGTGCTTGCGCTACCGAAGTCAAAATGTTCTGTCATCTTTTCTGTGTTAGTTAATGCCATGTTCTTGTTTTAGTTTGTGGGTTAGATTGCGTATCATGTGAACTTTTTGACGCTCACGAGCTAGTGCATTGTTTAATTCTCCTACACTATTCTCCATCTCGTCAAATGTTATTCCACCAGCAGCTCCAGCAGCAGCGCTAGTATTTAATGCCCATCCAGGAATACTGCCGGCTACTCCTGCCATAGGGCGAGTAATAAATTCATTCATCATGTTAAGATCGCTAGCAACTTTAACGGCTCCTTCTGCTGTATTAAGCTCTGCCAGGTTCTTTTCAAATTCAAAAATAGAACTTCCTGATTTTTCAAGCTCAACAGCTAGGGCGGCTTTGATAATTTTTGCGTAAGGTGTTAATTTCATAAAACTGTAACTGTTCCTGTATCAGAATCCCATGACGTATGCTTAGGGTGTCCTTCTAGTTTGTTTAATATTATATTTCCTAAACCGAAACCTGCCAAGCTCATAAGGACCTGGCTTGTTGCGCTCATTTTTTTCCATCTTGCAATTGCTAGTGCAACTGCCGCTCCTGCTACTCCTGCGAACAGGTGACCAGCCATGTCAGGAGAGTTTAACATTTTTAACAGATGCACTCTCTGGTCAGGGGCTAGTCCGTGGTCTGCATTTATATATTTTTGAAGATCTGCTGGAAGTAAAGTTCCTCCAGGCCCAATAAGAGAAGCAAATTCAGGCCCTAATTCTGCAGAATGATCGTAACCTGGTATCATCTTGCAAGCCCTCCTAGTCCGGCTAGTGCACCCCCCGCGAGTAATGGTAGTAAGATACTCCTGTTTGTTTCTTTGCCAGGATTAGCACTCATCTCTTGATTATACTTAGGACTATATTTTTTTCTGAGGTGGTTTAATAGCATGCCTCCCAGTACAGTTCCTCCTACGGTCATGAATGGATGTGCTCCCATTGCTCCGAAGCCTCCCTTTATAGCATTAACACCTGAGTTTAGAAGATGTCCGCCGTATTCAGGTGAACCTAATAATCCGTTTCCCTGAGCTAAATTGTTAGCTACGATATCAAAGTTACCTGCAGACTTTAGCATTTCTGAGGCACCTTTCATTAACGCCTCCTCGTCCACAGCGGGTATTGTGTGGGTGCTCATATTCTTTAGAACCTCTAATCTCTTAATCATTTTCTTAGATGGTAGGTATCTCCAGTTCTTGCCCTCGTCATGCTCTAATACAAATGTAGGATTTTCTTTGCCGGTAGCCAGGGTCATATACACGCTATGAGGACTGCTCCTATGAATCTGTGCAGTTCCTCCGTGAAGCTTATCCTTTTCAAAATCTAAGATAGAAATGTCATTTAGCTTTTCTACTCTAGACTGTTCTCCCCCAAAGTCCTTTAGTCCAAAACCAAACACATGGTTACCATCTGAAAGTCTTATTCCTTCTGGTGTTCTTACATATCTCCAATTAGTCTGGTTGTTGAACGATGGCAGGATATTTTCATTAGCTGCATGATCCAAGAAGTTAGAAGAGCTTGCTGATTTCTCGGCAAATCCATCGTTAAAACCCAAGCTAAATGCAGCTAAATCTAAATTCATTTTATTAGAGCTGGGTAGGAGCAGCGTCACGGCTATAGCCATAACCATATTGACTCAAGGGATTATTTCCTCCCATTATGCCAGGTAGAAATTTATGACCAAGATATCCACCCAAGAGTAGAGGTATAACATTACCTAGTGGAAGTCCTAGTTCTTTGCTCAGCATAAGTGCACCAACTGCACCCGCACCTGTACCTAGCATATTATTAGACACTCCAGGTATCAGGTTATTTTGCTTCCAGGGCTCTAAACCATATTTGTCACTGTTCCCCCCAAACATACTATTACCTAGTAATGCCCCGCCCCCAATGGTTCCTGCACCTACTCCGGCGAGTCCTGCTCTTCCTAGTAGCCCTGCCCCACCACCTAGGGCTGCCCCACCAATAGCTCCAGGTAACCCCCCAAAAGCACCTAGCGCTCCACCATAGAGAGCTCCCTTGCCTGCTTTATTGAATCTGCGGGCCCAGAAACCAGGACCCATAAATCCTGGATCTGTAACACCTGCTTGAGCTTTTGCTGAGTTGCCTGCTACACCAGCTCCTGCCCCTGCTGCTGAAGCTCCACCACCCCCACCAACACCACTAGCTCCACCGCCCCCTGCACCTGGTCCTGATACTACTTGAGCATTCTGCACAGGAGGAGCAGCTTTTGGAGTTTGTGCTGGGATACTGTTCACTTGCTTTATAGGATTGCCTGCTCCCGCCCCATCACCCACAACTTCAAAGTGAGGTTCTGTTGCTCCTGATGTTAGCCTTGGAATGTCATTGCGTACTGCTCCTACTCCTGCCTCAGGATTAACTCTAGCAGCGGCAGAGCCTAGACCTCCACTTTCTCCTCTATAAATATTTTTAAGTCCTGCTAGTAATCCTTCCCCGTTTCCTGCCTCTCTGAAGGTGTCTCCTAGGCCTTTTCCTAAATTAGAGAATTCTTCACCCACAGGCTTGCCCACACGACCAATACCTTTGGCTATACCTCCTAGCATTTCAAATAGTCCTCCAATTCCACCAGCGGCGTTCTTCTCTAGCAGGCTATTCATGATGTTCTCGAACTCTACTTCTCCCTGCTTGAGAAAGCCGTCTATCACATCCTCGTTTACTCCCTCCTCTAGCATTGCCTCTTTTAGTCCTCTTCTGAACTCTAGGCTCTCCTCCTCTACTCTCTCTATCAGTTGAGCTTTCTTCTCTAGAGATGAAATCACACTCTCCTCTAGCATCAGTGTATCTAGTATTCCTAGTGATGCTTCTTTGGATAGGTTGTTCTTGCCTAATTCCCACATTATCCCCTCTGAGAGTGCTTGTTTGTTCATAAGTTGTTTCTTCTTCGCAAGATTTAGTTTGATCGATTTTAAACTCTCCTTTGCTCTTTTGCAAGCTGGTATTCTTCTTCAAGCCTCCACAGCCGGTTTTGTGTATTTTCAAGAATAGATAGTTCACACCACTAGCCAGCTCACGAGTAGCTATGTTCAACTCACGGCTCTTCTCTTTTGTCCATTCTGCAGACAGACTATCTCCGAAGTCATACACACCAGTGATATAGCCTACATAGTTCTTGAAGTCTTTGCTTTGAGTTCTCCAGGAGATAAGAGTTTTCTCGTCCTTGCGATATCCCATGGTTAGTTCTTTGTCTAGCTTCAGGGCAATTCTCATAGCAGACTCACTCCAGTTCTTGCCTGCCCAGAAGATAACGTGGGTATGAGGATGGATAAGTCTGGATTCTATAGAGGTGCAGCTAGCTTCATGACTGTACATATAGTCTGCTATCACACCAGCCCTCTTTAGAGCCTTTAACCTCTTTCTGGTTAGCTTGAAGTCATCCCTCACAACATCCACCCAATCTTCTCCTGTTGTAGGAACAAAGCAGTCCTTCTCATGAATAACAAATGTACGAGCAACTAGCCTTCTCTTGAATAACTTGTCTATGCTCTTCTCTCTAGCGGTTAACCAATTTTTAGTTTCCACACGAGTAGTATATGAGTTTAAAATTCTGTTTTTAATGTTCACACCACTAACTCCTTTGGTGTATGAGAGCATGCTGTTGAGTAAGCAACCACGAGAGTCCCAATTCTCACCTAGTAGTGCAGTAATAGAGCACCAACGAGAGAATTCATGCTTACGCTTCATACCCCAGCCTGGATAGTAGATGAAACCCTCTTTACCTGAGTCACCCACGCCAGCTGTTTCTTTCTCTAGTATTCTGGTGACCTTGATAGCTTCTTCCGCAGTGAGAACTCCCCAATGAGCTCTGATATCCCATATGCTTGTGACGTCTATGTCTAGTTTGTCTCTCACAACACGGTTAGCCACAGGCCTGTCCATCACCTTGTTCCATTTGTTCTCTAACCAATGCTCTATTAGTTCTACGGATGGAACAGGAGGCTTGTATTGGGTATTAGCTCTTCTTAATGGGTGTTCGGGTAGGAGAATCATGAATGGGAATCTAGCTGTGGGATTTGTGTATGTCAATGGGGTAATATCTGGTGATGAATGACGTTATATCTAATGATATAGGCAGCCCACTACAAATCCCGCTTCCTTTCCACCTTTGATTTTAGTATTCTAGGCTGAGAATACATTATGAAGCAGCTAGAGAACATTCACTCTATTACCGTGAGAGGTAGGAGGTATAAATTTTCATTAATCCCTAATCTGATAACTGAAACTCAGAATAGGGGCAGAACAGACAACCCTGCAACAAAGGGTAAGAGTGTAGTTGTTGACCCTAACCAAACACCAAAGGAGATGTTGGCTACCCTATTAGATGAACTAATACATTGCGCTATTTGGGAGTTGGACAATGATGTAGTGGACGAGATTAGCGATGACTTAGCCCACGTGCTCTGGAGATGTGGGTTGAGATTTGTTGATAATCAAGAAGATCTTGACGAAGAGGGGGAAAGTTAATAAAATCAGAAAAACTTAAAACTTATGAACGAAGCATTTATCAATGGATTTGTAAAAAGAGCAGCTGACTATGGAGTTAGCGAAGCTGAAGCTATCGAGATTTTAGAGAAGCAGGCCATCATTGGACCTGCGTTTGATATTGCTAATCTTGGAGTTCCTTCTGGTCTAGGTGCACTTATTGGTAGATATGGTGACATGGATGAATATGAGGCTGAAAAAGTACACCACACACCTTATGGACTCGGTAAGGGGCTCCTTATTCCCGGATATACCGGTTATCACATTGGTCGTAAGTATAAATCTGATCACGTGCTTAGAAAAAACCTTATAGAAAAAAGAAAGCAGAAACGAAAAACAGAAGAAGAAAAGAAAAAATAAAAACTTGTGACCTGGTAGGTGATTGAAAAGCCCACTAGGTAAAATAACAAATCAGTAGCCTTTTAATAGGGCTGTGCTAGAATGTTTGGATGAAAGAGTACAAATTCGTGTTGGACCACGGAAAACTCAAAAAAGTCCCTAAGTCAACCAAAGTAGATTATAAGATTCCGAGCACCACGGATTTCTTCTCCCCTGTTACTAATCTTATTCCCAGCCTGAGCAGCGTATCAGGTGCCCGTGTATTAATCGGTGATAAGAGCTCACTTCAGGCTATGACTCTGGTTAACAGAGAAGCTCCATTGGTTCAGTCTAGTGAGAGCCAGGATCACAAGAGCTTTATAGAGGAGTTTGGGCATAAACTAGTTAGCCTTCACAGTTTTTCAGATGGAAAAGTAACCAAGGTA
>Ga0114963_10004055_pt1 | contig 10026 bp, 9 predicted proteins | sample C_131016_EF_Meta_FD_87019 | JGI IMG/M metagenome (GOLD analysis project Ga0114963, IMG submission 87019) | Freshwater microbial communities from Lake Croche, Canada to study carbon cycling - C_131016_EF_MetaG | ecosystem: Environmental > Aquatic > Freshwater > Lake | place: Lake Croche, Canada...
CTCTAGCGCTCTAATTACACGGCGAATATTCTCCTTAGGAATTGCAACAGCAGCTGCTGGATCTAATTTTGCTAGTCGCTCATGCATTACATCATTGCCCAAACGCTCTGCTTCATCAGTAATTCTCTGACGCACCTCAGGATCAGTATCTGGAAAATTTAAATCATCCAAGATTGATTTAATGTAAAGGCCAGTGCCACCAACTACGACAACAGATTTACCTGCGGCAAGCAACTCATCAATTTTATTTCTAGCTAAATTTTGATACCAAGAGACATTTGCCTCCTCTTTAATTTCTAATACATCTATTAAATGGTGAGGCACTCCCTGTCTTGCCTCAACAGTTAACTTCGCAGTTCCAATATCCATACCTTTGTAAACCTGCATGGAATCAGCATTAACAATTTCTGCGTTTATCTCTTTGGCAAGTGCAACCGCTAAATCACTTTTTCCTGTTGCTGTAGCGCCACAAATTACAATTAAACTCATAGAGATTTTAAGGAAGCAAGTGTTGGAATACCAAGCAGAATCTTCTTATCACCTTGCTCATTAACCCATGCGGTGTGAGCATCCCCGCCTCTAGTTTTAATAACCGAGATCGGCGCACTTGCCACAATGTGATTAGCAAAAGCTTCAGTAACCTTTACCTTTACTAAATCACCAGGACGAGCAGTATTTGCGCTGTTATCAAAGTGAGTTAACCGGAAATCTCGGGCACGGCCATTCATCCGATTTAAATCAATGTCATGTCTGCCTTCATGCGCACTTACTAATAATTCAATCTCAGTGCCAATTAACTTCTCATTTTCACTCTTTGAAATATCTTGTTGCACCTTATGAAGTTGGTTGTATCGATCTGCCAATACATCATCTGCGATTTGATTTGGCATTGTGGCAGCTGGAGTTCCTGGACGCTTTGAGTATTGGAAGGTATATGCAGCAGAGAATTTTGCTTGCTTTACTAGATCAATAGTTTGGGCGAAATCCTCATTGGTCTCGCCAGGAAACCCGACAATAATGTCGGTAGTAATTGCTGCATTAGGAATTGCAGTGCGTACCTTGTCAATGATTCCTAGATAGCGATCTCTGCGATAAGAACGGCGCATATCCTTAAGTACCTTGTCGCTTCCAGATTGCAACGGCATGTGTAAATGTGGCATTACATTTGGAGTCTGCGCCATTGCCTCAATTACATCATCGGTGAAATCTCTTGGATGTGGTGACATAAAGCGAATACGTTCTAAGCCATCAACCTTGCCGCACTCGCGAAGTAATTTTGAAAAAGCTAATTGATCACCAAAATCCACACCATATGCATTTACATTTTGGCCCAGCAAAGTAATTTCAATTACACCTTGATCTACTAATGCACGTACCTCGCGCATGATCTCATCAGCAGGTCGATCCTTTTCAATTCCACGCAGCTGCGGCACGATACAAAATGTGCAGGTGTTGTTGCAGCCAACTGAAACAGAGACCCAAGCGCTAAATGCACTATCGCGCTTTACTGGAAGTGTTGATGGGAAATGCTCAAGTGATTCCTTGATCTCAACCTGTGATTGCTCTTCAACTCTTGCGCGCTCAAGCAGTACTGGAAGTGAGCCAATATTATGTGTTCCAAAAACTACATCTACATAAGGTGCTCGTTTAATAATCGCATCTTGATCCTTTTGCGCCATGCAACCGCCAACTGCAATTTGAAAGTTAGGATCACTCTTTTTGCGTGGTGCAAGGAATGATAAATTTCCGTAAAGTTTATTATCTGCATTCTCGCGAACGGCGCAGGTATTAAATACAACTAAATCTGGTTGCGTCTCAGCTAATGCTTGGGTATAGCCAGCATCAAGAAGTAGTCCAGCAATTCGCTCGGAATCATGGACATTCATTTGGCAGCCGTAGGTTTCTACGACAAAGGTAGGCATATGGCCAATTCTACTTGCTTAAGTTAAGTTAATTAACTCCAGTTAATTCCCGCATTATTCGACCACATATTCCATGGCCATATCCTTTTCGAGCAAGTAATCCGCTGATTCTGCGATATACGACCTCGGGATCTAAATGTGCAATTGATCTGTACTTTCGCTCCGCCAAATTAAAAGCTTGTAGATACTCAGTTTCATCATCAATCTCTTCAATTACCTCGGTGATGATGTCCTGTGAAACACCTTTGGTACGAAGCTCAGTTGCAATTACTCGCTTACTTAATTTTTTAGCACGTTGGCGAGACTCTGACCATAACTTTGCAAACTCAAGATCATTTAATAATCCTTGTAATTCAAGTGAATCAAGCACGGCATTTGCAGTATCAGCATCGCCACCGCGCTTGATTAAATGTTTGAAAAGCTCATCCCTACTCTTTGCACGAGGTGCCAATGCGTATAACGCAATGGACATCGCCTCGGAGTAGGGATCGCTCTTTACCGCTGCTTTGCTCAAGTTTTTAATTAAAACTCAACATCAGCTGTTGCTTCATCAATTGCCGCAACTAAAGCAGGATCTACCTCAGTTGGCACATATGATGCACGGATCTTTGCCTCAATATCATTAGCAAGATCAGGATTATCAATTAGGAAGGCACGAGCATTCTCTTTGCCTTGTCCTAGTTGATCTGATTCATAGGTAAACCAAGCACCAGATTTCTTAACAATGCCTAGATCTACGCCCATATCAATTAATGAACCTTCACGGCTGATTCCAACACCGTAGATGATGTCGAATTCGGCTTGTTTGAATGGTGGTGAAACCTTGTTCTTCACAATCTTCACACGAGTACGGTTACCAACCGCCTCTTGACCATCCTTTAATGTTTCAATACGGCGCACATCCATACGAACAGATGCATAGAACTTAAGCGCCTTACCACCGGTTGTTGTCTCTGGTGAACCAAAGAAAACACCGATCTTGTCACGCAACTGGTTGATAAAGATTGCAGTTGTCTTTGATTGGCTTAGTGCACCAGTCATTTTACGAAGTGCTTGTGACATCAAACGAGCTTGTAGACCCATGTGTGAGTCACCCATCTCGCCTTCGATTTCAGCACGAGGAACAAGGGCAGCAACTGAGTCAACTACGATGATATCTAGCGCGCCAGAGCGAACCAACATATCCATAATTTCAAGTGCTTGTTCACCAGTATCTGGTTGAGAAACAAGGAGTGCATCAATATCTACACCTAGCTTCTTTGCATACTCTGGATCAAGTGCATGCTCGGCATCGATAAATGCAGCGATTCCGCCAGCCTTTTGTGCATTTGCAATTGCATGCAATGCAACAGTTGTTTTACCTGATGATTCAGGTCCATAAATTTCAATAACGCGACCGCGTGGCAAACCGCCAACGCCAAGTGCGATATCGAGTGCAACAGAGCCGGTTGGAATAACCTCCATAGCAACTGCTTCGCGCTCGCCCATCTTCATGATGGAGCCTTTACCGAACTGACGCTCGATTTGGGCAAGGGCGGTATCTAGGGATTTACTACGATCAGAAGATCTTTTATTATCTTCTCTTTCTTCTCTGGCGCTATCTTTAGCGTTTTCTTTAGCCATGAAGTTTGTTTCCTTTCATTTCCTTGACCATTACTGCAAATGCAGCGAGGTCATATCTCGGTCCAGAAGGTACGGAACATCACTGACGGCTGGCACGAGGTGCCGGCGGAACTGTGGAACCGCTCTGGTTGGGCATAAATAGTGTATCGAACAACTGTTCGAAAGGGTAAAAAGTGGCTATGACACGCCGCTAAAATTAAGGAATGCCTCGCCAGTCAAACGGCAAGGCATTTCTTGTTAACTCTTAGTAATTAAGAGATTTAACTATCGGCGCATCTTATGGCCGACTTCTCCCCTATTTAACTTGCCTCTCAGATGCAAAATCCACCATAAGAACCCAGCTAATTCAAAATATATAGTCATTTTGAGAACTGGAAAGCTTCCAGAAGGAAGAACCATAGCTGCAACAACAACTAGGCACCAAGCCATTCCAATTAAGCACAGTAACGAAAGAGATTTTGAAATATCAAAATATCCTGCACCTACGGTTGGGATTCTATTATTTTTTTGTCCAAGATAAGCAGAAAGTAGTGATAGGCCATAAGTTACATATAGCACTACGCTAACAATTCCAGTTACTTGAGCTGCGATTCCTGATGATAAGAAAGTTACACCTGTAGCCCAAGCACCAGCAAGCAATACAGCGCGAGTTGGAACTTTTGACTTGGTGCTTACTTTACCTAATACATTAGAAAAAGGTAACATTTTGTCTCTAGCAAGAGCATAACAAGTTCTTGTTGCAACCGTAACGTTTGCTAGTAAGCATGAAAACATTCCAGAGAATGCTACAACTTGGAGAATGAAACCACCTGCTGATCCGAAGTGATTTTCAAATATAGAAATCATCGGATTCTTGTCTGTTGCATTTACTGTATCAGCAATTTCACCAGGGATTGCCATCGCAAATATTGCAAATACTGCTAGACCAGTAATTCCACTAACAATTACCGCTCTCATCATTGCTCTAGGCGCTACCTTTCGAGGATCATGCGTCTCTTCTGCTAAGTCGGCCGCACCTTCCCACCCGGCTAGCGTCCAAATTGGCAGTAACAATGCAGTAGCAATTGCGGTTAAATTAACAACTCCGCCAGTACTTGAACCAGTTTGAAATAATACTCCCGGCCCTTGCTTGTTACTAAAAAATGCTAATCCAATTCCAAGCATCAATGTCAGGCCAACAGTACCAACTAATTCTGCGCCAGCACCGAGGTTATTTATTCTTGCAGTAAGTTGCAAACTAATTATATTTATAATTACTGCAACTACAATGCCAATGACAGCCAGTGTAATTACATTTGCATGTGTTGGATTGCTCCAAAAATCAGGAGCAAAAACTGTTGCAAGTGCAACTGCTATGGATGCAGATCCGCAGAATGTACAAAGCATTGCGTTCCAGCCAGTGAACCAACCAAAGTGTGGATTAACTAGGCGTGATGCCCAATGGTATGCATACCCGGTTATTGGTAATCTGACTGCTAGATGCCCATATACGGCTGCAATTAATAAAACTCCTGCAATACATGGCAACCATAACCAAATCGCTACTCCACCAATTTGCTGAAATGGCTGAGGAAATAGGGTGAATACGGTTGTAGTAACACTTATCATTGAAAAAGCTAGCGCAAATGAGGAAAAACTGCCCATTGTTCGCTTTAGCTCTGGTTTATAGCCGAATGAAGCTAACGAACTATCATCTTGATTATCTGTAATTGCCATTATTCTCCTTAGATTTTAGCCTAATTACTGTCTGGCACTAATTCAGTATTAAATTTTTTTGGAAGGGAAAACTTTCAACTCAAGAAAATTTTCGATAAATTAGGATTTACCTTTAATCCATAAAGGCTCCACCGTTTACCGAAATCGCTTCTCCAGTTATAAAGTCAGCGTCTTCGCTTGCAAGAAATGCTACAACCTTTGCAACATCTTCGGGGGTTTCTAGTCTTGCTAATGGGGTGTCATTTATCCAAGATTGTTTTACTTTTTCTGGCGTACTAGCGCGTAACTTTGCCTCCCAATCCAATTCACGTTCCTGCATAGGTGTGGCCACGAAACCCGGGCAAATACTATTGACTGTAATCCCATATGGTGCTAACTCAAATGCCATAGATTGAGTAAGTCCTAATACTGCATATTTGCTTGCTACATAGTCTGCCAAGTATGGGACCCGACCCTGTTTTGCAGCCATTGAAGCTGTATTTATAATTTTTCCTTTGATTCCAAGTTGAATCATCTTTTTAGCAACGGCTTGCCCACAATAAAATACTCCGAAAGTGTTAACTTTAAATGTTGTTTCTAAATCTTTTGGAGATATATCAATAAATTTTTGCATTTTTGAGATTCCTGCATTTGAAACCCAGATATCTATTTTTTTATGTTTATTAATAATTTGATCTATAATTTTATCTACATCTGATGGGTTTGTAACGTCTAATTCTAATGCATCAGCATTACCAATTTCATTAGCAACTGACTTTGCGCTAGCCGAGTTCAAATCTGTCACTACAACAAAATTTCCTCGCTTAGCTAACTCTTTTGCGATTGCCGCTCCGATTCCAGAGCCACCACCTGTTACTACTGCTATCGACTTACTCATCGGTTACTCCTTGCTAGCAAATGTGAAACTTCAGTAGTTTCTTTTCCAAGGGAAAGATACTGCTGATATCGATCTACATATAGTTGGACGTTATCTAAATTTGGTTCAATAATCTCCCCCTGCTCCAGAGATCCTTCTACATATCTCCAGTCCGTTATCAAGCCTATTCCTAAACCAGCTATTACGGCGGCTCCGAATGAAGCGCCTGGGTGATTGATAATTGATGTTAAATCCTGGTTTAAAACATCGGATAAAATCTCACGCCATAGTTTTGATTTTGAACCTCCATTTGTTACTTTTGGCGATTTAATTTCAATCCCAGATTGACTAAATATTTCAAGATGATGCTTGAACCCATATGCAATAGCTTCTAAGAAGCTTCTGTGAACATCGCCGCGAGTAGTTCCAAGGTGTAATCCGGCAATAACCCCACGCAGATCCGGATCATGGAGAGGTGTTTTTTCTCCGAGAAAATATGGAAGTGCAATTAGAGATCCAGGTCTAGATAATTTTGCTTCGCTGTCTAAAGTTTTAAGATCCACCCCGCCAAGTAAGTTTTGTTCCCATCTCAGAACTGACCCACTTGTAGCCATACATCCATTAGGCAACCACTTATTTGGCATTGGGTGGGCATCTATATACAGCCTGCTATCTAAGACAAATTTATCGCTTACAACGAGAATATCACCTGCTCCTCCAAGCTTGACCAGGCAGTCTCCACTATTTACAAGCCCAGCTCCGTAAGCCGATAGAACATGATCAGCTCCACCCACAACAATTTTTGTTCCAACTTTTAAACCACTATCTTTTGAGGCTTTTTCACTAACCTCTCCTACTATTTCACCAGGTTTTTTTATTGGCAATAAATTAGGCCATTTTACATTGGTTGCAGAAATAATCTCTGAAATTGGATTTTGATCCCAGCCATAAAGACCACTCTCAATTGCCCAATTTTGTTCTACATAAGGTTGTGCGCCAAGTTTTAGGGAAATCCAATCATATGAACCAATTATGTATTTAGTTTTACTCCATACTTCAGGTTCATTTTTTGCTAACCATAATCCAGTTGGTGCAACAGATTGCTGACTTAACACTGAACCTGTAAGTTTCAAAAAATCTAGATGTGATAATTTGTCTTTGAGAAAAGTAATTTCTGAATATGCTCTTGCATCATTTTGTAACATTGCTCGGCGAAGTGGCTCGCCTTCTTGATCAATTACAAGAACTGCTGGCACCATACCGGAAATAGCGATCGACAAGATTTGCTCAGATTTAATGTTAGCAACTTGGATTACTTTAGGAATTAGATTGCAAAGCTCTTGCCACCACTGCTTTGGATCAGCTTCTGCCCAGCCAGGCTGGTCGCTGTATAAGTTAAGTTCAGAGGATTCAGACGCAACAATTCCTTGAGATGGACTTAGTAGTGTAACTTTGATGCCAGAGGATCCTATGTCTACTCCGACAAGAAATTCTTCTTTGCTAAGCACTTCTCGCAGCTTCGATAAAACGCTTAGCACGGTCCGGGTCTACTTCATTCCACGTATAACCATCACGTTTTAAGTCGCTTCCAACAATACATCCATCTGCGTATTTGAAAAATTTCTCAATAGTTTTCGCCTTTGCGCCAGTATTTAATAAAACTGGAATATCAATTGGAACAGAAGATCTAACTTCTTCTAAAATCTTTAAATCTGGTTCACTGCCTGCCATTGGCCCTGATACCAAAATTACATCAGCTAGAGATGAAACTACTGTTGATTTTGCCATCATTGCTGCTGATCTCGAACCAACTGCGGAGGCAAACTCAGGTGTTACATTTGCGAATATTGCAAGATCATCACGGCCAAAGTTACGACGATCTCGTAATAATTTTGCTGCATCTGGCGCCCAAGGACCCATATCAGATTCCCAAAAGCCAGTTACAACCTCTCTCATGAAGCTTGCTCCAGTTGCAATTGCAATCGCAAGTGCACAATTAGCATCCCACAAAAAATCAACTCCGAATGGAATTTCACTAGGTTTGCATTCAGTTACAACCCTACTCATTACTGCTGCCGCTTCCAGCCCGGCATTTAGTTGATAGGGACGATCGCCTTCATTGCAAAACAAAATTGCATCGAAACCGGCCTTTAATAATAATTCTGTATCTCTATGTACATGGTCAATTAGACCTTGTACACCCTTTTTTTCATCATAGAGTGGTGTGCCAGGAAGTGGTGGCACATGCGCCATGGCAATTAAAGGCTTTGCAGTGTTAGGAAATATCTTCTTGAACTTAGTCATGTTCTCCTAAATTATAATTCGTATTAGACCAATGTATCTAATTAAACCAAATTTGTCACTAAATTAAGCCTTAGCAAGATACGGTAGGCCACCACTTACAATATGGTGTGCACCTGTTACATGTCTAGCTTGATCAGAGCACAGGTGTGCAATTGCATTAGCAATATCGACTGGCATTTCAAACTCCTGCAATAGCAACCTCACCCTGTACTCCTCTTTAACTTCAACAGCTGTTTTATTTTTTAATCCTGCTTCTTGTTCCCACTCAACTTCCATCATATCTGTTGCAACATCTCCAGGACCAACAGCGTTAACAGTTACAAAAGGTGCAAACTCCTGTGCAGCGACCTGGGTCAGTCCAATAATTCCAAATTTTGCAGCACAATATGGACCAAAGTATTTCGTAGTGCAGTTTAATTGAGCAACATAGGACCCTAGGTTTACAATTCGACCAAACTTTTGTTTCATCATCTCACCGGCAAATGCCTTCATCATCAAAAAGGTTCCTTTTGCCATTATGTCTATGTGTTGATCCCAATCTTCTTCAGTTGAATCCAGTATTGATTTATAACGAGATATTCCAGCATTATTTACTAGAAAATCAACCTTGCCAAAATTTTCAAAAGAAATTTTTTTAATTCTATCGACTTCGCTTGCACTAGATACATCCGCTACTAAAGAGATGGCTTTTCTACCCATTGCTTTTATTTCATTGGCAGTTGACTCTGCATTAGATTTGTTTAAATCTATAATTACTAAATCTGCACCTTCTTTAGCTAACCTAAGAGCAGTTCCTTTACCAATACCTCGCCCACTACCAGTTACGATTGCAACGCGACCTGAAAAATCATACATTTCGATTCCCCTCACTAAAGAATGTCTTCTAGTGAAACTTATCAGGCATCTCCGGGTTGTGCCGAACAACCGCTTTCCAGATTTCATCTGGCTCATCCCCGCGAATAATCGCTTGGTTTACGGTGATTCCACCAAGCTCAGCATGAACAATGTCCTGGGAGTAGGTGGCTGGATCAGGAAAGTAATCGCTAATGCGCGAGCGCAATTCGGAGATCCGCATTTAGAGAATCTGACTAGATAAGGGTGCGAACTAAACGCTTTGCTTGAGTACGAGACTCTTCCTCGGTAATTGGTGAGGCAATCTGGGCAATCAACCAACGAAGGATCAAGCCACAGCCTGCGCTATCGGCGCCAAAGATCGAAGCTAAGGATTGGTGAACCTTTACCCAAAGTGGGTGTGTAGTAATTGTCATCAACTTTGCAATATCGGTTGGGTCGGTCTCAACCATTTGGCGAAGTGCTAAATCCTGGGATATCTCAACAGATAGGCGGTATAGAGATTCCTCTCTAGAATCTGCCGCAATTGCTAAATCAGTTAAGCGAGTGATCTCTGAATCAAGAAGGAAGGCCATCATCTCTGCTTTATCAGCAAATTGATTGTAGATAGTTGCACGGGATACTTGAGCATGCAATGCAATCTCAGCCATATTTGATTCATAGCTGCCGACCTCAGAGATTATCTCTTTGGCACCACGAAAGATTGCTGCGCGAGAGCGATTACTTGTTGCATGTTGTTTGGCGTAGGTGCCA
>Ga0114963_10004059_pt1 | contig 10023 bp, 10 predicted proteins | sample C_131016_EF_Meta_FD_87019 | JGI IMG/M metagenome (GOLD analysis project Ga0114963, IMG submission 87019) | Freshwater microbial communities from Lake Croche, Canada to study carbon cycling - C_131016_EF_MetaG | ecosystem: Environmental > Aquatic > Freshwater > Lake | place: Lake Croche, Canada...
CTTTGTGCGTTATCCCAAGCATCACCATCCAAACATATATGAATGTCACCCTTGGCTTCATTGTATAACCTTTCAAACAACATGGCCGATACGTGTTTACCCAATATAGGAATACAATTGTCTAAGAACAACATGTCAAATGCACCCTCAACCAAATAGATGTCTTTACTGAAATCAACATTCCTTTCATTGAAGATAATCTCATCCTTTGGAACTGTCGGGTTTTTGTATTTCATTTTCTTTGGGACCCAACTACGAGCAATGAAGTAGTTAAGTAGTCCGTCCTTGTCATATGAAGGGATAATAACCCTATAGGCGAAATCACCATCAACGGTATACCCTATCTCATACTTCTCAATCAGTTCATCGGTTATACCCCTACTATGGAGGTATCTTAATGCTTCACCGTGTGGAATAAATCTTTTGTTTGAATCTTTGAACTGAGTATAACCTTCAGGGAGTTTTACTTGGATTTTCTTAAGTTCCTCTTTCTTCTCTTCGGGATTTAAAAGTAGATAAGTCTTTTTTGATTTCTTGTTTCCGAACCTGTCAAACAATTTACCCAATGGTCCTTGAGTTCCGTGAGTCTCAGCACAACTCCAACACTTATATAGGTGTCTACAATAATTTATCTCCAAGTTACCCTTACCATCACCATTATCCAAACCCTTAACCTCATATGAACATACTGGACAGTCAAAAGTGATTTGACACTTTATGTCATAGTGGGCTTTCTCTTTACCCAACATGTCTCGCAAAAGGTCAATTACAATTTCTTTTTCATCATCCACATCTGTAAAGATAATAAATTAAATGAGAAAAACAAATTTTTTTACAATTCAATCACAAACAATTCGTAACCTTCTGGTTGGTAACTCTCCAAGAATACATTCAAATTTACCCTAACCTTATTTGGGTTATTGTAATCTAAATTTTCAGTTGGACTCTTCATTACCGTCATTACTCTGTAGACAATGGTGTCACCTTCTTTGTTATAATCATTAACCATTATCAAAACTTGTGCGTTACTGTTTGACCTTCTAATGATATAAAACTTAATAGGTTGTTGTAATTTTTTAGTTTGACCAGTCTTTTTATCTTTAAGATATGCAATACCATCAATGATTGGACTCATTATTGCAGTCCTGTTTGTACCAAACGCTCTTTTAGATAATTCAGGTAATGCCTCATAGAACATTTCAATAACCTCTTCCTTTGTCATTGGTTCAATATTTTGGTATCTATCAAATCTTCTAAAAGCATGGTCACCATATTCCAATACATAATTATAACCTTTGTAATTGGTTTTAGTGAGTACCTTTGAACCCTTTACTAAACGGTCATCTTCACTAATAAGTGTTTTTATGATTGATAATAATTTCACTACATATAAATACCTACAAAAAGAAAAAGGGAACCGAAGTTCCCTTTTAAGGATTTCAGGGGAATTATGTTTACGATGACCGTCTTAACCAATTCTACCCCCTACTCTCATCCTCAATACAAAGATAGTGATTATTGTTTACACTACCAAACTTTTTTTTCTTTTTTTCTACTATACACTTTTTTTGACCCAACCACACGAACCACGTTTTTTCTACGTACAATCTGTGCGATGTGTCCGTTTGTCATTCCTTGTTTCCAGTCTTTGTTTTCCATGTCCGTTTGTTTGTTATACAAATATACAACATACACAGATAAATACAAAACAAATTACCAAATTTTTTCAGAATTCATGTGTCCAAGAACTGCACAATATGCGTCCGTTTGGTCAAAGTTTTCTTTCTTAAGTGTGTTGTTCCTTGTGTACTGCCAAGTAATTTGTGGTTCGCGTTTTGCTACCAAGTCCCAAATGATTTGTTTCTTATCAATGTCCTTTGAAAGTCCACCAAATAAAACCATCTTACCCTTATCGTTTAACTGTAAAAGTTGGGGGAACGCAAACTTTCTTGAGTTGTATGTTGAAATGAATTCAGGTACCAAACCCAAGACATCGTAAATGTTTTTTGTAACAAACGAGTTGTATCTTAGTAACGTTTGAACCGTATAGATATTGTTTGAGTTTAATAAAGGTTCTTCAATAATAACTTTGGTGATACCCAAGTTCTTATACTCCTCCAATTTACTCTTGAAGACATCAGCCTTTAATAACAATTCTTCAATTTTATTTTCACTTGTAATTTTTGGTCTTGGTGACACGTGGGTCAATTCCAATAACTCCTGTGTTCTCATATCAAATAGAGCCCACCCGATTGTTTTAGTTGACACATCTAATCCCAAGACTTTAGGATTATTCTGTAAAGTTTTTTTTGCCATGTTAGAAATCAAATTTTATCAAGAATTGCTGAATACCCTGTCTTAACACGGGGTATTGCAACTTAGATAAAATCATAAGGTCATTATTAGAATTATAAAGACCAATTTCACTAATATATCTGTTATTGGTGACCGCCAACTGAAAAGTTGGATTTGTTGTGTTTGTAAATTGTTCTTCAGGAAGATTCACAGCGTATTTCATTTCATAAATTGTTGCTTGAATGTCAGTGTTAATTTCACCAAAGAAATAATACTCATCACCAAAATTTAACTTGTCTGTCTCACCGTTCATTGGAATATCAATGTAATTGTTCAAGTCATAAATGGTACCACCACTAAAGTCATTTAAACTAATTGTAAATGTTGTACCTGTTAAACCAGACGCTGTTAAATAACCATTAACTAATGTTCCTGATAAATCAGGTGTTACATCAATTTCCGTCCAATTTTGTGGTGATGGTAAACTAGTACTACCAATTGTTTTTTGACACAAAATACTCATTTTGTTTGCTGTAAATCCTGAACAATTTTGAGTTAAGAATGGAAATTCATTACCAAATCTAACTGTTACATTCTGTGAAGTTAAAGAACATCCTGATGATGGTCCTTGTATCTTAGAATAATAATTACAATGTAATGACTCAGTAAAGGCGGATGAATTAAATCTATATGTAACCCACAAGTATTCTGTATCGGCAGATAAAATACCAACTGTATCTGAACCTGTATTACAAATGTTAGGAACAATCAAACCTAATTTAGGTGCTGGTAATGTCCAGTTTCTATTTGATTTATATGAAAGTGATGCAACAATCTCATCATCATCAAACACAATTAATTCTGAATCAGGAAATACTTTACCAACTCTGTTTGGATAACCATCACTATTAGCATTAGTATCCCACAAATGGTAGTATCTCATACCAGGTGTATTCATATCTTCATTTTTTGTACTTTCCATATATGATGGATAACACAAATCCCAACCTGCTGGGTCAACATAGAATGTTTGTCCAATTGTTGTACCTGTTGTTTTGTGCCACATTAAAGTTGGTAAGTTTACTTTGAAGTTTCTTGCTTGTCCTACGGCACCAGGATTTAATGAATCGTATGGTTCAAATGCAAATTTTTCACCATAGTAATTATCAACACCATTGTTTGTATAACTAACAATAGCAATTGCTTTTTGGTGACTTGGTAATACAGGTGTTATTTCATCATAAGAATTATAATAGTATGTATCAGTAAGTGCTGTCACACCAGAGTAATCCATAAAATATTGACCGGAGTCTGTTTGATAACCTAAGTATTCTTTTGTTCCCAAATAATTTACAGAACCATATTGAGTATAGTCTTCATTGATTGTTGAAATTACACCCGCTGGTGACTCACTCCAAGGAATATTCATATTCCAAATACTAATAGTATCTGCCGATGAACATACGCCTGTAAAGTAAGATGCTGGAACCGCAGCGTCATAAAATGGTGTCATACCACTTGGATATATTAAGGCTCTTGCATTACCTGAACATGGTTGATTTACAAAATCAGGTAAAGCTCTGTCTACAGTAATTGTAAATGTTGTTGCGGTACTTCCCGTAACATCTTGAATTTTATAAGTAAGAATTGGGTAATTTCCCGTAATATTACCACACCCACCATTACTATCAAATATAAATGTAACAAAATCACCAATCTCAGGAGTCCCTGTTGATGGTGAACATAAATCATAAGTTAAATCAATTGTATATCCTGAAGAACAATCGGCATAATCAATTGTATAATTAGATGTTACTGTAAAGGCTGATGTTGTGATAGCGCTAAAACTACCAGAAGAACCTGTAAAGAATCCTAATGGATTTGTAAAGTTCCATATATTAGTTTCAACAGATTGCATGGCAGGTATACCATATGTTGAACCTGTTGTACCTTGAAGGTAGTATGGGTATTTAATATTTTGTTTATTACTTTGTGGTGTACCAGTTGAATTCTGAGCATTAAATGGTGGTTCCAAAACATAACCCGCAGATGGTAATACACTACTAGCACATTCATAACAAACTTCCGAATCACCTATTTGGAAATATGCAATATTAAAATTACCTTGTGATAGTTGTTGTCTACCAGTGTCTGTAATTTTTGTGTTTATTAACGCTGCGGTATTTTTAATTATAAAACCCATATATACTAAATACTTTTTATTTTATTTTATTGTTTTAATGTTTTTTGAACTGCCGTTGTAAATGCCATTACACCTGAAATAACATTATTACAATTATTTTGAGCGTAATATGTAAATGAACTATCCACAGACATTTTATTTTGAACATATGTTGCACAACTCACGTTACTTGCATCTGTAATCGTAACTTTATTATAAATCTCAATTGTTAATGTATCTGTATTTGTAATTGATGTAGATGCGGTAGCTCCTGATACAGTAACTTCTGTTTTATATGGACTACAGTTTGCTCTGTTAGATGATGTTGTTGTTGAACCTCCATTGGTAATTGAAATTGGTGAACCATTTTTATTAACAACAAAATAAGAACCATCATTATTTGCATCACCAGGATAACTTAATGTGAATACCTCACCTAATGACATTGACATATTCAATGTTATACCATTAGGAATAATTGATGAATTTAATGTGTAGATATATTTTTTATACTGTAATGATGATGAGTCAATTAGTGTTTGATTTGTTGTCTGAGTGAAACTCATTGTTGTAGTAACACTTTGATTTAAATTAGGTACAGTAATGTTTTGAGTAGAATATAAGTTTGTTACAACATCTTTCACATAAACTGTATAAACACCAGGTGTTAAGTTATAGAAACAAGTAGTTGTTCCTGTTGTACTTCCATTATCAATAGAATATACATAAGAACTTGAACCACCCCATGCTTGAATACAGATTGAGCCGTCAGCTATTGTATCACAAGACGCTGCGTTAGTATAAGGACTGATTATAATTGATGTGTAATCAGGACAATTACCATTTGTCAATGTTACATTGGTAACCTCAGTTAATCCGTTTATCTGCCAGTTACTTAATGGTGGTACTGAAGTTGTTGTTGAACTTGGATACCAAGTATCACTATCAAATCCTGTAATCTGCCATTGAGCCTGACTTGTAGAATACGCTAATAATAATGTTCCACCCGTTGTTGTGATTGGTGTATTTGTTGTTACTGCGGTCCAAGATGGGTAACCATTTATAACCGTATTATAGTTAAACTGATATGGATATTGTTGTATATTATTGACTAAGAATGTCACACAAATACCTGTGTATGGTATAGGTGTCGGGGTTGGCGTTGGAGTTGTGGTAGGTGTCGGAGTTGGTGTTGGAGTTGGAGCAACCACAGAACAAGTTGTTGATACTGTAAAGTCACCATAATAATCCATAACTGTTGCACTGTAGGTTCCGGGAACTACTCCTGTAATCATTGTTGAACCTGTTACACCATTACTCCAAAACACACTATATGGTGCGGTTCCACCAGTAATTAATAATGATATTGAACCAACACCATTTGTTGTTGTTGGGTTGGTTGTATCACAAGTAACACCCATTGGAAATATTGTAATAACATCACATTCATTTTTAAAAATAGCTCTTGTTGTTGTGGTTGTGGTATAACTTGGTGTTGGTGTTAGACCTGGCGTCTTTGAAGGTGTTGGTGTTATTGTTGGACTAACACTAACCGATGGTGTAATTGTTGGTGTCGGAGTTAAAGTTGCTGTAACACTTGGTGTTGGAGTTGGTGTTGGACAAGGGTTATCATTTTGACAAAAAGTACATGAAACATATTGTGGATATTCATACGTTGCAATAATTGTTCCTGGTGTCCCAAGTAAATTGGCTGAATAACATTTGTTATTATATATTACTGTATTACCAAAAGGATAAACAAAGTTGGCTGGTACAATACTAAATGTTAATACATCTGTACTATCACAACAATTAACAAATGTAACGGCACTGTATCCAAGATTTGTTGGGTTATAATTTAAACATTCTTGACAAGTATTATATGTTGATAATGTTGTTTGGACATTTGCGTTTGTTTCACCTGAACCAACATAAGTCCAACAAGTTCCATCAAATAAAATTGTGGTTCCTGATGTAGGAGTTAAAGATGCTTGAACGGTGATTGTAACATACTGTGTTGGGTCACTACAACTTTGTAACGATAATCCAATTAAGTTGGCCGCATTACACGCAGCACAATCAGTATAACCATTAAAGGTGACATCTGCAATTGGTACTAATAAACTTGGTAATTTGGTATCAGTCCAACATGCTCCATCATAATATGCAACCTCACCTGAAGTGAAGAAAATATCATTATATTGAAAAATTGCCGATGAGTTAACATCCGCACAATTTTGAAATATGTTGTTTTGAATTGCCATTTATTAGAAGGTATCACATTGTGTGATTATACATCCATTTGTATCAATTACCTTGACGCATAATGATGTTTCGGTGTCCAATGGTGGTGGGACATCAAATACATACGGTGGTGAACTGATGGTTGCGATATACACACAGTTGCTTACAGAACCATCACAAATATATACGTCATATGGTGATGTTCCTGTTAATGAATTTATTGTTACTTGTACTGCCATGTTATATAAATAGTTTAAAGACTTTCCAGACATGTTGAACACTCACCATACCAACTATCAATAACTGACACTGTAGCATTTGATGATATTGTGCTAACACCGTTAAAGATGTAACAACTCTGTGTTCCATTTATGGTCATATTGTATGCGTAATTTGTAAATAAATCTACATTAACAAATGTATTAGATGGTTCTAAATAATACATATTATTTGTATTACATTCTTGGAATTCATATGTCTGACCAGGACATACAAATACTGTTTCCACCAATGTATATGTAACATCACCACTTACAGGTAAACCACGATTTATGGTTGTTGTAGTTGTTGTTGCGTTTGTTGTTGTAGTTGTTGTGTATGAACTAAAACTTATACTTCCACCAACACCAATACATGGGTTAGCAGTTGTCGTAGTTGTAGTATAGGCACTGAACGTAGCGTTGATTGATGTTGCCGAACAAGGAATAGTTGTTGTGGTTGTAGTTGAAACATCACAATCAAAGTAAGCCTCAAAGTCAAAAATATTACAAGGATTTGTTGTTGATGTTGTAGTTACACATGTTCCTGAACTAAAGAAATCAACACATAAATCAGGACAAATTTCATAACTTGGAATTGGTCCGTGTAAAACACAATCACCACCCAAAGTAGCACTTAAACACCAATAAGTTCCTGTGTAATAAATAAATCCAGTATCACCTGAATAATAAGTTCTATTATTTAAAAATCCAGCAGAATAGTATGTACCATCATATAATTCAGTTTCTGTAAAATATGTTAAAACACAATACTCTGAAGAACTACATTGGAACCATCCCGCTGATGGTGTAACTGATGGCGTTGGAGTAATTGTTGGTGTTGGTTGTGGTGTGTTACTTAACGCAGGACAATCACCAATTAAAGTAATATAAACACCTTCAGGTGCAATAATACTATCATCACAAGCACATACGGCAATTGTAGTATTGGGTGCAATTAGATTTTCTCTAAATTGAGCATAACAATCAATATATTCAATATAAATGTCAATTGAATTATTATTGAAAACACTATACTCATAACAAGTACAAGCAGTTGGTGTAGCAAATAACATGGGTACTTCAGGTGTTGGACATGGGTCACAAAAACTATCTGTACAACTTGATTGTTCCAAAAAGACAATACCAGTACCATCATAAATTGGTACCGAATAATCATAACTTATAAGTTCAGCACACCCTTCAAAATCACCAGCACCGCCTGAAATATAAAAAGTTTGACCAACAGATAAACTTGCCGTTACGTTATTAAAATTAAAAACATTATACGAATTACAACAATCCCTAAATGAATAGGTGTCAATTGGTATTGACGGTGTTGGTGTAGGAGTTGGCGTTGGCATTATTATTCTTTAATACTATAAATAACAGATAATTCTATTTTTGAATTATTTTTTTCATTTCATTTATGTATTTGTAAGTTGTTGACTGTTTATCAACATAATCAAAATACTCAATATTATTTTTCAAAAGTTCAATTGGGTTATTATTAATATAATCGCCTTTAAAAAATAGTGTATTTTTAAGATTGTCAGTTACTCCAGCCATGTGTAATATTGGGTTGGTTTCACAAGTTTCAATCTTGTCGGTTGCCCAACAAAAATCAAGTTCTTTGGTAATCCTTGTTTCACGATTCCACCACCACATATTCCACAACACAGACCACATCTCTGCGGTCCAAAATTGTATCTCACCTGGTGATATTGGATACTTACGTTGGAATCTCATCAGTTTGTCATAAAGTCCTGTCGATTCTCTAAATATTTTATACCACATCTGCCAATCTTGTTTCTTAAAGACATATTGTGCTCCACCTGAGTTTAATTCATTCTTTTTAACAACACTTGGTTCAACACCAACAATGTCACACATCTCTCTTAATAGTTGTCCTGAATCTAATTGGGGATGTTTTTCTTTATACCTACCATCACAATCCATAATGTAATTGAAATCTATATATCCACGAGTATTGGACATATAGATATAATCATCGTTTATAAGATTGCTGAAATCAGGAAGGTAATTAAATACAATGTCAGAGTCATGTAGAAAAAATAACTCTCCTCTTTTTGGGTCTTCTTTAATCCATTCATATAATAAATAAGGTTTAATACTTGGTATGTAATGTTTTCTTTCACGGTTGTCTATATACCCATGAATATTTTCTGTATATTTTTTTAAATATTTTGCACCATCAGATAACTCGGTTGTTTTATTAACCATTGCAAATAAAACATGGATATTCTCTTTTGGAATACCCAATTCAATAAAATTATTTAAATATACTTCACACTGCCAATGAAAATACGGTACATCTGGTTGTGCTGAAACAAATATAAGTTTATCTTTCCAAGTCATTTTTGTAATTATAGTAAAGTTTGGAGATATTTATATAGTGATGAAACTCATTAAAACAATACAAAATTTAGTTGAAGAAGCTGAAAAAGAATATAATAAAGTTCTTGAAAGCACAACTAATATGAAAGAAATTGAAAGAGCCGAAAAGAACTATTTTGACTCATTGAAAGTATTGGAAAAATTCAACAAACTTAACGGTTACAAAAGGAATTAAATTCCACCCATTGGATTTGGGTCTGTCCACTCAGGTGTTGCTAAAATGTCTAATATTTCATTGTAAGTATAAGGTCCTTCACTTGTTGTTAAACTTTGAACACATGGTGGCATATCACCACTCCACTTAACAAATGTTTTTGTTAAATTAACTGATTTTCTAACAGTATCTTCTGAAGTTTCTAAAACTTCATTAAAGTTAATCTTATTCAATTCTGAAACATTGAATATCATAAATTCTCTATCTACGTAGGGGTCTGACATATTAATAAATATTGTTAAAGTCCAAATTGTGTTTTATTTGCATTGTAATTTTGGGTAATTTCAGATTGAGTCAATACTTTATTATAAAATCTGTATATTGAAATATCCATTGAACCTTCTTTACTATAAGTTCCATTTCCATTAGCACCGCCACCAAATACTAATTTACCACCAGTTTCCGGACTCCAA
>Ga0114963_10004060_pt1 | contig 10023 bp, 12 predicted proteins | sample C_131016_EF_Meta_FD_87019 | JGI IMG/M metagenome (GOLD analysis project Ga0114963, IMG submission 87019) | Freshwater microbial communities from Lake Croche, Canada to study carbon cycling - C_131016_EF_MetaG | ecosystem: Environmental > Aquatic > Freshwater > Lake | place: Lake Croche, Canada...
GTATTATACATAATTATATTATAATAAGAAGTTTTAATTATTATAATATTTACTGCTTATTTATTTATTTTCTTAAATTCTGAAAATGATAATGTTAGTTTTTTATTAAACATTTTTTTACTTATATTTTGTAAAAATTTAAAATTTGATATTTTTCCTTCATAAATATAACAATTTGCTTTTTCTTTTAATAAAATTGTTTCATTATCTTTTTTTTCTTTATCTATTTTATTTAATATACTGTTTTTTGGTGGGGGTGCCATACTAATTTTTATACCAATATCTTTATTATAACTTTTAAACTTACCAAATACATTTGGTTTATTGGTCTCTTTAACTATATTTTTTTCTTCATTTTTTTGTAATTCTTGTTTTTCTATTTCTTGTTTTTCTATTTCTTGTTTATTTTTCCATTTTTCTTCTAATAATTTTAATTCTTCTTCCATATCAATATAAATTGGTCTACAATTAAAATATTTTACATATTTTCTTCCAACTACTTCTAAATATCTATAGGGTATTGTTGAATCTGAATAATATATAAATGATTCTCTTTTTACATTATATATCATTAATACATTTCCTTGAGGGGTTGATTCCATAATATAACAATTTTTTAACTTTTCTTTTTTTTTATTTATTATATAATTATATGCTTGTTTTTCAGCATTTAAATGTAATTTTTCTTCATTATTATAACTTATATTTAATTTATCTAATCTTTCTTTAAACATTAAATTTATGTCAGATACTGTTTCAACTTCATTTTCTGTTACTAATTCATTTTCACCTTCTTTTTCAACTTCATTTTCATATTCTGTTACTAATTCATTTTCACCTTTTTCATCTTTTTCATCTTTATTTTCATCTTTATTTTCATCTTTATTTTCATCTTTTATTTCGGTATTTTCTATTTGTTTTTTAATATATAAAATATAATTTTTTATACTTGAGCGAGTTGATTCATAATTTTTTTTTGTTAATATTTGTTTTTGTTCAATTTCTTCATCAGAAAGAACCCATTCTTTGTTTGAATTTCTAATAAATTCTAAATATTTATCTTCATATTTTTTTGGTTTTATTAAAACATCATTTTTTATATTTATATTTGTTGTATTATTTATTTGATCTTTTAAATATTTATTTATTTTATAATAAAAATATTGTAAATAATATTTTATTATAGGTGACCCATATCTATAAAAATAAAAAAATATAAAAGTTAACAAAAGACTTTTTTCAATATTCATATAATTTATAAATTAAATGTTTTTAAATTATTTGTAAATCAACACTATTTAATTTTAATTGTTCTTCTTCAAATAATTCATCTATCTCATTATATAAATCTGGTAATTTAATTAGTTTATAATTTTTTTCTTTATTATCAGGATGTAATATAACTAAATATAAATCTTTTATTTTTAAATTATACTTTGTTTCTAATATATATTTATATGTATTTAATTGTAAAGCATAGTGCCAAAAATTTGTGTCTGGTAAATGGCAAATTAATGGTTTTATTGAAAATTTATTGAAATTATTTATTTTTGTAATTTTGTTTGAACGTTTCCAATCATAAATTGATAATGTTCCGTCTTGATTTTCATAAACTATATCAATTTTTCCTGCTATTTTTGCATCTTCGTGATAAATACTCCATTCTGTTCTATATGGTTTTAAATTTGGATTATCTTTTATAAAATTTATAAAATATTTCCATTCCAAGAAATTATTATTTAAATTATTATTTAAATAATATTTTAATAAATTAATGTTTGTATATTTTGACTGTAATTGTTTATTATTATAAAAACATTCTATTTCATAGTGAAGATCTGAACCTGATATTGCTAATGATTCCCATATTATTTTTATTTCTTCAGGCGTTTTATTCCAATATTTATGCCCTTTTTTCCATGTATTTTTCTTTATCATATTCTTAATTATATTTTCTGAATCAAATTTTTCAAAATGATTATAAACCCAACTTGTAACTGATGTATATTTTATATTTGGATCAAAAATAATTAAATATTGTTTTTCATTTTCTAAATATTTTATATTTTTATCACGTAAATGTTGATTTTTTACAGATAATACTTCGTTTAATATAGATTTCATTATGTAATTGATTTGATACTAATAATTATATTATCACATATTTAATTCAATTTTATAAATAAATAGTAATAAAGATTTTATGATAATTTTATTACGTTCAAAATTGTTGGGTTTACCAAAGTGGGAGATGCTGTTGAACCTGAGTATTGTGAGAAATACGTGACTTGAATTACACTCAACGATCCAGTATTGTAAAACATAAAGTTAGTTATATTGTAAATATTACTACCATTTGCCATTAAAGTTCCATTATACGAAGGATTAAAAATGGTGTTTGAGTATGATAATGTTCCAATTGTAATAGTAACTGATATATTAGTTAAAGTTGTTGTTGAATCATTAATACTTACATTAGTTTGCAATAGTATATTATAAAATCCTTTTGACAAATTACCACCAACAAAAACGATAGTTCCTCCATGTGGTAAAGTGACATGCGAAGCAATCGCTAAAGTTAAATTTGTTATTGGAAAGGATTGTAAACTAGTAATTTGGTCTTGTAAATTTGCTTGGGCTCCTGACACATATCCTAATTGAACTGGAGTTATTGTTTGTGAATTTGAAATAATGTTTTGACTTATGGTTGTTTCACCATTTAAATTAATATCTCTTGTTGAACATCCTATTGTTATTAAACCATCATATTCCGTATTTGTTCCTATATTAATAGTTTCTGTATTTTCACCTATTTGAATAATATTAGATGAATCTCCATTTATATTTGAACAATCTATACTTGTTGCAGTTAAAGTGCCATTTATTGTTTCTGAACCATTAAATGTTAAATTTCCACTTATATCACTAAGTAAATTAATGTAAGAATTTGACTGACCTAAATTTTGTGTAACTTGTAAATTATTTAATGAATTATAATTACTTGAAATTATATTATTTTTTGCAGCAAAATTAATCCCTCCAAATTGTCTAAATGACATTATATATTAATATTTTTATAATAATATTTAGAGATAAATGTATTGTTTAATTAATTATTATTTTTATAATAATAATTTGGTTATAAATTATGTAAATAGTAAAATATTAAACTATATTAAATGGGCTATTTAATAGAATTATCATTTAATATTTTAAAAAATGGAAGTTTTAGTTTATTACTTAATAAGATAAGAGATTATGCTGAAACTTGTTTTTGCGATGATTGTTATGAAGATTATGATTTTGAAAATAAAACTCAATTTCAACGCAGACATTGCATAATAACTATTCATTTTTCAAGAGAAAAAATTAATAATATCATAGATTTTTTGACTAATATTAAAAATTTAAAATATAAAATATATGTTGAATTTATTTATGATGATAATAATAATTCTATTTTATATGCTTCGCAATATTTTATTACTCAAAAAATGGATAAATATACGGCAAAAAAATTTAAATTAGAAAAATATGATAGAAAATATTCAAATGATGAATGTATGATTTTAAAATCTATCTAATAAAATCTCTCTTACATTGATTTATGACTTTATGATCTATGATGACTAGATGATCTATGATGACTAGATGATCTATGATGACTAGGTGATCTATGATGACTAGGTGATCTATGATGACTAGATGATCTATGATGACTAGATGATCTATGATGACTAGGTGATCTATGATGTATGTATGATCTATGATGACTAGGTGATCTATGATGTATGTATGATCTATGATGACTAGGTGATCTATGATGAATAGTTTTATGATGGTTTGTTCTATAAGTTTTTTTATAAGTTTTTCTATGTTTTTTTTCAAATGTCAAAGGAAATATTAATTCTTCATTTTTTGGACTAGAGAGAAAGGATAGATATGAGTTATCTTTTTTTGGAAGTTCAATAAAATTAGGTTTTATAAAATCTTTAAAATCAAATTTTAATCTTTTATCTATTGGCATTTGAACGCTTGGAATATTTAAAATATCATATAAATCTTGTTTATCAAGTTTAATACTATAATGTTTTTTATTTCCATCTGTATTAGTAGATATTAATATATTTGCATCATCTCCATTAAAATCTGAATTCCATTTTAATTCATTAAAATGGTTATTATTATTATGATTAATAAAAGTTTTTCTCATGCCTCTATTTTTAATATAAGTATTAAGCATATTTATAATTAACTTATATTTTTTTTTATGTAATAAATTATATTTTTATGTTTAGTTTAATCTATTAAAATATTTATTTATTAATATGGAGCTTAATATTTCTGATATAGATAATGTAAATAGTATGAACCCATACGAAATATCTAAAAACACTAATATTAATGAAAATTTAATTAATAATAATTATTGGACTAAACCAAATATACAACAAAAAAAAAAGAAAGTTACATTTGATGATATTTTATCTAATATGAATTTAGTAGTTAATCAAAATGGGGTTTTACAATTTATGAATATAAAACAAGATGAAAATATTTTACCACAATCACAAAATTTTGAATCTTCAATTAATAATAGTTATAATAATAGTTATAATAATAGTAATAATAATAATAATAGTTATGATAATAGTAATAATAGTTATATATATAATAAATATTTTAAAGATTATACTGACCCTAATGCGAAAAAAATCGGACCTAGAGTTCCAAAAACAATGGAAGAATATCGTAAAATGTTATTAGAAGATAAAATTGCTGCTATTAAACTTAAAAAACATATTGAAAATGTTAAGTCTAAAAAACTTATTTTTAATGCAAATCCTATAATTGCAAGTAAAAATAATTTACGTTCTATGAATTTTAAATAGTATTTTTATTTTAGATTATTCTCTCTAAATTAAAAAAATAACACTTTAAAATATTTGAAAGTTTTTAGTTATAAAATGCTTTTAATATTTTTGTTTAATTAAGTAAATAGAGAGAATTAACTATAATTTATATTTATTATATTTATATTTAATATAATAATGAAAACACGTAAAAATAAACGTAATAATGTTACTTATGGATGGAAAAATAAAAAACCTGGTTATCATGAACGCACAATTATGTTAAAAAAATGTGGTAGAAAATGTTTTTTAGGTCCTTTAAAGAGTTATCCTATTTGTAATAAAAATAGTTGTAAAATTAATCCTAAAGGGGTTTATTCTGCTTTTATTCGTTCTAAACAATTTCATCGTAAAAATATCTCTCGACGTGCTAATAAAATATTAAAAAAAATGGGAATTAAACGTTAAATTTATTTATAACATAATTTTCCCAATTTTGTTGTCCGCAAATACTATTTCCAAATAACACACCTGACGGATCTACTATATAGGATGAATATGGAACTGATGAAATATCTAGTCCTGTATTTATTAATGTTGGAGGAAATTGATTAAGTAATGTTATAGATGAATTACTTGATGCATCTATATATGAATTTACGCCATTTAAATTTATTTCTGTATATAAACTTGAATATAATTGACTTGGATCAAATTTATTTACACAATTATAAAATGCTAGATTATTTGCATATTTTAATGATAATAAATTACTAGATGATCCTATATTTTTATTTGGATGACATATGTTTGGAGTGCAAAATGAGTATTTTGTTTTTTTTGATTTTATATAATCGCTACAATTTTTTGAGGCATTAAAGTTACGAAATGCTACATTAGCTGGATAACTATTTATTTTATTTTTATATGTTGACATATATAAAATTAAATATTATTATTTATTTAATTAAATAAATTGAGAGAAAGTAATATATTCTCCCTCTAAACACTTTTTATATAAAACCAATTTAAAGAAAATAATATATTCTCTCAATTTATTTTATTAAAGATTATTTATAAAACGGTAAATTCAAACGTTTAATGTATAAAACTTATAATATTTTACAAATGTTTTTAGAGAGAACCTTTATAGATTTTTAGTTATAACATAAATTAATCAATAATGTAAAAAAATTGAAATGATTAATTTAACAATTATTACATTTAAACAAATATAACAATGAGATTACTACTATTTCCACAATTATTAAATTACTTTAGAAGTAAAAAAAATGATAATAAAATTATTGAAAATGATAAAAATTTACATTTGCCTATTGATAATAAAATTATTATAAATGATGTTAATATTAATAATGAAAATGATAAAAATTTACATTTGCCTATTGATAATAAAATTATTATAAATGATGTTAATAAATTGCCTATTGATAATGAAAATGATAAAAATTATATGAAAGATGGTATAGATATTGCATGGAAAGATACAACAGAGTTTACATTTCCTATTAAGGGGGGGCGTGTTATTAAAGTGTATGATGGAGATACAATAACAATTGCTTCTAAATTACCTTATGAAAATTCGCCTTTATATAGATTTTCTGTTCGTTTAAATGGTATTGATACACCTGAAATTAAAGGTAAAGGTGTAGGAGAAGAAGAAAAACAAGCAGCTATAGAAGCACGTGAAGCAGTTAGTAAACTAATACTAAATAAATATGTTAAACTAGAAAATATAAAAAATGAAAAATATGGAAGAATATTAGCCGATGTTTATATAGATAATTTTAATATAAATGAATATTTATTAAGGGAGAGATATGCTATGAAATATAATGGAGATACTAAAATTAAACCTAAATCTTGGATTAAATATAAAAATACAGGTGATATTAACTAGTTATATTAAATATCATAAATACAATTTAATTTTAATGTAAAACTATAATCCATATTATTTAAATCTATTGTTCTACCATATTCATCTACTATTTGTAAATTCATATTATATAAATTTACTGGACCAAAATATTCTCTTGGTGGTGCGGATTCATTAGTTGATAAATCGTCAATATAATAACTAAATGGTTTATTTAAACTTAACATAGAAAAACGTGCTAATATATTATTATTTAAAATAGAAGAATTTAACATTCCATAAAAATTTTTTGATACATTATTTTGATAATCATCTAATATAAAATAAATATATTTTGGTCCATATACATCTATTAAACCTTCAGATATATAATTAATACTACCTTTATAAGAACCATTTCTAAAACCTAACATCCAACCTAATTTAAGTGGTAGTTGAGTATAAATATCAAGTGTTCCATTTATATCAGTTTGAAAATTTAATTCAATTTCTGTAATAGTTTCTAAAGATGTGCCTACATACATTCTATTATCTCCTAATAAATATGAACTTATAACTGAAGATTCATTTACTCCAACATTAAATACTACTTTATTAAATGGTTCACTTAAAAAATTTAAAGAACTATTAATTGCTTTTGTTACTGAAACTGGGTCATAACATCCATCAGGAATTGTTACAATTGCAGTATTAGTAATATTATTATTTGTTACATTAATACTAAAAAAATTATTACCATAAGTTTTTGAAATAGAATAAAAATAACATGGAAATATTAAATTTGATAATTTTAGTGATACAACGCTATTAAATTGTGTAGGCATAAAAAAACTAAAATTTGTAGATGTTGAACTATAATAATTATCCCTAAATCTAGTATCAATTACGACATTTTTATAAACTAAACGTTTTTTAAGTGGATTTATTACACCTTGATATATATCACTAGGAAAAGATGCGCTATAAAAATCTTTTTCTTTTTTTTGAATGTCATGATTTCCACTTTCATTTTCTATAATTGTATCATTTAATTTATAATTAGAATAATATTTATCTTTTTCAAGTAAATTTAAATCGTCTTTAATATTTAATTCAGATTGTTCTATATAATTCTTATTAAAATCATTAAGTATAATATTTTTTGCTTTTTGTAAAAATTCAATAGTTTTTATTTGTGTTTCTTTATTAATTTGTTTGTTTTTTAAAATATTATCTTTTAATTTAGTTTCTTGAATTTCAAATAGATTTATATCAAAAAAAGTAGGTAATTCAAACATTTGAATTAATTCGTCTTTTGTATAATTATTTATATTTAAATCAAAGTTCATATATTATATTAAATAAATTTTATTTAAGACATTTGTTAAATAATATAAATTTTAATAATTAGTATTATTTTTAATTTAGATAATTATTCTCTCTCTATTTACTTAAATTAAAGAAAAATATAAAAAGAGTAATTCAAACTGAATACTTTCAAAATTTTTAAAGTGATATCTTTTAAATTTAGAGAGAATATAATGTTTTATTAATAGTCAGAAAAAAAAGTTATTGACCTGTAAAATAAGGTCTCACTTTTTATTTAATTAAGATTAATTAAGATTAATTAAGAAATGCTATCAGGACCATCACTATAATAATCACTATCACTATCAAAATCATCAGCCCAGTTATATTTTTCAGTACTAAAACTACTAAACTTTGGTATAGATGAAATTGGTATAGATGAAAATTTTACTTCTTTGCAACACTGAATTGCAATATCATCTTCATCATCACTTTCATAAAGTACAGAAAATGTGTCTTTTTTTACTGGATTAACAGGTATTACTTTTTTTACATCAGTAAAATTACTCTTTTTACTCGTAAATTTTACAACACAAAACTTTGCAGTATGACCTTTTTGATAACATTTTTTGCACTCAGTATTTCTAAGCACAGGACAAGTTACTGTTTTATAGCCATTGTGATCAGGTAATGATCTAACATAATGACTTGTATATTCCTTTTCAGGTTTTCCTGAATCAAAACAAACTTTGCAAAAAGGTTTTGGCACACTTTTAAAAGTTTGTGTATTAGTTCGAGGTCTAGACATTTTGAAACGATTGATATATATTAGTTGTTTTATGTAACAAAATAAAAATACAATTCAATTTTTTTTATTATAAATGAATAAATATGATTACTAAAAATTTAAAATTGATATTATTTTCATGTTTAACAAAAACATAAACTAAATAAAATTCATAATGAACTATTTAATTAATAATTTAAGACAATTTTTATTTATCCGTAATTCATCTAATTCATCTACTTCTCAACCATATTTACCTTCATTACCTACTACAGTCAATCGACTACCACCAATAATAAACACAAAATGTACTAAGGATAATTTGTGTAAACCAACAGAAGAAGATTGTGCTATATGTTTTGAAACCCATCTAAAAAATGACATTTTTATTACTAATTGTAATCATATTTTTGGTAAATCATGTCTTAAGAAATGGTTAGAAAAAAATAAATCTTGTCCTAGTTGTCGTACATATTGTGATGTTACACAATTAATTGCTAGAAAAATAAGAAAATGTAGTAAATGTAAACAACCAGGACATGATAAACGTAAATGTAATATGATAGTTTAATTTAATTAATTTAATGTGGAACAAATTAAGTATTAAATTCAAGGCTAATTAATTTTATAAATTTTTACTAACGATTAAAATTATGAAATAAATAAAAAAATTGAGATTATTTTCATGTTTAACAAAAACATAAACTAAATAAAATAATTAAAATGTATAATGAACTATTCGCATTCATATTTAATAATGATAACCTTCTTGTTAGTTTTGATGATGAAACGTATGACACTTACATTGAAGTTAATGAAAATTTCATTAATTTAGATGAATTTTCCTACAATTTAAGTCAAATTTTATTTACCCGTCGTTCATCATTATCTTCATCTAATTCATCTGCTACTTCATCTGCTTCATCTGCTACTTCATCTGCTTCATCTGCTACTTCATCTGCTACATCTGCTACTTCATCTGCTACTTCATCTAATTCATCTGCTTCATCTCGAGAGAATAGTTATAGCCTAAATCGACCGCCACCAATAATAAACACAAAATGTACTAAGGATAATTTGGATACAGAAGAAGATTGTGCTATATGTTTTGAAACCCATCTAAAAAATGACATTTTTATTACTAATTGTAATCATATTTTTGGTAAATCATGTCTTAAGAAATGGTTAGAAAAAAA
>Ga0114963_10004064_pt1 | contig 10019 bp, 8 predicted proteins | sample C_131016_EF_Meta_FD_87019 | JGI IMG/M metagenome (GOLD analysis project Ga0114963, IMG submission 87019) | Freshwater microbial communities from Lake Croche, Canada to study carbon cycling - C_131016_EF_MetaG | ecosystem: Environmental > Aquatic > Freshwater > Lake | place: Lake Croche, Canada...
ATGTGATATTATTGATATATGGTGGTCAAATACAGATAAAGTAAACGCATGTAAAAGCATGACACTTGAAATACGTGATTTACAAAAAAAATATCCAGACATGACGTATAAACAAGCAATGAAGCTATTGTATCAACCTCATTGTTAAAACATCTTTGTATATATGTTATGTAAAATATAAAAAATTATACAAAAATATATAAATATAAATTATTATATATTTTTATATATATAAATGGAGGAGTATAAAGAATACGAAAAACACAATTTAAATTCAAAACCAAAGAGGAGTAATACTCTAAGATTATCACAAGAGTTCAACGAAAAGTATTTGAGCGAATTAAGAAAAAATATAGAAATCACTGATTTTACCGTTATGAAAGATGACATCAAAAATTATAAACCTTTAACATGTATGCAACTTCTACAACTAGACAAGTTGACAGAAGCAGAAAAAATAGAAATTATATATCTTTACAATACAATGATTTCAACATTAGAGGACATGACACACAAATAACATTATAAATTAAATATTAACATATCCAAATCATGACACAATCGTCTCGTTTTGTTTTAATCATGTAAAATAATTATTGGGTTGATGGTGAAATAACATATGTTGTTCGAGAACCCAAATTTTTTAAAAATACATTTTTTTTTTCATTAAAATCTATATCAACAAATTTTTCTTTTGCAATTTCATATACATGTGTGCTTATTTGTATAGTATTTGGGTCTGTTGTAGTTTGTAATCTATTTGCAACATTCACAGTGTTTCCTATTACACACAGTCGCGGAATTTCAACACCTAATATACCAACAACCACATTACCAAGATTTATTCCTATACGTAGTTGCAATGGTGTGCCATCAGGAGTAGGAATAGTTTTTATTTCTTTTAATATATCAAATGCAAATAAAATTATATTTTTAACATTATTTGTTTGATCATTTGTATATATATCACTTACAACCATATATGCATCACCAATGGTCTCTATTTTCTGTAAATTTTTATAACGATTAATAATATCGTCAAATCGAGTGTATATGTCATTTAATAATTTATATATAACATCAGCATCATATTTTCTAGCTAATTCTGTATAAGACACAATATCTGTAAATAATACACAAATAAAGTCATATGGTTTATAATCTTTTGTTTGGGTTAAGTATCTATCCTCTAATTCTAACGGTAATATTTTTTTTAATAACTCTAATTTTAACGATGTTGTATCTGTAGGAATAAAAGATGTCAATCTATTGTCAATTAAATTCATCACCATTTTACATTTAGATGTAATATTTGTTGAGTTTTCAAATTGCTGTATAGATTTCTTAATAGCAGTTATTAAATTTATGGATTGTAAATCTATATTAGATTTAATATAATATGTTTGCTCTTCATAATCGTTTACAATTAATATAGTTGTTAATTTTGCAATCATATCACTTAATAAATAAAATAACTGTACATCGTATATATTGAATATATTAGTTAATTCAATAACATTAATAAACGTAAATAAAATCCAAATAAAGAGAATGAATGTAGTATAACGCTGTTGTTTTAAATTGAATAACTTATAAATAAAATAACATTCTGATAAAGATAGTGCTAATACAATGGAACTATTATATTGTGTTTTACGAAAAGGAAATAATAATACATGTATAAAATTACTGATAATATGATATCGAGCATTTATATCAGTAAGTGTTAACTTATTCATATCGCAATATATTTGTAGAATTAATGGTGTAGTAAATAACCACATAACTGTTCTTCTAAATTCATATTGATGTATACCAATAGTATTGCTTTCAATAACATTATCTAATACATATTTCAAATAAATAAGCGAAAGTGTATACAATGATGATAGACTTATTTTGGAAAAAATAAGTAGATTAGCATTTAATGCTATAAAAACATATAAAATAAATATATTTGTAGAATATACTAGTGGAAAAAATATAATTGGTTCTTCTTTAAATATTTCAAAATTATCGTATACAAATGGTTTTAATACATTATTTAATTGAAAATAAAATAATGTATATAAAAACAATTGTAATATTTTATTCATATTATATATGTATATATTATACATACATCTATATTTTTTTGTATGATATATAATTGATTATAGTTTACAATGTACGATAAGCATTACTAGGAAATATTCCTTTTATGTTATTGTACAAATTGTATAATAAATGAAATAACCCGTAACACACAAATGGATATACTATCATCAAAAATAAAACAAAAATTCGAACTTTAAAACTTGTATTTGTTTTCACCAAAAAAATAGATAATAAAAACACTACTACTACAAATATGTATATACCTATTAAAATTGAATAGTAAGTGTTTAGACTTGAAATGCCCTGATCTTCATAATATGTTTTTCTATCATTTGTTAAAATGTCGCTTGACTTGGTTTTTAAATTATTTTCTAATTTATCGTTTTCTGTTTTGTATTTTTTGTATAAATCAATAATATTATTGAAATTGACAAGTAATCCTTGATACGTATGTATTTTTTCTTTGTCGCTTGATATATCATAATCAATTTTTTCTTGATATTGATTTGCAATTGCATTAGCTTTTGCATTCAGCTCTTTATCAATATACTCATTATAACCTGCTTGACCTTTTGTATAAGTATAATATGCTTTTTGTGCACTTTTAAATTGTTGTGGTGCACTCACCATATTTGCCTCTGCGTTTAAATAATTTTGTTGTAATTGCGATGATGATTGTTGCTGTTGACATGATGGACCGCAAGTGATTAATTGATTTGCTTGGTTCATTAGATCATTAAAATTATTTAGATTGAAACTTGACATTATAATCTGTATATAATTACTTTATATATTATAATATTATTTCATATACTAAAAAATATTATAATACTTTGCACTAAAAATTACTAGGATAAACAATATTGTTTAATGTTACATCAGGTTTTTTGTATAAACTAGACTTTTTTGTAAAAACATTATTTACAAATGTTTCCGTGCTTGAAGTGCTGCTGCTAGTGCTAGTACCGCTGCTACTACTACATGAAGAAACACATTGATTTGTAGTAGTATCAAATGTCATACCATTTGAACAACAGTTATTTCCTATACATGTTCCATTTGATCTGTTTGACACCCAAGGATCGTTGCTACTATTACCACTACCACTAGTAACTGTACTAGGAGCAGCACTCGGATTAAAACTCCACAAATATTCTTGATAATTCATGTTATCACGGTTCCAAATAGACAATAGTGTATATACAATAAAAAAAGAGCCTATTACTGCTATAATACCTAATAAAATAAAGTAGATTATCTTTGGTAATAGACCTTTGTTGTATAAAAAAGAAATGATAATAATTGGGATCATCATAAAAATAACATACTTCATCAACTTACCATGTTCACTATATTTTTCACCATAATAGTCATTAATTTCTATGAGACGTATTTTATTATTTCTTTCTGCTTCCAAAACCTGTAACTTTTGTTTTGCTTGATTTAACTGACTTTCAACAACACCTATAACACGGGTTTGTTCAGATAATGTATTTTGAGAATTGGAAACAGCCTTTTCATATAATGTAGATATATTACCTAGTGTTTCATATAAATTAACTCTCATTTGAGAGATTGAATTAATTTTATCGATAATTTTCGCCTGTTGCTCACTTGTTAAATTACCATTGTTTTCTAAAGAATTAAATAATTCTTGTTCAATACTTTGTAAAGATTTAATATCACTTAAAAGTTGTTCATTCGTATTTTGTGATGATGCATTAGAAGACGACCCAGATGTTGGTTGTGATGGGCCATCAGATGGCAAATAGGAAATTGGTGTGTCGGATGGATAACTTGGAGGTGGCCCATCAGATGGCAAATAGGAAATTGGTGTGTCGGATGGATAACTTGGAGGTGGGCCAGGAGGTGGTGGAATATTAGATGGTGGAATATTAGATGGTGGTAAATTGGATGGCAAATTGGATGGCAAATTGGATGGCAAATTGGATGGCAAATTGGATGACAAGTTAGATAATATTTGAGAAGGTACTATTGAATTGAAAGACATACTTAATATTATAAAATATTATTATAATTTTGTATTATAATAATAACAGTAATTAATTTATTAATTTTTGATTTTTATTGCAATAAATACTAATGTAGCTGCTAAAATACTAAGTCCGATATAAGTATACTGTTTTTGTGAAGTATTAATTTTTGTATCAGTTAAAATATTATCTAAATTATTAAACCCTTCAATTTTATGTATTTTTGCATTAGTTATATCAGTTTCATCAAGATATTTATCAAAAGAAGATATATCTTTTTTCATTTGTTTATTTACACTATTGTTAATACTTGAAAAATTATTTGTAATATTATTGATCTGTAAAGAGAGTTTATTTAATTTTTCTTGCAAATTTTTTAATTGTTGTTTTTGACTTTGATCAATATTTGAAAACCCATAACTTGATTGCATACTTCCAGTTCCAATTGGATAATTTCCATATTGAACAGAATTTATATTATTTACATTACTACTTACACCTGGTGGAACCTTCAAAACAGTTTTATCGCGTATATATGTTGTTGTATTAGTACTAGGTGTAAACGTAGACGAAGAATAAGTATTAGATATATTTTTTGGAAAACAAGAAGGTGTCGGAGTTGAAGTGTCATATACAAAACTATTGCAAGTATCATTATTGTTACAAGCTTTCATACAATCGCTCACATCAGTAGAGTTACTAAACGAAGCACCTTGAATGCTGTTTCCATCTATATTGAAATTTTGTAACACTGTGCTATAAGTAGTACCATATGTTGTATTTGACGATGGGTAAGGATATAGTTGCGAGTCAGGGTTCACATATGCAACTTGTCCCATATTCGCATTTACGCCAACGCTTCCTATGTTGTATAATGCATTTGCCTCAACACCACCACCAAATTGTTTGTTTGATATTTTCTGACAATTTGGTTGATTTGTAAATGTATACAAAACAAGATTACCATCACTTTGCATAATTAAAGCAATATAACCACTAGGGGAGCCGACAAAATCACCTGCAGCCATAGTCGAACCACTTGTAATCCAATTTTGTCCATATTTACCATTTGCAGCGGCATACGCGGGGTTGGCATCTTGTTGCTGTCCCGATGTATTAGTTTCCCAAATTAATCCTTGATTGTCACTTGGACTAGTTCCTCTAGTAATCGTCATATTACCACTATCTAATAAAGTTAATACATAGTTACTTTGAGGTAAACTTGCATTATATACTGCATTAGACCAACCACCACCTGACCATGAGCCACCGCTTATTTGAGTACAATTTCCTGCGGGACCATATTCGCTTGTTTGTGACCAATCACTACTCAGTGCGCATTGAGCATTTGTTCCTGAAGTAGAGTCTTGTAATGCAAAATAAGTTGAACCATTTTGTTGTGCAATTTGTTGACATTGTTGTAAGTCATAACTTTGCGAACCTCCATTATACATAGACATTGCACGAGTAGGATTATCACCATAACAGCCAAGATAATTACTAGGCTGAGCTGTAGAATTTGGTGTACTGTAGACGGATGTTCCGCTTGAATTTATTACAGATAAAGCGCCAGTAACTGTTAAAATAGCACTGTTTCCAGTTTGTCCACTTGTACTGGACGACCATATAGTTGATTCTCCAGTCGGTACATAAGCATTTCCATATTGTGTACTGGTTGTTTCACTATTACTAACAGCACAATAACCTAATCCACTTGTAGTATCTACATTTTGTAAAGCAAAGTACTGATAACCATCTAAAATAGCGGATTCTTGACATTGAGAATAACTATATGTGCCGTTTGCAGTTCCACTTGCATTGGGAGCACCACCAATAAACGTCATTGCTGGACTTGCAGTATTATCTTGAAAACAACCAACATAAGTTGCAGTCGGGTTAGACACCAGTGTATTTACAAAAACATTGGTGCCTTCATTTCCGCAACTTTCACTCATGCCCATATTTGTGCCCATAATTAATGGTGGACTAGTAGGTAGTTGAGTACCTGGAATATTATAGTTACTCGACCAAGACATATTAACATCAACATAATTTGATGACGACGCGCTCGGACATCCATTTACTCCAGATATACTATTTAAAACATCAGTAGTTGGTATATATTTTGCAACACCTTTATTTGTAACATAGCATATTTGTCCAGTGGTAAATCTTATAAACTTGTTCAAATATGGGTTACTTGCACTTGTGCGATCACTATACTCTGTAAAGCTTTGTGAAATTTTATTAGTTAAATCAGTATATTGTTTCAATGTTTCATCATATTCTTGTTGTAACTTTGCAAGGCGTTCTTTCTGAGCTGGCGATGTATTTGATTTTATTGTTTTCAACAATGTTTCTGATTGTTGTGCTAGACTATCATTATTGGTGTATCCTTCTTTATAGTTTTTATTATACTGGTTATTATACTGGTTACTATTCTTGTTTATTTTCATAAAGCTATTATTTTTAGTCTCCACTGTAGTAGTAATTTTACTTTGATACTGTTTAAATTTGTAACCTTGTTCTAATGCAGGATTTGGCGTTTCTTTAGAGTACTTGTGTTTTGTATAAGCAATCGAATTTTTAATTCTTTTATTTGTATCATTATCATTACTTTTACTATTATAACTACTTTTACTATTATCACTACTGTTAATAATATTTGTTTTATTGAGTATTATATCTAAATTAAATAAATTATCTATTATTGTATCCATTTATATAAATAAATAAAATAATATGAAAAATGCAAATTAAAAGAAATTAATTTGCCGTTTTTGAACATATGCTACTAACATAAAACATAGAGTTGTAATTACAAAAATTGAAAAAATGATTACAAATACGTTCATATTTGCTTCCGACTTTTCGCTATCAGAAGTTAAAACAATTTTACTTACAAAAAATATACAAATCAATACTAAAAATAACAACAAGACAAAACTATAATAATTTTTATTCACAGTTAAAGTACTTTGCGTTTGTATTTCATCTAATGACTGAAACTGTGACAAGTCGCTTAATATTTTTTCTCTCTGTCCTTCTAACTGTTTGAAGTTTTTTTGTAACAAATCATATTTTTGCATTGCATCATTATTTTCTGTTGAAGGAGTATTTTTATTAGTTTGAATTATTTGCATGATTTCACCATTTATTTGCAATAATTGCGAATTTAAATTTTGCATTGTATATAAGTATTCTTTATTTTTAGAAACAATTGCATATTGATTACTTGTACCTGATATAATATCTCCATCACCGCCTCGTAAAAAACAATTGTTTTGCGTACCACTATTTGTGCTGTAAGTTGCCCCAGTACAACCTGACGTAGCACTACATACTGCAGTACATTGTCCAACGCTTTGAACATTACTACTTGAAATTGCCGAGTTTCCCCAAAATGTACTTCCTTTGATGGCTACTAAATTTGGAGTGGTCGATGTAGATTGACTTTTTGTAACACTTATTTTTAAATAGTTTATATAATCAGTTTGAACTTGTGTATACTGTATTAAAAGCGTATCATATTGTTTGATTAAACTTTCTAAATGTAATATATTTGAATTATTTTGACTTGCATTAGACATTTATATATTTAATATATTATATATTACATGTATAAAAAACAAGTATATTTATTTTTTAATGTAAATATTATAGCATAACAGAGAGATTGAAATAACTGACCCGCCTCCTAGTATCATTAAAAAAAAAGAAAAATATTTATTGGTTTTGTAGTTGACAAAATTTGATTTATTATCATTTTTTTTACTTTTTTTTGCTATATTTTTATATTCATTGCATTCGTTACAGTCACAACTTTCACTTAAATCGCAAAAATTAAACTCATAATCGCTTGGATGTTCTTTGTTCATATTGTTATTTACTTTATAACTAGTAATATTTTTATTATATTTTTCTCTTAATTTATTAAAAGCAATATCGTTTGAATTTTGTATATAATTTCTTAAATCTTTATTTATAATAGATTTATTAAAGTTATAAGTAAACATTTTAAATTTATATTATAATAAAAATCTTATAATATAACTCTATCTATTTATATTCTTATTACACTTTTTCTAAATGTATATTCTATAATTAGGTGTTTACTTATACGTCTTTACAGTTTTTTTACTTTTTTTGTATTTTCTTGTAACTTTTTTACGTTTCATTTGTTTACTTCTGTATGTGGTTCTTTTTTTGGTTCTATACTTCTTTCTATATGTAGTTCTATATTTACCCCCTTTAAAAGCACTTTCAGCATTTTCAACTTCACCAATGGTACATAATTCAATATTATCATCATATGTCTTAATATAACTATCCAATCTTTTTCGTTCAATACATTTTGGTGCAAAGATTGCCTCTGTTTTAAATGCTTCTTTAATTTCTTCGTCTTCGCAGCCATCTATATCTCTAAGCAAATTATTCGTGATATTTGTTAGTTCATAAAATATATTATCATGTATAGCTTTTTCTAATAACTCTGGTGTTAATTCTTCTCGTTGTTTTGTCTCACCAAACGGAGCAAATGCTTGAACAAGTATACTATTGTATACATTTATTTTATGACACAAGTTTCCATAACGATCATCTACTAAAAAAGTATTGAATTTGTTAAATCTATTTTTATATTTTGGATTATCCCATATTTGTTTTAAAGACTTTGGCATGTCATCATCTTCAATGTCTTCATTACCATATTTAAAAATAAATGTGTCTTGCGGTAGTCCAAACTTATCACAAATTAGCTTTGCAATAGCACTAGCATATTCTCTTTCTGAATAAGTCCATATTGCTACTTTAATTCTTCCAGAGTCCCGTGCCATTTCTAAAAATTCTCTTAACCCAGGTCTAAAAAAAATAACTTGTTTTTTTGTTTCACCTAAATCTACATATTGTAAATTTTTATCTATTATTTCTTTTTGTTCGGGAGTGATTTCTTGCCAGTAATGATAGGCGTTTTTATTAATAAATTGAATTAATGTTTCATCAATATCAAAAACAACGAGAATATCTCGTTTACTCATTATTATATATAAGTTTTTATAAAAATTATTTACGTATATATAATTCAACTATGTTGTTTTCCATGAAGAAGGAGGTAACTCACATGAGTCTTCATTAGTATAAGTATATCCTTTATTGCAAATAGGAGATAAAGGTTGATACAAGCCAACGTATAAGTTACAACTAGAAAAACATGTCAACTGTTGTTGTTTAAATATTTTAAAGTCAAAAATATAATTTGTTGGATTACTTTTTAACCAAAATACAGTGTCATAATTATCATCATTCCAATAAGGATAATATTGAGTATTAGCTCCAACTCCTGGCACGGTTCCTGGTTCTGGTGGATAATATGGACTAGTGTTATCATTACATTTATAGTTACCGTCGGGACATGGATTTTTAATTTTAAAAAATTCATCACCAGTTTTGCATTTATCAGGCAAACGATTTTTTTTACCTGCATTGTCTAGTAAATTTAAACACAACTGTTGTATTGCTGTGTGTTCCCAACACACTAATACATTCAAACCATCAAACGTTCCCGAGTTAAATAAATTTTTAACAACTGGCGCAAAATCACTAGAGCCTCCGAAAATAAACATAGGAATATTTAACATAAATGATACCATACTAATTGTGTGAACAGGTCTCATTGACGGATCTTCACTGTTATATGGACAAGGATTACATGTAACAATATATGAAATAGGGGTTCCATCTCTAGCTAATTTATTAACAAAATTCATTAGTCCGCAAGAACGATATATTCCATTTTGATTTAGTGAATAATTACTTGGGGGTGTTGAACTTTTCTCTCCGTGTCTTATTATAAATATGTTAGCGGGACCTTTTACATCAGGTGTAACTGGCGCTCCACTATCAGCTTGTTGTTGTGTAAATTTTGCTCCA
>Ga0114963_10004073_pt1 | contig 10005 bp, 11 predicted proteins | sample C_131016_EF_Meta_FD_87019 | JGI IMG/M metagenome (GOLD analysis project Ga0114963, IMG submission 87019) | Freshwater microbial communities from Lake Croche, Canada to study carbon cycling - C_131016_EF_MetaG | ecosystem: Environmental > Aquatic > Freshwater > Lake | place: Lake Croche, Canada...
ACTTCATCAATAGAGGTTGCCGTAGCAGCAATTTTACCATGCTTTTGGATTTATCGTGAAGTTGGTAAACACATATATAATAATTACTTAAGAAATAAAAACCCTTATCGAAAATGGATAGAAACATATGCTAGTCCAGAATTCGATATAGCTGTACAAAAAGCTATTACTATATTAGATAAATACGCTGAATCTGCTAGTAAAAATACCCGCAATGAGATGGAACAAGCTTTTATTCACAGCTCTCTGATGGAGTGGCATTTCTGGAATGATGCTTACTGTAAAAAAGCTATAGCATTGTAATCGTATTGTATTTTTTAATATACCAGGATAGGCTCCCCTCTATTGTTTCTCACATTCCAGAGTATTAGAGGTGAGGGTATTCATTATTTGTCTCTTCTTGTGCCTAAAAGTTGAAGCAAATGTATAAAAATATTGATAAAATCCATATACAAAGTTAGTGCACCAATTATGCCAACCTTTTTGAGCATTTTATTATTACCAGCTATATATAAATTAAAAACATCCTTTAATCTTTGACTATCAAATGCAGTAAGACCAGTAAAAACTAGGACAGAGATAACAGATATGGCAAAGCTTGCTCCTAAACCACCTAAGAACAAATTAGCCATAGAAACTGCCGATAAGCCTATTAATCCCATAATTAAAAAAGATCCTATACTAGTTAAATCCCTTTTTGTTATAACACCGTAAAAACTCATGCTGGCAAAAATAAAGGCAGCGATAAAAAATATTCCTGCTATGCTTTCCCCTAAATAAGCTAGAAATATTGAAGATATCGACAGGCCAAACAATATAGCATATGTCCAGTATAAGATTTGTGCGGTATTGATGCTTATCCGAGCTAATCTAAAACCAAAAACAAGCACTACAACAATTGGTGCAAAAGATATAAGTAATCCAAAATTGGATAACCCTATTATCTGACCGTTATGTATAATATAAAGCAGACTCATAGCTGTCTCTGAGAATAGAGTTAACAAAGAGACGCCACCAGTCAATATAAAAGCCACCGTCATATAATTATAAACTTGCAGCATATATGATCTAAAATTTTTGTTATATACTTTGGCATAATCTAAAAAATCTTGTTTTGAATGTCTCATGGCTTATTCTTTATCTTAATTGCATCTATTGTCTAGGCCATAATTTATTTTACAAGCCAATCCTTAACTGATCTACCACATCATCAACGCCAGGCACTGACCAGGCAGTAATCCTAGCCTCTCTCTTCATCCGAAGTCCTAACATTGCCTTTCAAAGTTACAGTACCACCATCAACTTCTACGTAAATATTCTTAGTATCAATATGAACATTTCGTTCAAGCTCTTTTACAAGTTCGACCTCAATCCCAGATGGTCTATCATTAGATCTAACTTTTATATCAGTAGTAATAAATGTGACACCATATAAATTTTCAACTATCTTTTGAGCACATTCTTTTTGGTAAGCATACTCGACTTCGCCTGTAAGTATTAGATGTCCCTTTTCTACTATCACCTCAATATGCTCATGTGGTACCAAAGCTTCCCATTGTAAAACATGTAGCGTTTCGGCAATTACATCTGCAGCGCTTAGTTTATAACCTAATGAAAAATCAACCTCTGTTTCATTAGTAACTTTTTTACCACCCTTATTCTGCCTAAAATCTTTTGCTTCCATATTATCTATCTCCGTTATTTAAATTTGCAGTTAAATACATTAGGATAAATCAAATTTATTTAGCACCCTCTAACATCATAATTACCTCAACATATTTAGATGTGACAATTATCAAACTCTGAAAATTAAATGATTATTTAAAGAGAAATTTAAAAATATAAAACTTATTCAGTTTTGTGGTAAGTTAGTAAAGGTTTAGGTGCTAACATGTAAAAATTCTTGTCTTCTTTAGCTTTTGCTTTTTGTATCTCCTCATAATACTGATCCCCACATTTAGATTGCATCATAGCCATAGGATGTTTTAAGTTAAAATATGTCTGATATCTTAGTCGTTTTGTAGTTTCCTTAAATTCTATACTATCAGCTAAACTGTATTGGCTGTATTCTGGGCTGTAATGGGTATGGAGCCTAGTAATATACGGTAGCTTTGGCTCACTTGGTGAATACCAAAATGCTCCTAATTCTTGTAGTTCTTCAATAGTAAGCGGGGTAGAAGTACAAGGCTTACATACATTCATAGGCCAAGAATATTCTTTACGTATTATGTCAGGATGCGAAGCAAATAGCTTATACATTAAATGACTGTAAAATTGATTGAAGTTACCAATAGTAGATATTGGTAAATCAATATTATTTGGGGTCTCATTAATTTTATAATTAACAGGTAGCACCTCACCTAAATTAGATAGTATATAGACGGTCATATCTTGATTCATGGAGTTAGGAGCATTTAAGCTTCCTACCCTTATTGGCAACAAAAAATTTTTACTTTCATATTCAATCTGTACAGGCGCCAATTGCGTAACCTTACTGTTATGATTCTTTACCTCGATTGCGATAAACCTCATGTTTTTTGCTATATATTTTTTTAAGATATTTAAATACTGCGATGGCAAATTATAATCATATTTTTTAAGCCAATCTCTAATACCAGCGCTTTCTTTAGAGGTAAGAATAAAAAATTTATGCTCACTAGTAGTTTTAGGAATAACCGAACCCAAACCAATAGCCTTATCCGTATGGTTAGCTACAATTGGTGGTCTCGTAAATGCAGTTGGATCACACGGATCAAAATTTATATACTCAATTAAGCGTGGAGAAGTATAGAGATCTAGTTTATTTATAAGTTTATAGTCAATTGTGCGGACATGAGGATTTTTTATGTCTGCAGGCACTGGCACTAGTAAGATGAATTGTTTAGCTTTTGTATCGAGGTCGCTAGTAAAAGTATATATAATTTTCTGATCCTTTTTAGCAATAACTACCTTAGAACCTTGACTGATAATTTTGCTACCGTCCTTACTGATAAATACACCAACAAAGCTATACGCTGGATTCAAATAAAAACCCATAATTACACAAATATAGATAAATATTTTAGTAATTTTTATGAAGATTTGCATACATACCCTGTGTTTTTTAAAACCATCTGATTACGCTCACCTACCTTACACTCTTAACTTTTAGGGCCAAAACCCAATAAGTATGTAAGTGTACATATGTTTATAGCCTAAGTTTGAATATTTGGATGTGATAATTGTCAACCTTACAAAGTAAATAATATAATGAGAGTTATTAAGTATTGCTTGCAAAATTTAATGGCCGTGCATACAACATCTTATAAAAGCATTGAATAATTAATAAATCACTATCATAATACAGCGAAATAACTTTTATAGTAGGTCATGAATTTATTAAATGAGTCTAGGTAAACACTTTTCTGAAGGTTGCTTTATGAATAATGAACAAATACAACATCTACCAATTTTTCAGAATCTTGATCATAGTATCCTAACTAAATTAGCTGATCATTCTTCACTTAAACATTATAAAAAATATCATTCATTTTTTATCCATGGTGATTCTATTGAGTATTTTTATATTATTCTCTCGGGCTGGGTTAAGTTATTTCGCAATACCTTAGATGGCCAAGAAGTGCTACTAGGGCTTGCTAGAGATGGCGATATAATAGGCGAAGTAAATTTTGACAAAGAAAAACATTTATTTAGCGCACAAACAATTAGTGAGGCGGATTTACTAGTTGTTCCGTATAATATTTTAAAAGATATTATAGAAAATAATGCCGGATTAGCCTTAAAAATTATTACAGCATTAAATTCTACTATTAACCACTTAGAGTTACAGTTTGAGCATATTAACACCATGAATGCGGCACAACGTGTTGGATGTTTTATCTTGAAACTATGTGATAGCAAACACCCTAATAATGTAGAGCTGGCATTGCCATATGATAAAATGCTTATTGCTTCTTATTTAGGTATGAAACGTGAAACATTTTCACGCGCACTTAGTGATCTGAAATCAATTGGTATCACCGTACATGGTAATATGCTTTTAATAGAAGATTTAAATAAGCTCATAAATTTTAGCTGCATAAGCTGCTCCCTGGTGTATGATGCGTGTAAAGATTAATAGCACCACTAACTTATCTTTCTGACCATCGGTACAAACCTGACTGATAAAAGATTTTCTTTTTTTATTGCGCCATTTAGCTTAGTGATTCGTATAAGTCCCTGGTTTACGGTACCAACCGGTATGATCATAATGCCACCATTTTTTAATTGGTCAACTAGCGTTTGTGGAATGTTTTCCGGCGCTGCTGTTACTATTATGGCATCAAAGGGAGAAGCACTAGGCCAACCCTCATAACCATCTCCTATAAGCACATGAACATTATTATAATTTAGTTGTTCTAAACGTTTTTTCGTTTTTTCGCCAAGAGGTTTTATTACCTCTATCGTATAAACTTCCTTACATAAATTAGAAAGTATAGCAGTTTGATATCCACACCCCGTACCAATTTCCAGAACTTTTGCATTTGGTTCGAGCATGGCTGCTTCAGTCATAAATGCTACTATAAAAGGCTGAGAAATAGTTTGTCCATATCCTATAGAAAGAGGTAAATCTTCATGTGCTAGTTGCTGCAAATTTTTTGGTACAAATAGCTCCCTATGAACATTAGACATCGCCTCTAAAACTCTTTTGTCTTTTATACCACGCTTTATAATTTGCTCCTCAATCATTGTCTACTGATTATTGATTTGCATATAATTATCTCCCGTACCGTTGGGTTGAAACAAAACTATAAGCACAAAAAATAATATATAAATTTTAAATTTCATTGCCCATTAACCAACTCTAAAAAATCCATACAGATTGAGTGTAGTGTTATGGCAAAATCATGTTGTGATAATTGTCAAACTGGAAGTGAAAATGCGACAAGCATAGCACTACACCAAGAAGTTTAAATAAAAGAACGCTAAGCGGTTGTTAAATTAAATGAGCAAATGCTTCTTTCTGAATATGCTCAGGCGACTCATGAATAAAGTCTTTGTCAATTTCTAAAGCAACCATTTCTTTTACTGATTTACTCAAATGAGTTCTGATATAGCCTAAAACTTTGGCAGGAGCAATTATTATTAAATGTTTATAAGTATGGTCAGCAAACAACCTTTCTAGCTTACTAAGCACCTCAGATATAAATCGTTGTTTTTCTTTTAAACGTTCATCTATATGAGGTTCGATAGCGTGTCTTGCAGTAGTTACACTGTCAAATGATCTGCCTAATGAAGCTTTGGTGTGATGTTCGCTACGATTTACATGATTTCCAAAAGCATGCTGAACTTTGATAAGTTTTTCACTGTTAGCCTTATGATAGAAAAAAGCTTGTTTTCCATCTATTACGAAAACGCAGGTTTTATTTTTTTCTATAGCCATTATTACCTCCCATAATTATGTTGCCGCCCCGACCTTACCACAAAAGCCTTAGATAAAGCAACATATAATGTTATAATAATTTTTATTTTTAAACTTGATAATTGTCACAAAATTATATTTTTTATTATTTATAAATATTTCTATAAAATATCTGCATAAGAGAAAGTTTTCTAGAATCTGAAATTATAATGTCACAAATCACTTTACTCGAAAAAGCATTGTGTACTAAATATTAATCTATTATTATTAAGCTAACTAATATTATATTAAAAGTAGGTACTATTTATGACAAAAGATGAAAAAGATCAACTAACTCCTGAACTGATAAAAGGGTATCATGACATGGCAGAAAAATCTATGAGCCTATCTCAAGAAATAATTGATGAATTAAAAGGCGGAATGATAGGTAATGAAGATGTTTCATTAGTGAGAGGAATACAAACAGGTTTAGATCACGCAGCACATACCCTATGGATACTAAGAGATAGAGGGTTAGCAATTGATCCAACCGTGTTACATCAATTTAATATATTAAATCAAAATATTGCAGTATTTAACAATGCAAATCATCAAAATCTTATTCAAACAAGGGAAATTGGAGATATCACTGAAATGCCACGTAATGAAGCTATTGAAATTGGCGGCAGCCAAGTTACTAAAGATAAAAAAAATTTATCTGAAGCTGAAGTGCATAAGTATGATAGTGCTATAAGTAAACTTAGAAGAATTAAAGAAGCTTTAAGTAGCGCTACTACCCCTGAAGCAGCAAGGAAGTTGATTGCAGAATTTTTAAAAGCATCTATTGGTATTCCTCAAGATATTATACCAGCAGATTTATCCTATAGCACAATTGAGTCTATGTATATGGGTAAAATGTCAGAGCTAACAAACACTATGACAACGGGGGAGCCCAACGGTAAAGACAAGGAAAGCGGGGAAAAAGCTGCTGAACTAGCTACGGTAAGCATTAAAATTGTAACTGAAGAAATTAACAATTTCTTAGATAGGGATGAGATAAAAGCTAGTGGTATTAAAAATAAAAAATGGGCAAAAAATCCCTCTATAATGACTGCTAATGACGCCATGTCATTTACAAAATCACATGATAAAGAAAAAGAAGAGGAGCATATACTTATAGGGTTAGTTTTAAGAGATCCTGCAGAAAAAGTTTTAGAACGTATAGACTTAGCAAGAAATGAGCTTATGTTAGTACATAAACATGAAAATCATTCTGAAGTAATAAATTATGATAATAAAGTAATTAAAGAATTACAAAGATATGCTGAGACAACCACTAAACTTGGAGAAAGATTTCAAGATAAATCAGAAGTATTGAAAAATACTGAAGTTGTTAAAATATTAGGTGAAGACAAAGCTGTATCAGAAAGTCAATCTTATGCAGATAAAGGAAAGGCCATAGAACAATACGCTAAAACCCTTAGTGATGATTTAGCGAAAAGACGTGCAAGAAGGCTTGTAAACGCAATGACTCCCGAACCAGTACCAACCGTACCACTATCCCCTACTTCCACTCCTAATAAACCAACCACACCAACAAAGGGCAATCCCATAAGATAAATAAATAAGGTAGAAAAAAATATATCATGATGTTATAATCAAGATTAGTTATTCATTTTATTTAATAATTTAAACTTGGAGATCAAAATGGCAAAAGATAAACTTACTGCTGAAATGATTAAAGGATATCATGAGATGGCAAAAATAGCTATGGGTCAAGCTCAAGAAATAATTGATGAGTTAAGAAGCGGGATAGATGATGAAGATGTTTCATTAGTGAAAGGAATACAAACAGGTTTAGATCATGCAGCACATGTCCTGTGGATATTAAGAGACAGAGGAGTAACAATCGATCCAACTATATTACGCGAATTCGATATATTAAATCAAAATATTGTAGCACTTAACAATGCAAATCATCAAACTCTTGTTCAAACAAGGGAAATTGGCGATGTCACTGAAATGCCAGGTAATGTAGTTGCCACTACTGGTAATGGACATCACGCTGTCAATAATACAACACATGGTGAAGATAACCATGGCCATGGGCATTACCACGCGATGGGAGAGGATCATCCACTTGTTGGCACCCATCAAGACAGTGGTTGTTGTAGCAGTTGCATAGTAATGTAATTGATGAAAATCAATATGTTGTCGGACTGATAGGATATACCCAACAATAAATTGACCTCTGCTGACATTGATTGAAAGAAAAGCGCTAGAAAATTTGAAAAAGCTATGGCTCATAAGACCGAGCCAACTTGACCATTATCTCCACCCTCAACTCCCAAAAAACCAATAACACCAACAAAAAATACTCTTACAAGCTAAGTATTTATAGAAAAAATATATCCTTATGTTATATTAGCAATTATTTACTTATTGTTTAATAATACTAGAATTGAGGTCAAAATGGCAAAGCCAACGGAACATGTTATTGATAAAATGGTTACAGGATATCACCTAATGATATCAAGCGGCCAGGAAATAATAAATGAATTAAAAAACCCTACTTATGTGCATACTGAGGAAAGTACAAGAGAAGGTATATGGCGTGTACAAAAATCTATAGATCAAGCAGCATATGTTTTATGGAAACTAAACGACAGAGTGATGTCAATTGACCAAACAATGTTAAGTGCGTTTGCAACATTCAATCAGAATATTGTAGCATTTAATGCTGCGCAGCATGAAACTCTTGTTCAGACAAGAAAAGTTGGCGATATTACCGAAACTCAACATAATGTAGTTTTTTCAACTGAAGATGGGGATCATGCCACTAATGGCGCAACTCATTTGGCACCTGGTGAAGATAACCATGGGCCAACGGGCCACCATCTTGCTGGCATATCTCTTGAAAATAGTGATTGTTGCGCAGCTGCGCAATGATGTAATTGATCAATCAGTTTGCTTGGATTAGTTTTTGCCTCAATCATAGGTGCAGACAATGTTAGTACTAAGTTCTTTTATATAAAAAGAGCATTAGATTAATTGAATAAATTTGATAATTGTCACATACAAATATTATTTATTATTTATTGTTATATATGAGGGTCAGATAGGTTAGTTCGTGTATGTACCGTCTAATTCTCAATTAAAATAAACTTGATATAATTATAAAGGAGGATGATATGTCTACTTTAAAAGATAAATTTGATAATGTTGAGAGAGAAGTGCGTCATTCAGCAGAAGATGTTGCACAGGAGGTAAAACATCAATTTAATGATAATGAGCAAGTCCCTCCGGCTGAGGAAGCAGGAAAAGGAACAGAACAAGCCGAGGGAAGTACAACTGAAGGTGAAGGTGGAACTCTAAAAGATAAATTTGATAATGTTGAGAGAGAAGTGCGTCATTCAGCAGAAAATGCTGCACAGGAGGTAAAACATCAATTTAATGATAATGAGCAAGTCCCTCCGGTTGAGGAAGCAGGAAAAGGAACAGAACAACATGATGATCTATAAAATTTAAAAAACTAAAAATAAAATAAGGGGCGTGATGCCCCTTATTTTATTTTGTTTAACTGAAAAACCTTAGAAGAATTGACAATTGTCACATTGATATATTCCACATTGTTTATAGTAGGGGTGAGATTTTAATTAATCTCAACACACGTTAATTTAGTTAAGGAGCATTATATGGAAAATAAAAATAATATAAAAAATAAAAATAATTTAAAAGATTATCTAGTTATTAGCGCCTTAGGATTAGTTTTGTTCAGTTCGATTGGATATGGCGAAATAATGGGAGTTGCAAATGCCGATATTCAAATTTCAAATGAAAGAAGTGCGGGTGAAATAGTTGATGATGCGACAATTAAAAGTCTGATAAAAACTAAGCTTGCAGAAAACGGCTTATTTACTAATGTTGGAGTTAAAGTAATTGAGGGCAGAGTTTTGCTTACTGGCAAGGTGAAATCCCCACTTGATAAACTAGAAGCTATTAAAATAGCTTGGGTGCAGTCTGGAGTAAAGGAAGTAAATAGCGAAATTGTTGTGACTAATAACACTTCATCTTCAGCAGCACAAATAAGTAAAGATAGTTGGATTACGTCTGAAGTTAAAAGCAAATTGTTAGTTACCCCTAATATTAAGTCAGTCAATTATAGCTTTGAAACTATTGATGGGGTAGTCTATATTCTTGGTATAGCTCAAAGTCAAGATGAGTTAAATAAAGTGATAGAAATAGCTCGTAAAATAGGTGGAGTAAATAAAGTAATAAATTACGTAAGGATCAGCAAATAATCAAAGAGATTATTACGGACCATTTACAAAAACACAAAGTGATTTAACATACTTAGGCCATATAGCATGGGCTTAGGCCAAAAATAGGCTCATGCTATAATATTTCAAGGGATTTTAGTTATTATATAAAAAAATATAGCATGCTGCACCAATGTGTGTTATAAAAATTTAGACGTGTCTATTACTACACTTTACAAATGCCAGCTCTAATTAAAAAAACAGTAAATTATACTAACATATTTTTACTAAAATGTGTAGTATGGGTGGCAATAACGAAAACTAGGTAACATAATGTCTAAATCTGCTGATCAATCCCTAATCAAA
>Ga0114963_10004076_pt1 | contig 10004 bp, 2 predicted proteins | sample C_131016_EF_Meta_FD_87019 | JGI IMG/M metagenome (GOLD analysis project Ga0114963, IMG submission 87019) | Freshwater microbial communities from Lake Croche, Canada to study carbon cycling - C_131016_EF_MetaG | ecosystem: Environmental > Aquatic > Freshwater > Lake | place: Lake Croche, Canada...
CACAATTTGATAACTAAAGGCCGTATCGACTGTGGCGCCTGCTACTAAGGAGCTGCTGATCACAGGTGCAGAGGCCGAAGAGTTGACCGTAATCACTAATGTGGCCGTTCCTGTCCCTGAACCATTCGTTGCTGAAATCGTCACATTCGAAGTTCCCGCTACAGTCGGAGTTCCTGTGATTGCTCCCGTTGATGTGTTGATGCCAAGTCCCCCGGGCAACCCTGTCGCTCCATAAGAGGTCGGGCTTCCAGAAGCAGTGATCTGATAACTAAATGCAATACCCACCGTCCCCGATTGTGTTAGGGAACTACCGATCACCGGAGGACTGACAGCCGATGCCGTTTTCGTCACGATGATGTTATCCAAAAAGGCCCGCTTGGCAGTCGTCGCAAGGGTAATTGTCGTGGCCGCCGTACCAGTCGTGAAATGCAAAACTTTGTTCTCAAAGGCACCGCTCATGACACTGGTATAAGTTGCCGTTTGAGCCGTCTGTCCACTAACCGTGACAGTGATACCCCCTTCGACTGACGACCAACCCTTAACATCGAAACTCACATCGAATGGCCCGCTACTCAAATCCAAAGTCTTGCTGGTAATCGAGCCGGTAGCACTGCTCGTCCCAAGCTTCAATGCACCACCCGCCTGATACGTCTTTACGACGGTCGGAAACAAAGTGTCTCCAGCCCATGTAGTCGACTGATTGGTCGTGGATGTATTATCCCCGGAAGTCAGGGCCGCAAAATTTTCACTCAGTACTATCGGTATAACCGTGTAGTTTCCCAAGCTGGTCACAGTCCCATAGGCCGTGGCCACGGTGATCACACCACTGGTGGCCGATGCGGGGACCGTTGCCGTGATCTGGTTCAAGGAATCAACCGTAAACGCAGCGTCCACTCCGTTAAACTTCACGGAAGTGCCCGCTCCGACCGCGAAGTTATCGCCTACGATGGTGACGAGGCTTCCGGATACTCCGCTGGTGGGCGAGAAGGAGGTTAAAGTTGGCTGCCCAGTTCCCGACAAAACCCTCAGGTTTACGACGGAAGAAATCCCCACCGCATTTTCGCTGTCGGTTGCTTTCGCGGTGAGGACATGCACTCCGCTGACTGTTGGAGTCCATACAACCGAATAAGGGGCAGAACTCACGGAACCCAAGGACGTTGTCCCATCAAAGAATTCCACTTTGCTGACCACTCCGGTCGCCCCTGTCAAAGTCAGGTCGGTCGCCGTCGCAGTCAATGTAACAGGGGTGTTGGGAAGCACGGTTGTGCCCTCTGTCGGCGCGGTCATCACCACGGTTGGGGCCGGATTCCCTTCCGCAAAATTATAGGCGACTAAGGCAAAATCCTGATCCACCGTTGTCCCGTAGTTCGGGACGCCATCCGAATTGATGTTTGTGGCAGCCACGGTGATCGTCACATTGCCGCTCGTACCCGCAGGCAAAAACACGCTTTCCACATTGTTTCTTGCGTCTGCCGTTCCCCCGGCAGTCGAATTTGCCCCGGTAAAAACGTTTCCTTTGTAAGTCGTCCCGTTCACAACGACGGTTAAATCGATATTGTTTTTATACGCATTCCCCGTGGTCGACCCCGGTGCATCCGTCCACGCTACCGTTACCCGGAACGGCTTCCCTGTTGAAGTCACGGTCCCCGTCCAAGTCCGGCTTTGCCCGGTAGCCGTAAAAAGATCCGCCGTCACTTGATCTCTCAGCAGACGGGGAACCCCATCAAAGGAAGTCTCTAAATTCACCATACCCATTCCTTGGTTGTTGGAATAAAGATTATCGTTAGCGGAAACTCCCGTCATATAACGGGCAGAATTCATCATGAACCCCTTCACCATCGCAGGACTGGGCGCCGCAGACCCCCGGTTTAAAAACCACTGATAAACGAGGGCGGCACCTCCCGCCACTCCGGGAGTGGAATGGCTTGTTCCAGAAGAGGCAGTGTAAAACTGCTGTCCTGCCGAAGGGAAATAGATGCTGCTCACCCCTCCGCTCACTCCCGACCCGTCAAAAACCGACAATTTAGTTCCCGTCCCGCTCATGGTCTTGGTGGCTTGCGGAACTCCCCCGGAAACGTGGGTTCCTGGTGCCACGATATCCGGCTTGGCCCGGCTGTCCGAACAAGGGCCCCGACTTGAGAAATCAATAATATCGTTCGCACTATCCGCTCCGGTATCGGCCACCCCGCTACTGTCCGCACCGCCAAATGCCTGAACATTTTCCGCTGCACCGACCGTGATCACATTCTTCGCCGTTCCAGGCGAGCCCACGGTCTTGGTCCCGGAACCGGCATTCCCGGCCGCAAAAACAAAGGTCATCTGCTGGTTGCCCGCCGCGGCAACAGCCGAACCCGTCGGCTGGGCATCCCTCACCAAGGCATCATAGCTCTGCGCATCCACATCGTAGGCACCTGCCGTATCTGCTCCCCATGAGTTTGAACTGATCCTCACACCATCGCGGTAGGCACGGGATGCCAGATTGGGGTAATTGGGATTGGTAAAAGAACTGGTGTCAAAAATGATCGAGCCCCCGATTTTAACAAACGGGGCGATCCCCAACCCATAGTGAAACCCGAAAGCATCCACGTGCGGCGAAGTGCCCAGAGTGACATCGCCCCCAATGATGTGGGCGTTAAGATTTCCGTGCCCATCCGCCGCCTGCGTCGTGCTCCCCGTGTTCGCCGTCCCCTCCAACCGGTTGTACACCACCCGGGATGGGCTGCTGTTCAGAATGGTTCCATCCTTGTATAGTGCGAAGTGATTGGGCGAGATCGTGCCGTTATCGATGGGAGAGTCGGTCACGTCCACGACCAAGCCCGAAGCATCGAACTGCGCCTGGGTAAAACCTTTCCCACCCAGCCAAGCGAGATAGCCCGATCCAAGCACGGGAACGTTTCCGTTCAACTGACCGGCCATAATGATCGCCTGCCTCTCACACATCATCTTAGGTGTGGTGTACGGCCCAATGGAGATGATGTCGGGCTGTTCGGCCAGCTTGGCAACCTCTGCTGGGGGCAGACGAGTGATGATGTTATAATACTTCCCCGCGGCCCCCTCTTTGACGGTCGTAGAGAGTTGTAGAGCTTTAATTTTTTTCAAAGTCTCGATGTTGGCCTGCGGATTGAGCACCATCTGGACCGCAAAAAGCTCGGGTTCCTCCCGGCTTGCCCCCAATGCTCCCGGCTGGATCTTGTCCGTTGACCGGTAGCTTCCCTCCCAGCGGACGTAATTCTTGTCCGCCATTCTTTTTTGCATCGCACTCAAAACTTTCCAGTCGCCGTAAACCAAGTAAGCGTTTTCGGGAATATAATCGACGATCTCGACGCCGAGCCGGTTCAATTCCGCGATCCAACTTGGTTGCACCGGGCCACTCCATTGGATCAACTGAAGCCGCTTCCCCGAAAAGTAAGTCAAGGGTTGGCGCCGGGCCTTTGTCCCAGGCAGATCCGTGTCAATCGGTCCGGCGTTCAGATAAATGACATTCGGCAGGGGTGAACCATCCGCCTTGACGAAGGAAGATTGCGCGTTGGGGATTGTTGGACTGGCCGAGGAGGCGGCACCGGAACTTTGCGGAGCATCTTTTTTTGATTCTTGTAAGCCAGGATTCTCAGCTTTGGGATTGGTTTCAGTCGCGACCGCAACTTTTTTAGTCTGGCTAGCCGAATTCTCGTCCCGCCGAAAGAAGAGCAGAAATCCAACCAAAAGAACGATTCCGCCCACAAGAGCCAAAGCTCTTAGGATCAATGATTTTTGTTTATTATTTTTCGTAAAATGCCTCTTACAGGACAAGCTACCGATGAAACCATTTTTTACTAGTTCCGGGGCACATCCCTATGGTGACAATTTAGTGACAATTCCAAACCATCTAAATAATTGACCTTTAATATATTACATCGTAACTAGATTTTCTTTTTGACTCGAAGAGAGCGCTGGGAACGGATTCCTAAGGTTGGGTAACCCTGAGGATCAAAAATTTCTTTGTCTCCCCTTGGGTTTTGGGAACGGATGCGGTTCTTTCCTCATAATTTCCGCGATCGACGGATGTTTCCGTTACCCCAACAGAACTCCAATTATCCCCGGAAAGATCGCTACTCCATTCCACCATTCCGTTCACCCCGCTGATTTCTTTGCTTCTCCGATAAGTGAGCGAGATGAAATCTTGACTCGGATTAGCCTGAAACGCGACAAGACTCGCTCCATCTCGTGTATTCGGATCCAGTCCCATAAAATATTCCATCAGGTTCTTGATTCCATCCCCATCCGAATCCTGGTCCACGTCCACCCCCGATAGATTGTAACTGGCCAACCACTCGAGATAAGTCGGGGAGGAAATCAGAAAGTTCAATGAGATGGGATTGCCTGACCCCACCGAGTTGCCTGCCGTCACGGTGGAGGTAAACGAACCAAGCGAAGTGGGCGTTCCTGAAATCAGACCACTTGTAGAGCACCGTAAACCGGGAGGAAGTCCGGTTGCGACAAAAGAAGTGGGGTTATCCGAGGCGGTTACCTGATATTCAAACGAAGTTTTCAATTTTCCTGTTAAAGTCGGCAGACTGCTGATCACAGGAGTACGAGATTCGTTCAATATCGTAACCGTAATCGGCACCGATGTCGTCTCTGCCCCTTCACTATCCGTGGCTTTTGCCGTGATCACATAACCCCCGCTCCCAGATGGATTCCATGAGATCGAATAAGGGGCGCTGTCATCCTCACCGACCTTTGTGCCACCGACGAAAAATTCCACCTTACTTAAAACGCCGACACTCCCTCCATAAGCTAAGTCGCTCGCGTCCGCAGAAATCGGGATGATCGACCCCTTTGGGAAGGAAGTTCCATTCCCCGGGGAAGTCACGGAAACCGAAGGAGAAGGATTTACTGGGGTTCCCTCCCCGCCCGTGACAATCAAGGAATAGGCCTGATTGACTCCACGGTTCAGGCTTCCATCCAACACCACTGAAACCGTGTAGGTCCCTCGATTCGGGTTTTCAACGAAAACCTGCTCCACGTTGTCCACGTTGTTCTTTCCACGAATTGCGGGTAGCGCCATCGAAGCTTCGGTCCAAGTACCGACAAAAGGCATCACATAAGGCAAATTTGTGGTTCCATTGGGCGAATAGATTTTTAAGTCTAAGTTCCGAACAAGATTCGGTGTTCGGCTGTCCGTCATCGTCTGTGCCGAGCCTGCGGGATCGGTCCAAACCAAGGTTGCACGAATTGGACTTATCCCATCCCATACAAACGTGTAATTGTTCGTATAAGTTTTTACTCCGTTTCTGGTGTAGGACAATGTCCCCTCGATGAGTTTGGGCCGATTGGTATCCGCCTTATGAGCCAGAACCACGTCTGCGGCCGCCTTCATATTAATCAGTCCCCAGCCATACTGATAATCAGGTCCTGCATTCCCCAAATCGTCTGCCGTGTGAATCATCAATGCTTTCAGGGTGCTCGCCCGCATCCGTTGCCCAGAAAACTCCCGGGCATAGAGTTGTTCAATCAAAGCTGCCGATCCCATGGCAGATGGGGTCGCCTGACTGGTCCCACTCTTGGAAACATAGGCCGTGTCAGCACTTGAACTGGATGAGTAAAGATCCCATCCGTTGGCCACAACATCCGGCTTGATCCGACCATCATCGCACGGCCCCCAACTGGAGAAATAGGTCATCGACGCGCTGCTGAGAGATCTTTGTCCACCTGAAACCGCATCTTGAACCGCACCGACTGTCATGATGTTTTTTGCCAAGGCATCATAGGTGATGCTTTGATACCCACCCAAACTATTCAAAGCGGGGTCGCTACCAACAGCCGTCCGACTATTGCCCGCTGCCCAAAAGATTAGGTAATACGGCAAACTGCTCGCCAATGCATCCGTGTTGCTGGGTTCACTGTTATACACCCCCATATCATTCGTCGTCGCACTATACCCATAGGAGTGATTCGAAAGCGGAATCTTGGAACTGTCGGTTGCTAAAGAAGCTCCAGCTGAGGTCATCTCCGTATAGTCTGAGTTCCAGTCGTAGGAGTTAATGTTTACCTTCGACGCCATTCCCTTCGCATTCGTGACGACCCCAGTCGCACCAATGGTTCCCCCCACATGGGTAGCATGGTCGCTGTCCGTCATGCTTGTGCTTGGATCCATAATAGAAACTCGCCCGGCAAGCTCTTGGTGAGTGGACCTGACTCTCGCCTCGTCCCAAATCCCCACCCGGATTCCGGACCCATCCAGCCCATAAGGCGCTGCACTCAAAAAATTCGCACCACTTGAGATCGCGGCGTTCACATTGAGAGTTTTTCGATAAATCGGCTCTTCGCCGCGAAAGTCATAAAGCACCGACACATTTTCTCCTGGTCCTTCGACTCGCAAGGGAACATTCAATTCCTTGGCCTTGGTCAAAACAGCAATGCGCTGTCGCTCCTCCAGTTCCTGCATTTCGGCGACGACCTGAGTACGAATAGCGGGAATAGCTAAATCTTTGTCCTGAACAATTTTTTGAATCGTCCTACCTGCTGCAACACTTTCCCGAAGAGTGGGAAGAATCGGTTTGCCTTGATCCAAGACAACCGCTCCCTGGATTGTTTTTGTTCCTGATTTCGCAGGCGCGGATTCCGCTGTTTCTTTTTCAGAAGAGCTCCCATCATACTCATTTACAGTTGCCGATTTTTTTGATTTTTCCTTCTGAACTAAGGAAGGATCATTCCCGGAAAGATTTTGCGTTTGACTTACACCAAACCCGCGATTTCCCGAATCTGAAATCTCGTCCCCGTGATCCGCTGTTTTTTTATCAGCTTGAACCACGCCATCTTTTCCTCTGATAGGAGAGGAAAAATGAAAAAAGAGAATCCCCGCGGCCAAGAGGGCCGTAAAAACCAATCCAAGCAATAATCTTAAGTGTCTGTTTATCATGAGCTTAAACTTTTTACATCACCCATGAGATCCTCTATCTGAATTTTAGTCCTAAATTTCATTTTCGCCACTTTGATGTTTAGACAAAATCCAGCCTTAAAAGTTCAATCAAAAAGAAGTGAATACTCCGAAGAATCAATTACTTGCAAAAGGCCAACTCCCCACCTACTCCGATGAAAAATCAGCTCCATTTCCAAACCCATTTTAGGTAAAATTTACTTCGTCAGATCAGGTTCTCCGAACCCCCCAAAAAAATGAACACCAACGAAACTACAACTACCCCTTCCCAGACGACCTCCCGGTTCTGGCAGTTCTGGGATTGGTTGATCGTTTTGTTGGCGGTGTTCCGTAGCGTGGAGGTTCCCGCAAGAGTTGCCCTGAAGTTTCTTCAATCCTCTCCCTCAACCGAATTAGCCATCAACCTCATCAGCTGTTCGATTCTACTGCTCGATATCCCCCTTCGACTCCAGCGTCCTGTTCAGACGGCACGGGGCACCCTGCACGGAATCCCCGCCCGTCTGCATTATCTTCGCAGTTATTTTCTATTCGATCTGATCGGCTCCCTTCCCTGGGGACTCATCAGTAATCACTTTTTACCTCAAGGCAACTGGTCGGTGCCGATCTCGTTTCTTTGCCTGCTCCGGTTGGCACGGGTGGCGGCGTTCAGCCAAAACTTTGTCCGTACACCGTCCCGATTCTTTATCGCTCGACGACTCACCGTGTTCCTCCTTTGGATTGCACTGGTCATCCACTTGCTCGCCTGTGGATGGATCGCTGTTGGAGGAGTGACACATGGCCTCACACCCGGTCATACCTACATTCGGGCCCTCTACTGGTCGGTCACCACCGTTTCCACGACCGGGTTCGGCGATATCACTCCGAAAACCGAACCCCAGATGATTTACACCATGTTGGCGATGATCCTCGGCGCAGGTCTCTACGCCACCGTCGTGGCCAACGTCGCCTCCCTCATCGCACGTGCCGACTCTGCCCGGGCCACTTTTGACTCGAAGATCGAACGACTCAACACGTTCATGAAGTACAAGAACATGCCGGATCCACTTCAAAAAAAGATCCTCGGATATCATGAATACCTTTGGCAGACCGGACTAGGCCACGATCATGAAACTCTTTTGGAAGATCTCTCGCCGGGTCTGCGGCGTTCCGTGGGTGTTTTCCTTAACCGACATATCATGGAACAGATCCCCATGCTACGAGGCGCCGAAACGGCGGTCCTTCACCGGTTGATCAGTGGGTTAACCTCCGTCGTCTACACCCCCGGGGACACCATCATTCAGCACGGCGAACCCGGTTCGGCCATGTATCTGATTAACCGTGGCGAAGTCGAGGTGGTTGACCCGAAACAGGGCGTGGTGGCCACGATGGGCGAGGGTGAATATTTCGGGGAACTGGCCCTGCTCGATCCTGATCGTCCCCGCTTGGCAGATGTCCGGGCCAAGACCTTTTGCGCCCTATCCATGATCAACCGCGAAACCTTTGCCATGGTTCTGGAACAGTTTCCCGACTTTGCCGCCCACGTCCGGAAGGTCGCCGCTTCACGGTTGGCCGAATCCAACCTTCGCGCCGCCCAAATTTAACGACTCGGAGCCGTTTCCTTCCTTCTTTCGCCTCACTTTGTTCCCAGTTAGCCTCTTCCCGTATGCCTGCAGGCCCCCATCTCACCATCTACGACACCACCCTTCGCGATGGGGCTCAGGGCGAAGGCGTCCACTTCTCCCTTTCCGATAAACTCCGCCTCGCCGAACGGCTCGCTTCCTACGGACTTCACTATGTGGAAGGCGGTTGGCCTGGTTCGAACGACAAGGATCGGGATTTTTTTGCCGAAGCCAGAAAACTCCGTTGGGGTTCCTGTAAACTTGCCGCATTCGGCTCCACCCGACGACCCAACGTCGAAACCTCCGATGATTCACAAGTCCACCTTCTCCTCGAAGCCGAAACCCCGGTCGTCACCATCTTCGGGAAAAGCTGGCTTCTTCACGTGGAAAAAGTCCTCCGCACCACCCCCGTTGAAAACCTCCGCATGATCGCCGATACCGTTGCTCTTCTCAAAAAAGAGGGGCGAGAGGTCATCTATGACGCGGAACACTTTTTTGATGGATATACTTCCGACCACGATTATGCCCTTCGCACATTGGAAGCCGCCGCCGAGGCGGGAGCTGATTACCTCGTTCTCTGCGACACGAATGGAGGCCGCCTCCCATCGGAAATCACTACCATCGTTCGGACTGTCCAAACCCGATTTCTCCAGACCAAGGTCGGCATCCATACGCACAACGATTGCGGACTCGGCGTCGCCAATGCCGTTGCCGCAGTGGAGGAGGGTGCCCTCCAAGTGCAGGGAACGATGAACGGCTATGGAGAACGTACCGGGAACTGCAATCTCACCACCCTCCTACCCATTCTGGAACTAAAACTCGGAAAAAAAGTCCTGCCCGAAGGAAATCTGCGGGAACTTTCCGAACTTTCCGGTTTTGTCGACGAATTGGCCAACCTTCATCATGACCCAAGGGCCCCCTTTGTCGGCCGTACCGCCTTCGCCCACAAGGGAGGCATGCATGTCAACGCCGTGAACAAGATTGCCTCCAGCTTCGAGCACATCGATCCCTCCAGCGTGGGCAATCACCAGCGGATTCTCGTGGGAGAACTTTCAGGCGGAGCCAATGTCATGATGAAGGCTCGTGAACTCGGCCTCACGGTGGAGGAAAAATCTCCGCAAACTCGTGCCATTCTCGCCAAAATCAAAAAACTGGAAAAAGAGGGTTATGAATTCGAAGCGGCCGATGCCTCGTTCGAACTCTTGGTGCGCCGATCGCTGGAAAAGATTCCCGCCCCGTTTCAGATCGAATCCTACAAGGTAGAGGTGATCCGGGCTCGCCCCTCAGCTCGTGAAACCAGCCATGCCACCGTTGCCGTTCAGATCGGGAAAAAGATTCAGAAAACTTCCGCTAAGGGAGATGGACCCGTCAACGCCCTTGATGCCGCTCTGCGCAAGGCCCTTCTTCCCTCTTTCCCCTCCCTTCGGAAAATGAAGCTGATCGACTACAAGGTTCGCATTGTGAGTTCCCGCGGAGGCACAGCCGCA
>Ga0114963_10004077_pt1 | contig 10004 bp, 14 predicted proteins | sample C_131016_EF_Meta_FD_87019 | JGI IMG/M metagenome (GOLD analysis project Ga0114963, IMG submission 87019) | Freshwater microbial communities from Lake Croche, Canada to study carbon cycling - C_131016_EF_MetaG | ecosystem: Environmental > Aquatic > Freshwater > Lake | place: Lake Croche, Canada...
ATGACATCGACTGAATTGCGTCAGCGCCTATGATCGGCACCACGTCGGTAAACGAGTCTGGCCGTTGCATACCGTCCGCGCTATTACTTTTTCTTGACGTGATCGATACCGGCGTTCGTCGTTTGAATCAAAAGCATGAGTATGAACGCTGCGTCTACTACGTTATCAATACCAGTAGATTTATACTTGTCGGCATTGAAAGCGGCGCCAAAATGCCTGTTGGCTGCAGCAATCATATCTTCTTTGCCCGCTTTACCGTTGCCGGTAGCGAACTTCTTGATTGTACTAATAGCAAAACCGTTGCATAGCACATTGCCTTCTTCGGCCCATGTTGCCACGGTTACCTTCATACCACCAAGCACTTCTGACGCGGTAGCAACCCGAGAAAGCACGGCGGGAATGCCAAACTTTTTGTTAACGAAGAACTCTTTCGGCGGCGTGTATTTTACGTCTTCATACCCGAGGACATCTGGATTCACGACGTTCAAAAACGCGCGCAGCCTGACAAACCGCGCAGCCTTGGATTCCAAGCCTTGCGGCGACAAATCCCATTGAAACAGCTGCAACTTTTCCTGCAGCATTTTCTTACCGGGAATGAAGTCGTAAATGCCGACGCCGCAGTTACTGCCGAGATCAAGCCCAAGAAACCTAATTGCCTCGTCTGACTTCTTTGCCAACTTTGCCCGAAACAGTTCCGGGTCTTTGTACATCCTGTACTTCGGCATATATGCTTTCTATCGGCTAGGCATGAATACTTCTCGAATTCGTTGCCACAGTGGTTTCATTTGTACAACTGGCGCAACTGGTAACGTTGCCGCAGCTAATTGCTCGCGAGCAGCTTCAAGCTCTTTATATAGCACGTTTAGCCGTGTCTGCAATACGTCATTTCGCATGCGCAAATGCTCAGCGACGAAATCGGCATCATACGAGGGTGCGCCTGTTGCTTCTGCAAACACTTTTACGGCCGAAGAAAACCGCGCCATGTTTGCTTGCGCTGGAGACTCTTCACCAATAACTGACACTTCACGCACCGCCAAGAACCACGCAGCACAGCACACTTCGCCAATTGCGGCAAACAGTACCTGCCGCAACGCGTAGCTGAATTCCACAAAGTTCCGCCGCGCTAAAGCCTGCTCAAAACTAACTACAGGGTCTGCAGCATTCACAAAGTCACGCTGTGCTGCCGCAAGAGCTTCAGCAATTTTGACAACGTCGGTTTCTTTGATGTTGTGCTTTTCGTACCACTCGGTTGCTTCTGGCGACAGCGATGCAATATCTAAATTTTCAATAGCGTGCTTCATCAAAGTTGGTGTGATATAAGCGTAGTCCCGCTCTGGGTTATACATCGGGCCGTTATCGCCTTTTTGTCGATATCCAATACTACCCATAGAAATCCTCGCGCAAAAATAGTTACTGGGTTAATTCACGTCGGCTGCCGGCTGCCCGACAACGCACACACATAAGTCCTGTATCTGTCGGATCAAAGAAACTGTTAATTTTGCAGTTCTCACAATATCGCGGCTCATACGTGATCGGATGCACAGCGTATTCACAAACATCGTGGCCCACATGACAGACGGCGCACGGATGATCGTAGCCCTGCGGACAAGGCACGGCGCGGCATCGTACTTCCAGCAATTGCCGATTAGCTTTTACCATGCTGCCGCTAGCACTAACACGCGCAAAATAGGGCGTCGCTCCACTACGATTTGCTTCAATATGCGCAAAAAATAGCAGGTTTACAAACTGCGACGGCGTTGAGTACGGGTACTGACCCCACGGCGCCGAAAACCCTAGTGCCCGAGAAATTGCCCGACAATTACCGTCGGACAAGAACTGCGAAAAAGACATTGGACACGGCGTACCAGCTAGCGCACGACACTGTAATAATTGCCCTGAATTGTTCTTACGAAAATAAGGCCGAACGCTGATTACACACACTGGCACCAACTCGTCAGCTATTTGTTGCGTCCACGGCAATATTGGAATACCGTCAATTAAACGATCCACATTACCGGCAATACGCCACGCTAGTTCGCCAGCTGCAGACTTGATCAGTATTGTGCCCGCAAGCGCACGAACCGAATCAAACACAGCAGTTTGAACAACTGTTTCTGGTAGCACAGCCAAAATATCTTTGCTCATATCGTAGACAACGGTGCCGACAATATGCGCATCGATATACGGGCGAAGTGCGTCTTGATATAGCTTGTCGCGGCGAGCTTTTATACGAGAGTAACTAAATACTGCCTGTGTCATTGTTTTGCGCCGCGGCTGGTTGCTCTGCAAGGGATACCTCAGTTGTGCCGCCTACTGAATCAGGCGGCGTGACTGTAAATTTACGATCGGGATTACTTGTTTCCCAAGCCGCGCGAGCCTTACCGCTTGTTTCTTCTGTCAACGTTGCAATGTTTTTCACCGCTGCGGCTTCTTGCTCAAGCTGCACAATAAGCGACCCAAGTTCACTCGACAACAAGCTGGAAATATCTCCCACGCAAACAACTGTTTTCACAGTTGCTGTTGTTAGTTCGCTTACGTTGCCAGCTTTTGCAATACGAAATCGAAACGCGATCTCGTCAAGCTGAACAGTATCGGGCAGTGGCGACGTAATTGGCCGACCATTGAGTTCGTTAGCCAACAACTTCAGCGCATCAAAACGCTTGTAAATCTCTTCAATTTTAATTGCCGAATTTTTAATGAGTTCGCCGGCGTTGACGCGGGCTGCTGCCTGTTCTGTAGCTGTCTGCAGCGCTTTTGTTAGCGCTGATGCGTCTAACCGAACCGGCACATTTACCATCTGCGGCGCGGGTGTTTCTGTTTTAATTGCGTCCACAATTGTCGTTTTTGCTGGTCGAGCCATATTTTATTCCTTTAAGCTGTAACTACCGCAAAACCAAACCAATACCGCAAACCAGTATTGATATCTGTATCAGAATCGTACAAAAGTTCAACTGGATACCCAGTCGCCACATAAAGATGCGTAATCCCTGCGGGCAAATAGCTTGCGCAAGTAAGTCCCACCTGCAGCGGAAAAGCTAACGCCAAATCCGCCGAGGGATTTAATGTATACGAAAACAAAGGCACTCTGACGTACTCGTCGTGCCCGGCATAAGACCATTGCGGCGTTGTACCGGGCACAAATGACTCCGCCAATATGTGCCAATTTGCTGGGCCGAATTTTTTACGCGCGCTCACAATTGCCGGCTCAAACGGCATCGTAGCCGGCCAGTTTTCACGGGTTTTTGCCATGTCCAATCGATCAACTATCAGTTTCATTGGGGTAGTCAAAACCTATAGGGTTTTCATTATTGCCGCGTTTCGATGCCGCAGCTTCCAAGCCAGCATCATTTGCGTTGATCCAGACACCATCACGAAAGTGACAAATTGCCAGATCTTGCTGCCGACATAACTCTCCCAACATGACGTCTACGCCGCGATGTTTAAAATTCTGCGCCGGCCAGTCAAACTGCTGCAGCACCGACGACCGAATAGCCCACCAGCTGCCAGATACAAATTGCACGTAAGACTGCGGTTCTTTTCCCGCATACCACGGCTGCGCTTTAATCCAATCAGGCTGATTGCCAACCAGCCGCGTCTTATACACGGAGCCGGCCAAGCTGCAGCAGTCTAACTGTTTTTTGAGCCGTGGCAACCACTTGTCCGGCTCGGTGTCTGGAGCCAGACAGGAGTCATCGTCAAACCAGATAGTCAGCGGCGCCGTCATAGGTTGCGCTAAAAATAACCGCCGCATCAACGGATACTTATGCATGTTATGCGGCGAATCAATCAAAACAGCCTGCCGGAAATGACGCGCTATTTGCTCTCGTACAAACTGCCGGGTGCTATCCCCAACGGCATTGCAGCCAAAACGAAACTCGACATTTTGTTCGGCTAGCTGGCGCATAGGTTCGTTTAAAACCCGCTGCGCAAGTTTGAAGCAATAGTCGTCGTGCCCGTAAAACAATACGCACACGCAGACATCAGCGGGTCCGTCCGCCATAGTCAGCTCCATCCGGCAGGCAATTTTTGATTACAGCTTTACATTGCTGCGCTGCGACCGCGCCACAGCCACGGGCAGTATAACCGGCGCAACACGCGAGCGGGCAAGAAAGTTAAGCGCTTTGAAAACTTCTTTGGTGTCAGGTGTATCACCGTCATTGATAGCTTTTACGGCCTCTCCCACAAGCTCGACAAACTTTGTGCGATCTTTAGCTGAGTTAAAACTAAACCTGACCGAAAACTGCGTGACTGTTTTACCAGCGTGTTCATCTGCAACATCATTCCGCTCCCAAGATTTGTTCGTGCTGCTGCGCGTGTAAATAGTGACCAAACGACCAAGAAAATCATAGATAACCAGCACTGACGACTTGTCTAAATCAGTCAGCAATGAAAACACATGCGGAAACTTCGTTGACGGAATGAATGGCAGCTGCCCAACAGCCGTTTCATCCAAATTAACACGCTGCAGCTGCACAGGAAAAACTCTGTCACCCAGCTTCTTATCCGTCAATGAAAATTCAGCTTCAAGACCGCCAACCCCGGGCTCGATTACCACGGGGACATTTCGCACCGAGAACATACAAGCCGCCTTTCACCTTGTGATACCTGAACGTCGCTTCGGCTTCGGTGCCGTTTCTTCTTGATCATCCGTGTCTTCATCGCCCTCTTCGCGCCGGTCGAGTTCTTGGTTGACCTTACGGCACATACCGACGTGATCAGAAATCAGATCAGATAGCTTGTCGAAATTCTCAACAATCTCGGTCAAATACCCACGCACCGTTTCGTCTAGCTTTGTCGGCGAGGCGTTCACGATGTCGTCATAGATGTTGTCTTTCTTCTCAGACAACCACAAGTTCTCAGACCTAGCAATAAACCGGCGCTGATGCTGCAGCAGATCGTGAATCTGCTGCTTCAGGCCCTTTGGCGCCCTATGCGTGCGACCACTGTTCTTCTGCTTGCCGCGCAGTTCCTGCAGCTCTGTCGCCAAAGCTCGGGCTGTGTAAGCCTCTTCAGCGCACTTCTCTTCAATTGACGACCGCTGATTGTCGTCCGGGATCTGCGCCAGCAGCTGCACGTGCGACGTGGTAAGCCGCCAACGCGGCCTGTCAGGACAGCGCAGGCTCAGCAGGCGAGTAATCTCGCCCTCAGTCGGATACTTCTCGAAGAAGTTGACCGCGCCACGCAGCTGCTCCGCCGTGTACACAGGCGCGAAAATTGACACGAGCAACGATGCGCCGTCTACGTGCGACGAACGCTGCTCGGCAGTCAGATACCGCTCAGGGTTATTCTTGACTTCTGAAATACGATGCCCGACGCGCCAGTACGCCGTCAAACTAGCCACCTGAATGTCGCCGAACAAATTGTCGATTTCCGACACCACTTCCTGCAGCGCGGGCGTCAGATTTTCGTGGCGAACCAGCTGCTGCTGATTGTTGTCCACGATTTCAGCCTGTATCGCCAGCGCCGCCTTTGACTTTCTACCCATTGTCTTCCTCCGTAAATAAATGACCAAATCCTACTTACGCTTTTCCGTTTTCTTTGTCGGTATCAGTAACTTCATTGCAGTTGTCTGCAACGCGTCACGTATACCGTGATACTGATTTTTGGAGCACCGCAAAATTGAACAAAACAAATCGTACCCGTTACGCGCGGCCAACGTTTCTTTCGAGTACGCGTCGAGCGGATCGCGCGGCGCCAAATCCGCGCCAACAGTCGACGCATTTTTCACTACACGCTTTGCCTCGTCTTTAGCGATCTTGAATTTCAGTAAATTCGCAATCCACGATGCATGCGCCGCGTCGTTAGTAGTTTTGTCGTCAGAGAACCCTAACGGCAACTGTGCCAGTCTTTGAATCTGCTTGGCCACGAGATTCATGTCGATCTCTTTCTCGGCCGTTCTAGATATCAAAATCGCCGTACGCCCAGACAGGTCGGCACCCATGTGCGCGAGTCTGGTGGCAGCGTGGGGCGGCTCAACGGCTATACCAAAACGGGTATAAATGCACGTGGACGCATGAATAGCGTTGCCGACATCCTCTCGATTGGAGAAGCACCAGCCGGCGGCAAACGTGTGCCGCTGGTCGGAATAGATATCAGTACGCCGTGTCGCCGGATTGATGAAATACAGCCGCAACGCCCGCCCTACTAATTCAGCCCGTGAAAACTCCGCCTGCGGTTGTTTGTCAAACAGTTCGTTTGTGACGATGTTCAAAAACGTGCTGTTCTCCAGCAACCTGTGGTCGAGCCCAAGAAAACCCTCTACCGATTGTTCCCTGTGGTTGACAAGCAGGCTACGTTCCCGCAACGCCTCGAAACGAATGCGCAGCGTGACGTTGTAGATGTTTACTGCTGCCGCAACGTCTGTAGCGCGATCAGCTATCTGAACGCCGCGCATGTTCTCGCCAGACAGCTCGGTAAACAGCACGTTCAGTCCGCTTGATAACGAATTCGCCAATGCGGCAAACCCGATGGCGTTGAACCTGTATCCGTTCTCACTGAGCCGGCCGTCAGCCGTCATGCTTAGCTGGGCCTCATCTACAACCGGCACAATCTCAGTATTAGCCGCCCGAGTTGCTAGAAACTCTTTGCAGTCCTCAAACTGCGCAGCCGTAAACGCGAACGCCGATACTGGCGCGAAGATACTGCCCGCGTTATGCGTGACGAGTGACACAAAACCGCTCCGCGTCGATCAATCTACCCAGTCTGACCCGATAGTCCTAAAAAACGAAACCGTCGGCTCAACCAAAAGCACGAGGTTATTCATTGGACGAAACGTTGCCCGCCACTGAATCCGCGGGTACTCACCTGTTTCCGTATCGATATTGTGCGCGCAAAACATCGTGCGAGTTACGGGGAACAAAAACACAAACGGACGATTCGAATCAACTTCTTGTTTGTGCAAGTTATTGGCAACCGCAGCCGCCAGTCGGTTCTTGACTTTACCCGGATTCTTGAAGATGTCCAGCATTGTCAACTCATGTAATCGCGGGATGCGCTTACCGCACAGTACCCCCGGAAACCGCCGATACGTCGAGTTGAACCAGTTGAAGTTCAGATGGTGATGACCGGTAATCTCACGACATTCGTTTACCAATCGCCCCCATGACGCCCGTTTTGCCCCGCACTCTGTAAATACACGTTTGATAATCCGTTCCTCGAACGCCAATTGCCTTTGCGCTCGAATCGCGTCTGCATTTTCACCATTCTCGTTAAACAACTCGCCGAAAAACTGATCTCGATCCATGTGTTACTCAATCGTGATGCCGTGTGCGTTACGAATCATGTCGCGAATTTCTTGCAGATGCCTGTCAATGTCTTCGGGCAGATCGCCGTGTTTGATCAACCCGCGACAGTGCTGATCAATTTCCCAAATTAACATCCTCGCAGCCGCACCTTCGACAGCTGCGGTAAATTCGGACTGCTCTTCAGGCAACGTAAATGACAACGTAGCTTTAGGCATCTTGCTCTCTCGCACGCATAGCAAGTTCCGGGTTTTCCGCCGCCCACGCTTCTAACTTCTGTTTAATCTGCGCCTTGCGTTCTTCCATAGATTGTTCGTCATCGAGGGGTTGCCACTCACCGCACCATTCAGCCCAGTCGAGATCAACGTTTGGGTGCCTCCAATCCGGGAGATCCATATTCTCTTTTTCGCTAAACCTGTAGCCTGTAAACACAGGAGGATACCGCACACATGTCGAATCCATGTCATCGTAAAATTGGCAGTTCAAACAGACTTTAAAATCATGACTCATTGGTTATTGGCTCCGGCGGAATTCGCGCAAAATCTACGTCGTCTCTAAACTCGCCGCACCATTCACTCCGCCGCACAAGCGGCCAAACACCGACCAAACTTGCTGTATCTTTAGCCGCGCGCGCTACTGGTGCGTGTCGCCTACAAAATCCCTCACTGTTGTCATTTTCGGGGTGGTCGTAAAAGAAACAGTTAAAACAAGCAACAGCCTGCGCGTCGTTATTTAAATTACTCATCAGTCAACTTGTCCTAGCGGGTCAAAATCGGTCGGAATGATTTCGCTGACAGCGCTTGATGCGGCCATCAGCTCGGGAACGTCGGTCATAGAGTTCTTCTGCAGCTCCGCCATAACCTGCTCGCGGAACTTGCGCGCCGGGTCACAGACGGGGTAGTCATTCACGCCCAGCAAGCCGTGAAGCAGACCCATGACCTTCTTGTTGCTTTCCAGCGCCATCGACGCCTCAACCTCTGACAGCGCGTCCTGCTTGGAGATACCAAGCGCGTTGGAGAACACCAGCGGCACATCAGCGTTCTTGGTGCCGTGCTTGTATTCCAGATCGCACACCTGCCTGAGAAGCGCCGGCAGCTTGGGGTCGGTGCCCGGCTGCGGTTTCTTGTCCGCGGCCTGCAAGTCCATCAGCAGTCGAATCGTAGCCGTGTGCCAGTCCCAGTAGTGATACTGCTTGTTGGTGTACGTCTCTTCACCATTCGCGTCTCTGCCGGCGACGATGTCGTTGTACCACATGAGGTTAACAACGATCTTTCGACCGGGAGCGCCAAGGTTATTCTTGGTTGCCGAGATACGAACTGATTGGCCTTCGTACCTGCCGCCAGTGATGTTCTTGGCAGACGCTTTGGACATATCCAGAATTAACGTCGGGTAATAGTCCAGAGATGCGCCACCCGGAGCGTACTTCTTGGGCGGACCGAATCCCATGGAATTGATTTCCTCCTTGAGATGATTCGTGGCCACCAGCGCGATGGGATAGTGCCGCAGCGTGGGCACCAGTGCCGTCCGCATGAAGTCAGACAAATTCCGGGCCAGATACGGATGGCCCGCGGCAGCATGACCCTCGTCAGCCACCTTTTCAACGCGCCTGTCAACCTCGACAGCCGAGATTGAGTCTACGCCGATACAGATAGGAATAACCCGATCAGGAGCGTTCTCGGCGTCGATCTGCTTGTGAATAGCTTGACAAAAGCCCATGTACTTCTTCTGCCACTCTTCTACGCTCGCAGCCGTCGTGACCTTCGTGCGGGCCATGTACTGCTGGTTATGACCAAAGATGCCGGACATCATCGTCGGGCTGCCCTTGTTCTCTGTGTCGATCATGATCGCGCCGCCGCCATAAACATGGAACCAGCGCATGATCTCAATCAGGAACGCAGACTTGCCGGCGCTAAACTCGCCGCGGAGCTGGGTGAACCGGCTCAGCGGGAAGATGTTCGCCTGCAAAAGATATCTTGCCGCTAATGACGGCAGCGGCAGGCCGATCAGCGGGTCGTTATCCTCCGCTGCCGCCTTGAGCACTTCCGTAAACATCGGATGCTCGCCGTTGCGGGCGTGGATATCAACCGGCTCGTTTGCTTCTTTACGTTTCCTGCCCATTAAATACTCCACGTTTTATGTGCGACAAATTCGCTTTGCAACTAACTAAGCGTAACTTTGCACGTTGTTTGTGAAAAAGTTGCCAACAGTTTGTCAGTTCGTCGTCAACGAAAGACTTTTTCATTTCATGGTCGTTGAACCCAGCAATTTGTACCGTATCAACGTTTATTCCATGTTGCGCGATAAACGATTGAACTAAATTTTCAAACGTTAATGGCGGCACGTGATCAACGTGCGTATTTTCTGCTGATAACAAAATGCCTAAAATTGGACACCGCACGTTTCCTACACCGACAGCATCAAACACCGCGTTACGGTACGAAATAACTTGATCAGCAATTGCGTGGCGACAAGCTTTTCGAAACAACGCTTCACGACTTGGGGGACTTAAACAATTCTTGTAGCTGAAATCGGTTGCAGACCCGTTTACGCGCACAATTTCGAAATGCCGCGATTTCCATCGTGGCTCTAGCCGCACGCGAATACTCTCTACACCCGGGCCAATTTTTCTTTTGGCCGCTGGGTGCAGACACAGTAGGTCAAACACACACTGAAAATCGTCGTGCTGTAGCGGTACGCCTACAACAGCTTTACGCAAAATGCCGCCAATATGCGATTCAACCGCTTTTTTCGATTGAAACGATA
>Ga0114963_10004079_pt1 | contig 10003 bp, 8 predicted proteins | sample C_131016_EF_Meta_FD_87019 | JGI IMG/M metagenome (GOLD analysis project Ga0114963, IMG submission 87019) | Freshwater microbial communities from Lake Croche, Canada to study carbon cycling - C_131016_EF_MetaG | ecosystem: Environmental > Aquatic > Freshwater > Lake | place: Lake Croche, Canada...
CGCCCACCATACGAGCCAGACCTTCACGAGTCTGCGCCGATGACACGGGGGCGGAGATGATGTCTTGCTCGGACAACACGCCCTTGATGATACGAGATGAACCACGGATAGACTCAAAGAACCCACTATTCACCGTAATCACATACAACTGCGCATTCACGGAGAAAGGGTAGGGGTTGAATACTTGGAGGTTAAACTGGAGCGTAAAGTTGCCGACCAAACTAGGGGCTTGTCCGGGCTGGAGCGTGATGTCCTTGGAAGGCTTGAGGATGAGAGGACCACCCGTAGTCGGCACTCATCCGCCAGTTCCGACGCCGGGGTAGGGCTTACCACCAGCCGTGTAAGTCGGGGAGGGATTACCACCTACCATCACACTTGAACGAGCCAGACCCGACCACTGGGGGTAGGACATAGAAAGACCGTTGGCGTGGGTCATAGCATAGAGTTCCTCCGTTGTGTGCGACGAGAGAAGACCAGAGAAGTTGTCAAAGTTGATTGAGAGAGGGTTCTTGATTCCACCAAACGCCGGAGAGGCAGAGCAGATAGGCAGATAGGCATCCGCATAAGAGGGGTCAAGAGGGTCAAATGAACCAGCCACTTGTGTAGGCTTGACATAGATGATGAGTAGGTCGGGAATCTGCGGGAGCGTGATTGTCTGGGACTGAATCTGGTAGGCAGAAACAGTAGCCGTAGTGCTTCCAATAGACGCATTCTGGGGGTAGGCAACCAGAGAACCAGCGCTCGTGCCTTGCGTAATGAAACGAGGGAACTCCATATACGGCACGACTGACTTAGGAGGTAGAGGCACATCCAGAGAAGGCGTGAGGAACTGGACGTTCATTACCGCACCAGACCACACCGAACTCGCATAAGAGTTCCAAGTAATGCTTGAACCGGATACTATCGCATTTGAGCCAAGGTCGCCGAGTGTGCGGAATACACGGGAGAGCGCCAGACCCGACTTGAAGTTCATCACCAACTGGATGTTGTTTATGCCGAACAAACCCGTGTCGTGCTCGTGCTCGTCAGCAAATACAAAAGGGGACAGAGTGAGTTTCTCCGTAGAGTAGAAGGCTACATACAGACGGTAAGTAGTGTAGGGAGTAGATGAGTTAGAACCAGAGAGCACGGGGATGCCGTTGCGGTAATATACCGTGTTGCCGGTGTATGTATCTGTATAAGAACCGGAGCCTACGAGGACTGAGCCGTTAGGCTGGGTGAATACAAGACCACCCCAAGTGCCGTTAGGAACTTCATCCGTATTCATCGCCTCGGAGTAGCCATTCATAGGGCTATTGATTGCTCCGTTAGGGGCTTGTCCGAGGTAGTTGGCTTGGTAGCGGTCAAGCATAGTCGGGCAAGTGCGCTGGGATGTATTCTTCTTGTAGTCCGTCAGACGCATAACCTCCGTAAGCACATCTTGGGAGTTGATTACCGTAGTAGTATCGTTGATTGTAGCCGTCATCGTCTGACACATATAGTTAAGCGGAAAGGGGGCAAGAGCAATATCCTCACCCGGAGAAAGGACGTTGTCATAGGCGAATGTAGCGGGGATGCCGTAGGTCGTTCCGCCCGTCTGGTAGTTAGGATTACCCACACCAGTTGTGGCGGTCTGGTAAGCGAAGGCAGTAGGGGCAGTAGGTAGAGTCACATCCATCTGAAAATACGCCGTAGCCGACCAACGCAGAGCCCTATCTACAAACACATTCTCGGAAGGAACATAAATGTTGAAAGTCTGCTGGGACTGGGTAGAGGCAATAGCGTTAAACGGGGCATTCGTCAAACTCAAAGCGCCCTTCTCCACGGCGTAGCGGGGACGGGACTGAACGATACGGTCGTCAAAAACAGCCTCCTTCTGGATGTCGGCACTCATCTTATAATAGAGGCAAACATAAAAAAATCCGGAGAGTCCAGAACTTTTTATGGATTTTATAAGACTCAGTTCATCGCTTGGCGCTGACCCTTGGCTGAAATCATCTTCTTACGAAACATCAACTTTATATTAACCGAGGACAGATTAAACATAGAAATAGGGATTAACTGGTTAGACAACCGGTCTTTCCAAAATATCTGGATGTCTATCGTCCGGAGTTCTTGACCGTGTCCTTTCTGAAAGTCAGCCATTCTGAACTCAGCCGTCGGGGAGTAGTAAATGAAGTTTCTGTATCCCTCGGGGTTAGTTGATAAATCTACTGATACATCCGCCATTACGGGCTGGAAGGCTGACTGACTTACCGGAGCAGAGTTGCCGATATTGTATCCACCGAGAACATTAGGAGGGGCTTGTTGCTCGTTAAAGACCGGCATTAGATTTGTCGTGAATACTATACTATCAACGGGACTCCAGAGAGAACCCGTGCTTCTATAGTCTTGTGTCATCTTCACCCACTTCACCGGAGAGGGGGTCGCAACGAGGGCAGTAGGGCTATTAATGTTTGCGCCGGAGTCCAGCACGGCTACATTTAATAAGTATGAAAAACCCGACCCGAATATCTGTGTTCCCGGATACGCCCATCTATCCACCACTACTCGGACTCCACCGACGACTGCGTTGAATGTAGGGTTAGTGTTATTAAAAAAAGTATTATCAAAGTTTGAAAATAGCCCCCACATATTCGTGTTAAAATATAGTTGGAGGACTTGTGCCTTGGGAGCACTATAACCTTGTGCCGTCTGTTGCGCTAATGGTAGATACACCGGAGGGTAGTTAATACTGAATAATCCCGTATTAGGGTCATAACTCATAATAGGTGTAGGCATATCCACTACCCACGCAGCGTAGTTAGCATAATACGCTCCACCAGCAGTCTGATATGCTTGAAACAACTTAAGATTTGCCCGTTCCAGAGCAGTCTGAACTAATGCGACGAAGTGGGAATAAGTCAGCACCCAGTAATATTTACTCGCAATATCTTGAGGACTTCCACCTCCCGCACCGTAGAACTGAAACCCAGTATTCGTGTCTGGCGTAGGTGCGCCTACAGTTCCAGCAACACTACACTCGTAATACTGGGTAGAAACTACGGGGTCTCTGACGATGTTGCCTTTAAAATAAGTCTTCGTTATATCCCAAATACCCACATAGTTCTTGTTGTTTGTAGAAGTAGGAATCGGGGCTATTGTCTGATTACGCACTTCTGGCTGATACTCAACATAAGTTAGACCACCGTAATCACTTGAATAGTAAGGGTCTTCATACCCAGAATCACTTACTACATTAATCCCGGTATTATCTGAATATGACAAACCGAGTCCATACACCGTAAGATTGGGGTCGGTCTGCCCCGTATCTGACTGAATCTGCGGAATGAAAAGAGGCAAGTTCTCATTAGCACCATTCATAGAAAAACGGATAATACTATACTGGTAAAGGGAGGTGTCCTCAATAATCGGCTTCTCACGAGTTTCGTTGAAGCGGATAGGCGGGTCTCTGACGGGAAAGTCATTATCATTTACAACATCATCTGTCTCATTATTTACGATTGTAGCCGTGTAAAATATTACTTCGGGCTCACGATTATCACCGAGGACATCAATACTGCTACTGAACCGACTCATTCTATATACTCTACATAATATTATTTGCCGAGTTTATCTGCCGTAATACCCGAGACAAAGTCGTCGGGGGACAGTCCAGACTTATCCATAGAAGCCTTATACTTCTCTAACGCATACGGAAAATATAGGCATCTAACCACGCTATGACGACCGCAAGTATTAACATCCATCCTATCCTTCTGAAATCCGTATGTGTTATAAATAACCGGCTTACCGGAGGCTCGGAGCATTTGAGTAAGTATAGGTTCAGCCTCTCCAAGTTGTTCTCGTCGTTCCATAGGTAGGGTCTTGAGAGGCTTGTCCGGAGGCTCTCCATAGGGGTCAAAGAACTCTATACCATTAGGCTTATTTAACATACAGACCCAGTGTCCGCTTGTTTCAGACTCGGTCAAGTATAACATAATACAACGCCCCTTACTATCAAACGCCTCACTTATGTTAGACATCCCTTTCAAGTCCGGATAGGTTATGATACTTATGTCATCACCGAGAATCTTGCGAATATCTGCGTCAGATAAGGGATACGATTTAACCTTGCCTAAACCACGCTCCGTCATTCTAATATATACTATATAATAGAATGTCAGACTGGGGGAATCCACTCAAGCCCAAAAAGGGAAAAGATACAAAGAAAGTCGTTGAGACGGAACTTCCCCTATTCAAGAGAGAGAAACTTTCTCTGAGTAAGTCGGAGGCAAAGAAGGTTTTAAATATGTCAGTTGATTTAGGCTTTCATCAGATTGAGTGGGTTCAGAGGTGGTTAGAACAACGAGTTCGGGAGAGATGTCTTCCTCCACAACTGTCGGGAGCAAACGCCTTCGCCAGTATTGCCCTTTTTCTATCCCCGCCCGATGTGATTTCTCTTTTGGACGATATACGAAGAGACTTCCGGGCGACCCTTCCAACTTCTGTAAAGGATGAGTTCCCGATTTCTGTTCTTGAGGCGTCGGACTTTTCAAAGTTTGTGCCCGAGCCTTGAATAGCCAAGAAATAGGCATTACTAATAGATGCCGACAATCAATCCCGAGAAATGTGTCGCACTACTTTATAAACTCCATACACTATCATTAACTGCTTGGGACTTGTCAAAGAATGACGAACTCACGAGCATTTTAGGAGAGGCGAAGGACTTGCTTGAATCTATGATAAATACTATTGAGACCGCTTATTCTATGGAGGAGAGTTAGGGGTTGCGGGGGGTTGCCCGAACCGCTGACTTTCCCATAAAAAAATGTATAAAATAGGAGTTGGATATTCCGCCAACTCATCCAGACCTACCCACTTTTTTTTTTGAAAAGTGTGCGATTTGGGCAACCCGGGGCAACTCCTTTCATTTCTTCTAACATAGCCTTTGTCTTCTCATCTTGTAATCTATACATAGTCTGTCGTAGTTCCCATTTTTCACCCATTACATAGAGGTGATAAGCACCAAAAGTCATAGCAACACCCGTATTCTTAAATCCAGTCCATATAATATCTTTTACTCTATCCATTTTCTATTGGTCTAAGAGATAAGAACCCTTGCGTGTTGAGGGCAACCCTCTATGATACTTAAGGTTTTCACACTATTATCATATATAATGAGTAAGTGTAAGAAGTGTAAGCGTGAAGTAGTTATTGGAAGTTCAACGGGTTTCAAGTGTCCTAAGTGTCCCGTCGTAGTGTGTAGAACTTGCGATGATAACTCAACAGTTTTTGTGTGGTATGGATTAGAATGGGATGACAAGGATGGTTCGGATTTATATTTATGTCCTAAGTGTCTCAAGAAGCATACTACGAAATCAGAACCCGAGCGTGTTGAGCAGATACAAGCCACTGGGGATAATGCTTAAAAACACAAACCCATCTCCCCATTTTCTTCAAATCCCTTACATCATCCTTTGTCATACCTACGTGAGATTTTAGTAGATATGAGAGAGCCATAAAACTCGTAGCCATAGGATATACCACTATGTGAGTAGCCTCGTTCAATAGCAGTCTTGTTTTCTTGTAGTTCGTGAGGTAATGACTTAAACAGAGCATAGTAGTTTTTGTGTGCCGTCCCATAGTCGCCAAATCATCAATCAGTTTATGAATCACTTTCTCGGCATTCCCAGTAAAAGTATCGTAGTCGTCAAATATCACGAGACATTCTTGGAACTCCTCAAGTGTAGGATAATCATCAATAAGACTTTGTATCTTAATGCGTTTGAGTTCCTTGAGAGCGTCCAGAGTAGAATCCTCTTCCAGTTTAGAAATCAAATAAATCCCACGGTCTGGAAAGAGTTTCTTGTAGCATTCAGCAATCCCTTTGGCTATATGACTTTTACCAGAACCGGAGGCTCCCGCAATATAAAAGACCTCACGCTTCTCTGGGTCGGGAGAGGGTATGAGTTGAAACTGACCGTCATCCGGGATGTCAATCTTAGTAGTCTTAGCGTTGTCAGCAATAATGCGGTCGTATAACTGTCTGCCGAGAGCGCTCTCGCCGATGAGTTGGTCGGAGGACAATCCCTTTGAATGAGCCTCTTGTAGCCGAGCCATCAGTTTCGTTCTCTCTGCGGGTTTCAAGTCTCTCATTTCAGTAGAATAGTTATTCGGATTAATATGAAGTTTAGGTTTAGAACCCTTGTGGTCGTCAGTATGAATGTAGGCAACCTTACCATCATACTCACCACCCTTAACAATAGCAATCGGCTTAGCGCCCATAACTTTATCAAATGATAGGCTCGGCATTATATAAATACCGGAGATTTTTTTAAAAAATGAGAAACACTAATCCAAAAGTATATGATAGGTAGAGAAATGACTACCTTATTCAATATGCCCCTCCCCGTTCTGCCGTTTGTCTGTTGAGGCTTTCAAAGAGTTCTTCTTCAATCCTTCGTAGTGTAGAAAGGGGGTTCTTCTCACGAGTAGCCTTATCAAGTTCATCAAGGAGTCTCGGCTCTTTCTTAAGATAGTGCTCGTCTTGATATACACGAGATAGGCGGTGTCGGAAACCATCAACGGCATCGGCAACCTTATCTTTAGGGACGGTATGGAGTTCCAGCAAGTCCGCAAGTGTTTTAACATCTGAATAGACTACATAAAGTTTCCCAGCCTCGGAGTTAATGATGTCGTGATACTTCTTGAGATTGTCTTTCTCATTCTTGAGTTTCGCCAGAGCAAAGCGACGCTTGACTGCCTTGAAACGGTTGCCGTCAGCAGTATATAGGATAATATCATTCTTTAAGGATTGTTCTATATCCTTAGATGCTTTATTAATATCTTTAGAACCGTTCTTGAACTCATAGATTATAGAGAGTTCTGTGTATTTGCCTTGTATCAAAGCAATCACATCTAACTTGGTAATCGTAGGAGAGTTGAATGCTTCTTGTAGTGTGTAGGTGCGTCCATCACGAAGTTTCTTTTTACCCGCTAAGACTTCTTTTGGAGTCCAACGAACTATATGAAACTTGAGTTCCTTCTTGGCACGGAGTTTTCCAACTTCGGTATTATCTCTGAGAAGTTTAGAAGCCTCCTTTTCTTCGGTAGGAGTTATAATACCTTTCTTGGCGAGTTCCTTGAGTCTATTAGCGTGTTTGAGAACATCCCATTCATCTATCACGCCGGACTTGATATCACCAATATACACATTCTTCATAGCCGAGAGTTTTAGAAGAATATTCTTGAACTCTTTAACAAGATGATTGACTGCTTCATCTGTAGTATTATAGTTAGTCTTAACGAGTTCGTGAGCATCATAATCACCCGCATACTGTTGCGACCTCAAAGCGCTTGACCCTACAATATCTATGAGTTTGCCGTTTGAGAATGACATAGCACTCAATACCTTTACGGCATCCGCTGGATACTGTAATGAGTATTTTCTTTCTAATGTAAGGCTCATCTATATCTACATAACATTATTTATGAAGAGTATGAGTAGTCAAACAAACCCAGAGCCTTCAGAACACCTTTTATACCCGCACGGATTACGCCGGGCTTTGAATCGCCACGAGGAGTATATTGGATTTCGGGATGCTCTCTCTTGAGTTCTGCTAACATATCACGAAGTTGGTTGGCGTTTTTACCAGAGAAGAAAGCCGAGTTATACTTCTTCGTGGATTTAGAAGTCGTCTTAACATCATACTCGCCCGTTGCCGGATTTTTGTGTGATGTAATGTCCTTTATCTCTTGCTTGGTTTCTTCTTCGGCTTTGCCTTCTTCTGCCTCTTCCTCTTCTCTTTCTTTGTAGGGATTGTCTGCTGGCTGAGGCTGATTAGCCTTTCTCTCTTGCTCTGCTTGTTGGGCAGCCGAGTCCATAGCACCCTTATTCTTCTGGCGAGTGGCTTCATAATCGGACTGCTGGACTTGTTTATTAGTAGGCTGAGTTCCATACTCGGCAATAGGACTCTCACCAAAGAAGGCACGAGGACGACCACCCGTGTTGTCTTGGAACTCACCCGAACCATAGGCGTAGGCATTCTGGACGGCATTAGCATCGTTGAGAATCTGTCGTCCATCACTCTCGTTTTTGGATAAACCTAACTGAGAGTCCTCACGAGTTGTAGCAGAACGAGTAAAAGAACTACCGGGGTTAATCATAGCACCAGAACTACCCGCCCTTGCTTGGAAACTCTGTGCCCGTTGTGCGTTGTCAAAGTTATGGACGTGGTTGGAACCGTCAATAAATAAACTATCGGGCACGACATTTGCCTTATATGTTGTAGCCATATCCCTACCGAGTTTAGCAAACCCCAGACCCTTCAGTAGGGCATCAGAAGTATTCTTGCGAGTCTTGAGGGGGGCTTCCGCAATCTTCACCATCTCCTTTAGATACTCAACCACTCTGTTCCACCACTCCAGAATAGCCGTTAGACGCTCGGCATATCTCCTATAACCTCCTCCTTCAGCAGTCTCGGAACCTCCAAGTTCTTCGGCTTCTCCACCCAACGCCATAAACATACGGATTCTATCATCTAACAACTGTGCTATACCCGCTCTGGATGACCCGCCTTCAATAAACTCCAGCACATTCGCAATATCTGCGGGAGAGTTATTAACCGCCATTTTGACGATGAGTGGTAGGATTTTGGATAAGTCCTTGAATAAATCAAACTGACCCGATTCGCCTTGCGTCATCTCCAGCAGATTATAAGCAACGGCTTGTAGGAGGTTGGCGAGTTCCGTGAGGGATGTAGATGATAGTTGGTCGTCAATAGACGGCTGAGCCCCAGCAAAGGGAGTCTCATTTGTTCCACTTGACAAGAAGTTCCCTCTCGCATCATCAATAGCGTTCAGTTGTCCGATACGGGCTTCCAGTAGTTTATGACCGTATATCTGACCCGCCGATGTGCGTAGAACACCGCCAGTCAGTTTATCCTCACGCTCCTTCATTACTACGCCGGACACACCTTGGTTGATACGGAAGCGGGACTTATAAGGATTGCTCTTCCTTTGAACTTCAATAAACGGAGCCTTTGCGGAGGGTTGGTCTTCACGGGTAGAATGCGTGTAGAGAGCGCCTAATGCCGAGTTAGCAAAGATACGCTGACCCAGAACGGCTTTCGGCATCTTGTAGTATCCGTGAGGACTGGAGAAGGCTCTGGCGTTGTGGGCGTGAGTAGCCTTCACTTTTGCTTGAGCCATATAGTGAGCGTCCTTCTTCTGTTGCTCGTGCCACGAGGCTTGGAAGTCAGTTCCAACTGTATTATCCAACCCTTCAAGTTTTGCCTCGGGATAGTATTTCTTAGCGTTCCCGTGCTCGGCATAATCAAACGCAAAGGCTCGGGGGAAACCTACATTCAAATCTGTCGTAGGAACTTTTGCCGTTCCATATCCAGCCATTCTATAACTGTGATTGAGATTTTATTTGTATAATCCGTGAGCCTTAACATACTTGGAAGCCTCAATCATCTTGAGCCCCTTCTCCTTCATAATCTTCTTAACGAGTTCCGCACGAGCGTTGCGCTTCTTGCCTTGTCCCAGATACTGTCCCGTGAGTGCTCCACCCGAACTCAACGACAGATTCGTATCCGGAACGGGCATAGGCTGGGAACGCATATCACCGCCAGACCACACTCCATCAACATTACCAGAAAGTAGGGGTGGTCCTTCAGAACGATTGCGACCGGACATCTTCTCCTTCATCATCATATTTTTTCTTTGGGAGGAACTAAATCCGGAGCCACTATTTGCCTTTGCGTTGTCCTTTGCGGATTTACCGGCATCCGCAAGTGCCTTCTTACCAGCCTTAATAGCCTCACTCTTTGCTATATCAATCAACGACTCACCGTTCTTGATTCTCTGCGCTATTCCGAGAGCGGTCAGTAGTGCTTGTCTGGATGACGGGGGGATGAACTTGTCTATCCTATCTATGACGGATATGAGGAATGATTTAGCTCTTGCTGGGATTTTGCTTACGAACTTGTCAAATATCTTATACTTGTCAAGAGCCGTAAAGAGTTTTTCTAAAGAAGCC
>Ga0114963_10004080_pt1 | contig 10002 bp, 7 predicted proteins | sample C_131016_EF_Meta_FD_87019 | JGI IMG/M metagenome (GOLD analysis project Ga0114963, IMG submission 87019) | Freshwater microbial communities from Lake Croche, Canada to study carbon cycling - C_131016_EF_MetaG | ecosystem: Environmental > Aquatic > Freshwater > Lake | place: Lake Croche, Canada...
CCGGCGACGCCATGGCGGCCGGTATTGGGATGGTCCACCAACATTTCATGTTGATCCCCGTTTTCACGGTCTCAGAAAACGTGGTGCTCGGTCATGAGCCCACGGGAGTTCTCGACACTCTCGACCTCGACACTGCGCGAAAGCGTGTTCGCGAAATTTCCGATCGATTCGGTTTTGAAATTGACCCGGATGCACTGGTCGAGGATCTTCCGGTCGGCGCACAACAGCGGGTCGAAATCATTAAGGCTCTCGCCCGGGACGCCAAGGTCCTTGTGTTGGACGAGCCCACCGCCGTTTTGACCCCGCAGGAAACCGATGAACTCATGGGGATCATGAAGGGTCTCGCCAAAGCAGGCACGTCGATTGTGTTCATCACTCACAAACTGCGCGAAGTGCAAGCCGTCGCCGACCGCATCACCGTCATTCGGCTTGGTGCGGTTGTCGGTGAAGCCAAACCCACCGACTCTGCCGAGACACTCGCGACCATGATGGTCGGGCGTGCAGTTGACCTTTCCGTGAATAAAAAGGCGCCGAAACGCGGCGAGTCCGGGCTTTCCGTCTCGGGACTCACGGTGATTGGCGACCGAAATAACAAGGTTGTTGACGACGTGTCGTTTGAGGTTCACGCAGGAGAAGTATTGGCTATCGCCGGTGTGCAAGGAAACGGTCAAACCGAACTTGCCGAGGCCCTCGTCGGATTGCGAACCCCGAGCGCAGGGTCGATTCACCTGGGGAAAATGGACATCACCCACTCCAGCGTGCGCGAAGTCATCGACGCGGGTGTCGGGTATATCCCCGAAGATCGTTCGAAAGACGGTCTCGTCGGAGACTTCACGATTGCCGAAAATTTCATGATCAACCGCTCGTATGGCCCGCCATTCGCCAAAGGTCTCACAATTGACTTTGCTAATCGTGAGCGCATCGCCACCGAATTGATCCGCGACTACGATGTGCGCACGCCGTCACAAGTCACTCTTGCCAAGAAGCTCAGTGGCGGAAATCAACAGAAGGTCGTTGTTGCCCGCGAACTCAGCCGCGATTTGAACCTGTTGATCGCGTCACAGCCCACGCGCGGTGTCGACGTCGGCTCGATTGAATTTATCCACGAACGCATAATCGCCACGCGCGATGCGGGCAAGCCGGTTGTCATCGTGTCAACTGAACTGGATGAAGTGACGGCGCTCGCGGATCGTATTGCCGTGATGTACCGCGGTCGCATTGTGGGAATTGTTGATGCGAAGACGTCTCGCGAGACACTGGGACGAATGATGGCAGGAGCAACGGTATGAGTGACACAACAGAAACCCCGGTTGTGGGTCGCGGTGCCGCCGTCATCCGAGAAATTATGGCGGGAGGAGCAACGCGAGCACTCTTGTCCGTTGTTGCCGGCTTTGTCATCGGCGCGCTATTCATGGTGTTCTCGAGCGAACAATTCCTCGCTGCGGCGCAGTACCTGACGTCACGTCCAACGGATGCGCTTGGAGCGGCCTGGACTGCGATTGCCGACGGGTACTCGGCGTTGTTCCGTGGGTCGATTTATAACTACAAAGCCGACGATTTTGTCGCTGCCGTTCGACCAATGACCGAGACACTGCGCTTCGCTGGGCCTCTCATCGCGTCGGGTCTCGGTATTGCCCTCGCGTTCCGGGTTGGATTGTTCAACATTGGTGCGAGTGGACAGTTGCTGTTCGGTGCCCTGTGGGCGACATGGATTTCAACGCGTGTGTCGCTTCCGTGGGGAGTTCACCTTGTCGTCGCGGTACTCGTCGCCATTTTGGGCGCGGCGGCGTACGGCGCGGTCGTCGGCTTTCTCAAGGCACGAACGGGTGCTCACGAAGTCATCGTGACCATCATGCTCAACTACATCGCGGCGGGTATTTTGACGTTCTTCTTCCGCACCCCGTCACTTCTTCGCGAGGTGGATGGAGGTGGAACACCCAAATCTGACGCGCCAGCGACATCGGCACAGTTGCCGCTGCTACTCGGTTCAGAATTCACCCTTCACGCTGGGTTCATTCTCGCCATCGTTGGCGTCGGGGTCTATTGGTGGCTCATGGAGCGCTCGACCCTGGGGTTCCGATTCCGAATGGTCGGACACAACGCCGATGCCGCCCGCACCGCTGGAATCAATGTCGAACGAACCTTTGTCTTGGCGATGGCGGTTTCGGGCGCGTTCGTTGGACTGGCCGCCGCCAACCAAGCGCTCGGCGTTCGCGCCGGGCTCACTCCCGACCTCGACGGCACCATCGGATTCGACGCCATCACGGTTGCTCTGCTCGGGTCATCCACGGCGCCAGGAGTCTTGCTCGCGGGACTTTTGTTCGGGGCGTTCAAGGCCGGAGCGCCGCAGATGCAGGTTATCGGGTTGTCTCCCGAGATCACCGGAGTGGTTCAGGGATTCATTGTTTTGTTCATCGCGGCACCGCCCCTTGTTCGCGCAATTTTCCGATTGCCTCCGCCACAAAAAACCACAGTGATCGCGGACTGGTGGCACAAATTGACCACGAAAGGTGATGCGAAATGAGCACCGTCGTGACTCCGGGATTGTTCTCGCAGGTTGCCGTATCGGTGTCTAAGAAGACGCCGTATTTGATGGCAGCGTTCGCCCTATTCGTTCTGGTGGCGTTCGGGGTTGTCGGCAAAACCGACATCGTTGCGTTCCAGTGGTCCAAAGAAGATGACCTGATCCATCTGCCGGACTTTATGGTTGCGTCAAACGTTGTGGGCCTCGTCCTTGGTACGACGCTCGTGGCGATTGCGGTTGTCTCGTTCGTGCTCGCGCAACGCAAACGGGTGACACCGCTGTGGCTCACCCTCATTTTTGGGTTGCTTGCCGTGGTCGCGCTGTTGGCGTGGCTGGCAGCCGGAAACACTCTTCCCTTTGCGTTTATTCTCGGTAACGCTGTCGTTCTCGCCGTTCCGCTCGCGCTAGGGGCGATGGGCGGAATCATGTCCGAGCGCGTTGGAGTCGTGAACATCGCGATTGAAGGGCAACTCCTCACCGGGGCGTTTCTTGCCGCGGTGGTTGGGTCACTCACGGACAACCTGTACCTCGGGCTCATCGTTGCCATGGTCGGCGCCGCATTGCTGTCGATGGTCCTCGCGGTGTTTGCGATTCAATACCTCGTCGACCAGATCATTGTCGGTGTGGTGCTCAACGTTCTCGTCTTGGGAATCACCAACTTTCTGTATGCCCAGTGGCTGTCCAACGACGGGCAGAATTCGAACTTCCCGGGCACATTCCCCATTATCCCTATCCCGGGACTGTCGGCCATCCCGATTATTGGTCCCGCACTGTTCGAGGCGCGAATCACGACCTATCTCGCGTATCTCATCATTCCGGCGCTGTGGTTCATCCTGTTCAAGACGCGGTTGGGACTTCGAGCGCGGGCGGTCGGCGAGCACCCGCTCGCAGCCGACACCGTGGGAATCAACGTCGCGCGCACGCGTTTTTGGTGGGTGACAATCGGCGGCTTAGTCGCCGGTCTCGGAGGTGCCGCACTGACGATCGGCGCGGTCGGCGCGTTCGGTCGCAACATGTCCGGCGGACAGGGCTTCATCGCCCTCGCGGTGGTCATCCTTGGTCGATGGCACCCGTTCTCGGCCGCCGCCGCCGCTCTGTTATTCGGGTTCTCAATCGTGTTGCGAATTTGGGCGAACCAGGTGAGCCCCGGAATTCCCACCGACTTCATCACTATCGTTCCGTATGTTGTGACGCTCATCGCCGTAGTCGGATTCGTCGGACGCGTTCGCGCCCCGGCGGCCAGCGGAAAACCGTATATCAAGGGATAACTGTGTCGGAAATCAACTGGGACGCGCTTCGCGCTGCTGCCAACGAAGCCATGGGAAAGGCCTATGCGCCGTACTCCAATTTCCCCGTCGGCGCGGCGGCACTTGTTGACGATGGCCGAATCGTCAGCGGCTGTAACGTCGAAAATGCCAGCTACGGGGTGGGTCTCTGTGCCGAGTGCGCGCTCGTCAGTGCACTGGCGATGTCAGGGGGCGGCAAGCTTGTGGCCTTTACGTGTGTCGACGGTCACGGCGATGTCCTCATGCCGTGCGGTCGTTGCCGGCAACTGTTGTTCGAGCACTCGGCGCCGGGAATGGTTCTCGAGACCGTCTCGGGCATGCGAACGATTGACCAGGTCCTGCCCGACGCATTTGGCCCGCGAGAACTCGATGCCTACTCCCTGACCGACCCGGCGTCGGCAACGACCTGCGAAGGATGCGAATGACCGCCATCGAACCGTTTGATGCGGTTGACCTCATCAAAATCAAACGCGACGGTGGGGTGCTGTCAACCGCCCAAATCCAGTGGCTTGTCGATGCGTACACCCGCGGATACGTTGCCGACGAGCAAATGTCGGCCATGACGATGGCGATTTTCCTGCGCGGGATGGCGTCCACCGAGATCAACGATCTCACGGCCGCGATGGTGAACTCCGGCGAACGCCTCGATTTCTCGGGGTTGTCAAAAATCACGACGGACAAGCACTCGACGGGCGGGGTCGGCGACAAAATCACTCTTCCGCTCGCGCCATTGGTCGCGAGTTTCGGACTTGCGGTTCCGCAATTGTCGGGTCGCGGACTCGGGCACACGGGCGGAACCCTGGACAAGTTTGAGAGCATTCCCGGGTGGCGTGCGAATCTCACGAATGCTGAGATGCTGGCGCAACTGGAGTCCGTCGGTGCCGTTGTGTGTGCTGCGGGCTCGGGGCTCGCTCCCGCCGACAGTAAGTTGTATGCCCTCCGGGACATCACAGGGACCGTTGAAGCGATTCCATTGATTGCCTCGAGCATCATGAGCAAAAAGCTCGCCGAGGGAACCTCGTCGCTCGTGCTGGATGTTAAGTTTGGCAACGGCGCGTTCATGAGCGAATTTGAACGCGCGAAGGAACTCGCCAACGTCCTCGTCCGAATCGGAAATGATGCTGGTGTGGCAACGCGGGCGGTGCTAACAAATATGAACACGCCGCTCGGCCTCGCAATCGGAAACGCCAACGAGGTGCGCGAATCCGTCGAGGTACTAGCCGGGGGCGGGCCGGCCGATGTGATTGAGGTCACAGCGACTCTTGCCGAACACATGCTCGATCTCGCCGGGATGTCCGGTGTTGACGTTCGTGCCAACCTCACTAACGGTAAGGCGATGGATTCGTGGCGGGCGATGGTTCGCGCCCAGGGTGGAGACCCCGACTCTGCGCTGCCCGCCGCCTCGGAAACTCACGTCGTAACCGCGGACCGCGACGGAGTCGTGTCACGCATGGATGCTCTGCCCTTCGGCATTGCCGCCTGGCGACTTGGGGCCGGCCGAGCACGCAAGGAAGACCCCGTCATTCACGCGGCGGGGATTGACCTCGCCGTCAAGCCGGGCGCTTCGGTGAAAAAGGGTGACGTGCTGTTCACCCTGTCGGCGAATGATTCCGCGCGCTTCGACCGTGCGCTGGAAGCGCTCGACGGCGGTTGGGAAATCGGCGATTCCGTCATCGACCACGGCCTGCTCATCGCCGAGGTCATCACCGGATGAACCGCATCGGACTTCCCCAGGTAACACCGGGAGAACGGGCCACTCACGTGTTCCCCGGAACCGACGTCTCGGTCGAGTCTCTTCCCAAGATTTCTCTGCACGATCACCTCGATGGCGGGCTTCGCCCGTCGACCATTGTCGAACTGGCAGCCGCCGGAAGCATCCATATTCCCCGTTCCACGCCCGACGAACTGAACGACTGGGTGCGGTCCAACGCGGATTCGGGAAACCTCGTCGATTATTTAGCCACGTTTTCGGTGACGCTGTCGGTCATGCAAACCGCCGAAAATCTCGAACGCGTTGCGCGAGAATTCGTTGAGGATCTCATCGTTGACGGAGTCGTATACGGCGAGGTTCGATGGGCGCCCGAGCTGCACCTCGACAACGGCCTCGACATGCCGAGCGCTATTGACGCGGTTCAGCGCGGAATCGATTCGGGCATTGCCGCGGGCCGAGCCGATGGGCGCGTCATCCGCGTCGGGCAATTACTGTGCGCGATGCGCCAAGCCGACAACGCGGATGCCGTCGCCGATTTGGCCATTGATTACCGAGGTCGCGGTGTTGTCGGATTCGACATCGCTGGCCCCGAGGCGGGCTTTCCCGCGTCACGACTTGCGTCCGCGTTCGCCAAACTCGACGCCGCGTGGGTGCCCCGGACCGTGCACGCGGGTGAAGCTGACGGCCTGGCGAGCATTCAGGGAGCACTGATTGATGGGCGCGCATTGCGTTTGGGGCACGGAGTTCGAATCACCGATGACCTGTCTGTCGAGAACGACGGGTCAGCGACACACGTCACCCTCGGGCCGCTTGCCGAGTGGGTTCGCGACCGCCGAATCGCGTTGGAGATCTGCCCGACCTCGAATGTCCACACGAACGCGTTCGACCGGTTCGGATCGACAATCAGCGAACACCCGTTCGATATGTTGAATCAACTCGGGTTTGCGGTCACGGTCAACACCGACAATCGGCTCATGAGTGGCACGAGCTTGTCGCGCGAAATTGCCAACCTTGCCGAAACGTTCGGGTACGACCTTGACGATGTGCTGCAGTGGCAATTGAACGCGGTTGATGCGGCATTCATCGCAAGCGACGACCGCGACACTTTGTCCGACTTCCTGATGTCGGCGTATACGGCCTAACCAACCTCGCCCGCAACACGCTGAGTCGAGTGACGCCCGTCGCACTCGAGGTTTCTCGGGTTCTCGAGACAGGTGACGCATAAGACCGCACGATGACGGCAATCGAGGTTCGCGCAATTGACCACCGTTGATGTCGCCGAACCACACACATCGCACTTCCCGATGACCGCCGCGTTGTCACTGAAGTTGACAGTCATTCGCTCGTCGAATACATGTAAAGCGCCCTCCCACAACCCCTTGTCCCGATACGTCTCTGCGTATCGAATGATTCCGCCCTCGATTTGATAGACCTCCGAGAAACCACGATTCATCATGGCTGCGCTGAGGATCTCGCATCGCACTCCGCCGGTGCAGTAGGTCACGATCGGCTTGCTCTTGAGGTGGTCGTATTTGCCACTGTCGAGTTCGGTGATGAAATCGTGCGTGGTTCGCACGTCGGGAACGACGGCATTCTTGAACTTCCCGATTCGGGCCTCGAACGTGTTCCGTCCATCGAAGAACACAACGTCATCACCGCGCTCGGCAACCAAATCATTCACCTGTCGCGGACTGAGGTGCTGCCCGCCGTTGAGGACTCCCGTTTCACCGACGACGATTTCGTCGGGGGACGCGAACGCGACAAGTTCCGGGCGCACCTTGACGCTCAAGCGGGGGAAATCGTCACCCGTTCCCTCTGACCACTTCACGTCCATTTTCCCGAACCCGGGGTATTTCTTGGTTGCTTGAACGTATTTCTTGACGTCGCTCATCGGCCCACCCACGGTTCCATTGATTCCGTGGGGGGACACGATAATCCGGCCTTTGAGCCCGTGTTGTTCGCACAACGCGCGTTGCCATAGCACTAACGCGTGCGGATCTGCCACTGGCGCGAACGCGTAATACAAGATGATTTTGGGGAGCGGCACAGGCTTCAGTTTATCGGCTGCACAAAAAAGGATGCCGCGACGATAATCCGCCGCGGCACCCTTTTGGTCAGGTTTGGTTATTCGGGGGTGTAGTCCCACACGCTGGCCATGTAGGTGTTCGCGCCAGTTACCGTGTACATGGTCGCATTTCCGTCTGAATCAGCGGAGAAATAATCGATGATTCGGCTGCTCTGGTAGCCCATGCCTCTCGTTTCGAGAATATCCCCGTTTGTGATAACCCCGTCCTCGCTGATGGTTGCGACCGTCGCCCGGCCGATGCCTTCGCCATCAAACTCAGCCGATCCCGTAATCATCAACGACCACTCTGTGGCCGGGTCTGGACTGACTTGACTGAGGGGGGTCACCGAAAACCACTCGCCAAAGCTGGTCGTAGGGTCAAGCACAATGTCATCGGACCTGATTTGGATTCCCGATGCCGTCATCGTGAACAACTGGGCGGGGACGGACGGCGAGTAGTAGCTCGGTTCGGACATCTCGCTTGAGATTCCGAACCACGTGCCTGGTGTGGTTCCCGCAGCAATGCTGATGAACGCAGGTTCGTCGCGCGGGGTCCAGGGATTCGACGTGATGTTGACCGCACTGGGAATAACGACTAGATTTGCGGGCACCGTGTTGATCGAACGCGAGGAAATCGTTGCTCCATTGGATCCGCAATTGCCGTCCGAATCCTTTGACGACACCCGTGTGTAAAAGATAACCGCTGCCTCGGATCCCGATGCACGAGTGTCCGTTCCGTAGGTCGCGCTGACACAGGGGCGAGTCCTGGTTCCTGTGCCGAGTGTTGCTACAACGGACGTTCTGCCGGAGACCACTTTGGCCAGAACAGATTTGCTTATCGCGCCCTTGTTGCAAGACACCTGTAGAAGTGGGCTGACCGTTGCCGCAGGAATGGGCGCGACGTACGCAGCGGTAAATCCCCGGCCACACAATCCGTTGAGCGTCCTGGCAGAGAAATTCGCCTCGTCCGCTCCTGCGCTCAGCGTCATCGATCCCGATTTGAAGGCGTAGGTTCCTCTGTTTCCGGGGACGAGCGTAAACCAGTTCTGTCCGTCTACTCCGAAACGGGCAATCTCGAAGTAACCGGAATAGCCCGTGTTGAGGGGAATTTGTCCAATACCCGCCAGATTGTCACTCGGGGCGCTCGCGGTCATGTGGACGACCCTGACTTCGCTGTTGGGATTGTCTTCCCACGTTTCACCCGGGTATGCCCAGTAGAACATGCCGCCGAAACCGTCGGACCGGCTGGAGTACTGGTCGAAGTTGGGGTTTGACTCGAGTACGCCCGGTACGGATCTAGAGGTCGTCGTCAATTCGGCGGACCCCGCCACGCCGTTGACTTCGTCGAGTGGAGTAGTCGGCCAATTTGCCGAGATATAGGTGGGGCAGGGCTCGGTGACCGAAGTGCCGTTGAGTTTGACGTCAACCGTTCCTTCGTAGGTCCCCGCCTCGGTGGTGTCTGCATATTCGTCGTCCTGCAAGTAGAGAGAAAAGTCCAAAATCAGGTTTTCAGCCGGCGCTTCCGTGATCTCGAAGGTCAACGCACTTTCGTCCGTCATGTCCCAGGTTCCGTAATCGCTGCCGCTTTCATAAACCACGTAGTCAGTCGATGGAACCGAAATATTGTCGTGTTTCATGTCGTATTCGATAGTGAGAAGATCCGCGTCGTCGACAAGCGATTCATCGATGCACATTTCGAAATTTGCGGACAGGTCTCGGTCGCCGGCCATCACTGAAACAGATTCCTCGTTGTACACATTGAAGTAGCCATTCAGCGAGGTGGTCAGTCCATTGGACTCGGTGATCGCTTTTGCCTTTTTGCCCTTTTTGCCGACTTTCACCACTTGCGATGAAAAATTGGTAGTGACTGTCTGATTTTGGGCAGAATTGTTTTCCAGGTAATACGTGTCGGACATCGACAAATTGTTGATGCAGTTTGTTGTCGAGGTGACAGTCAACGTGTTCACGTAATCGTCGAAGCCTTGGCATTGTTCATCGGACCAGTTCGTCCCCCCCCAATAGCGAGACACTTCGAGTGGGTAGTCGGGCAGCATAGCCGCGGGCAGGTTCTTCAGCGAGAAAGCAGTGCGTGTGAAGACGGTGTTGTTTGCGACCGGCCATCCTGAATACTCTTCGGACAGGTAGGCGTTACTTTTCCCCTGTCCCGCCTCGCCCGCTCGAAACAAGACGGTGTTGCCCACCGCAGGTCGCGTGTAGTTGTAGGACTGCGCCGGTACCGGTCCGGAATCCGCGCTTGCGGTCGGGGCACTCACGGTGACGGCAGCAAGAACCATTCCGGCGATCGCAAATCGGGCGACAGTGGAGCGAGAGAAGATGGAAGTGAACATCATTAGCCTTTCCCAGACAGCGTTTCCCGAAGACTAGCGAACATCAATTCGTTTGGCAATGCTTTTAA
>Ga0114963_10004081_pt1 | contig 10000 bp, 9 predicted proteins | sample C_131016_EF_Meta_FD_87019 | JGI IMG/M metagenome (GOLD analysis project Ga0114963, IMG submission 87019) | Freshwater microbial communities from Lake Croche, Canada to study carbon cycling - C_131016_EF_MetaG | ecosystem: Environmental > Aquatic > Freshwater > Lake | place: Lake Croche, Canada...
GGCACGCCTTCTAAAGGGCCGGCCGTGCCTGCGGATATTTTTTCGTCAGAGGCTTTGGCTTGCGCTAACGTGACTTCGCTGTTGATGTCTAAAAATGCGTTGTGCGGCTTGCCCCCCATGCGCGCTAAAAAACGCGTGGCCACTTCTACGGCGCTCACCTCTTTGTTTTTCAGCATGGCCGCCAACTGCGCCACGCTTTGGTTGTGTAAATCACGCATGGCTTACTCGATCACTTTCGGCACCAAAAATAAACCGCGCTCCACGGCCGGCGCGCTGCGTTGGTTGGCTTCGCGCTGATCGGGTTCGCTCACCAAGTCATCGCGCAAACGCAGCGTCATGCCGCGTTCGTCGGTATCCGCAATGGTTTGACGCAAGCCTTGCATAGCGTCGACCGGATGCGCCATGGGAACCACGCCATCGGTGTTGACGGCGCGCATTTGCTCCACGATCGCAAAAAAACCATTGAGCTGCCCAAGCAGGCGTTCGGCAGCGGGCGCGTCAAACTGCAGCCGTGAGAGCAAGGCGAGGCGGTCGATATCGTGGGAGGTCAGGGACATGTGAAAAAAGCAGTCTTTACAGGGTGGTGTGCGCCACGCGACCCCCCGCGCAAGGCGGGATTTCAGGGGCGATGGGTTATTATCCCGCCTTTGGCCTGCGCGGCGTTTTCCCCTGCCGTTTGCGCCTGAAACCAGCCATTTACCGACAAAACACAGACGATGCAGCAAGCGACCGCACTGCATGTCGACGAGGACCCGCCATGTTTGGAGCTTTCACCCGTTATTTTTCAACTGACCTGGCCATTGACCTCGGAACCGCCAACACCTTGATCTTTGTACGCGACAAAGGCATTGTGCTGGACGAGCCCTCGGTGGTCGCCATCCGCCACGAAGGTGGCCCTCAGGGCAAAAAATCGATTCAAGCGGTGGGCAAAGAGGCCAAAGCCATGCTGGGCAAAGTGCCCGGCAATATTGAAGCCATTCGCCCCATGAAAGACGGCGTGATCGCCGACTTCACCGTCACCGAGCAAATGCTCAAACAGTTCATCAAGATGGTGCACCCGCGCAGCGTGTTTCGGCCCAGCCCGCGCATCATTATTTGCGTGCCCTGCGGTTCCACCCAAGTCGAGCGCCGCGCTATTCGCGAATCAGCCCTGGGCGCGGGCGCCAGCGACGTGTATTTGATAGAAGAACCCATGGCCGCAGCCATCGGCGCGGGCCTGCCGATATCCGAGGCCTGTGGCTCCATGGTGGTGGACATCGGCGGTGGTACCACCGAAGTGGGCGTGATCTCGCTGGGTGGCATGGTCTACAAAGGCAGCGTGCGTGTGGGTGGCGATAAATTTGACGAGGCCATCATCAACTACATCCGCCGCAACTACGGCATGCTCATTGGCGAGCCCACCGCAGAGGCCATCAAAAAACAAATCGGCTCGGCCTTTCCCGGTTCGGAAGTCAAGGAAATGGAAGTGCGCGGTCGCAATCTGTCCGAAGGCGTGCCGCGTTCCTTCACCATTTCTTCCAACGAAATTTTGGAAGCGCTGACCGACCCGCTCAACAACATCGTGTCCGCCGTGAAAAACGCCCTCGAGCAAACGCCTCCCGAGCTGGGTGCCGATATTGCCGACCGCGGCATGATGCTCACCGGCGGCGGCGCACTCTTGCGCGACTTAGACCGCTTGCTCGCCGAAGAAACCGGCCTGCCGGTATTGGTAGCCGAAGATCCCTTGACCTGTGTGGTGCGCGGTTGCGGCATCGCGCTGGAACAAATGGAACGCTTGGGCTCGATTTTCACCAACGAGTAAGCGCCGGACGCAGCGATGGCTCTGGCTTCGCTGGGCCGAGACCCCCCACCGTTTTTTCGGCAAGGCCCTTCGGCCTTGTCGCGCCTAGTGGTTTTTAGCGCCTTGGCCCTGTTGCTGATGGTGGCTGATGCGCGCTTTCAGATGGTGCAGCCCTTGCGCGCCAGCATTGCCACTGCGCTCTATCCGCTGCAATGGCTGGTGTTGCAGCCCTTGGTCTTATCGCAGCATGTAAGCGCGCGTATGGGAGGCATGTTCAGCAATGAAACCACATTGCAACAACTGCGCACGCAGTTGGCCGAGCAACGCCAGCGCGCTCAGCAAACCGAACAACTGGCGCTGGAAAACCAGCGCTTGCGCGGCATTTTGAATTTGCAGGAACGCCAATGGCCCGGCACGCTGGCCGCGCAGGTGGTTTATGACGCGGCTGACCCCTACACCCGCAAAGTGGTACTGGACAAAGGCCAGAGCCAGGGCGTGCAATTGGCGTCGCCCGTGATTGACGAGTTTGGCGTCATCGGCCAGGTGACGCGGGTTTTTCCTTTGTCCAGCGAAGTGACTTTGATCACCGACCGTGACCATGCGATTCCCGTGGTCAATGTGCGCACCGGCGCGCGCGGTGTCGCCTATGGCGAAACTACCCGCAATGCTGATGCGCTGGAGTTGCGCTTTATGGCCGCTAATGCGGATGTCGCGGTGGGCGATATGCTTACCACCAGCGGCGTCGATGGCGTCTATCCGGCGGGCTTACCGGTGGCGCGGGTGGACAAAGTGGAGCGGCGCACCGAAGCCGTGTTTGCCCGTATCGAATGCGTGCCGATTGCCATGGTCGCGGGCACGCGCCAAGTGCTGGTGCTGCTGCCAACCGCACAAGCCGCTGTCGCACGTCCGCCGCCCGAACCAGAGCGCAAGCCCGTGCGCAGCGGAGGCCGCCGATGATCATGCGCCCGGGCCAACGCCTGCTCATGCCGGTAAACCCTGCCTTTTTATGGATGAGCTTGGTGTTAGCGTTTGCCGCCAATATGCTGGGCAATATGCTGATCTGGGGCCGCGCCGCCTGGGCGCCCGATGTGCTGTCCATCGTTTTAGTTTTTTGGACGGTGCACCAGACCAGGCGCGTGGGCGTCGCGGCCGGTTTTGTATTTGGTTTGCTGCTCGATGTGTATCAGGGCGGCTTGTTAGGGCAGCATGCGATGGCCTATACAGTGCTCAGCTATGTGTCGATCATGGTGCACCGTCGCTTGCTGTGGTTTAGCTTGTCCGATCAAACGCTGCAAGTGCTTCCCTTGTTTGCACTGGTGCACCTGGCGGAGCTGGTGCTCAATGCCATGATTGGTGGCAACTTTCCTGGCTGGTGGGTGCTGATGGCGCCGGTGGGCGAGGCCTTACTGTGGCCGGTGATTAGCTGGATGCTGTTGGCGCCACAGCGCCGCGCACCAGACCCGGACGACAACCGTCCGCTCTAGCCAAGGCGCACCATGGATTTGCGCAATATTGATTTCGACCTGCAGCGCTTTCGCCAGCGCATCTTTGTGTTCACAGTGCTGGTGCTGGTCTGCTTTGTGTTGCTACTGCTACGCCTTATGTATTTGCAGCTCTGGCGCCACGAGGATTTGCTGGCGCAGGCGGAAAGCAACCGCACCGCTATCGTTCCTATCGTACCCAACCGGGGCCTGATTCAAGACCGCAATGGCATTGTGCTGGCCAGCAATTATTCGGCTTACACCCTGGAAATTACGCCTTCTAAAACCAATGGTTTGGAAGAAACCATAGAGGCTTTGTCCGAGGTGATCGAGATCACCCCGCGCGACCGGCGTCGCTTCAAAAAATTGCTTGAAGAGTCCAAAACCTTTGAGTCCCTGCCTTTGCGTAACCGGCTCACCGATGTCGAGGTAGCACGCTTTGCGGCGCAGCGTTTTCGCTTTCCTGGCGTGGAGATCAAAGCCCGCTTGTTTCGCAATTACCCGTATGGCGAATTGGCCAGCCATGTCATTGGCTACATCGGCCGCATCAACCAAAGTGAAAAAGAAAAAATCGAAGACGACGATGACCAGGCCAATTACCGGGGCACCGAATACATAGGCAAGCTCGGGATAGAGCAAAGCTTTGAGCGCCAGTTGCACGGCATCACTGGCGTCGAGCACATTGAGACCTCGGCAGGTGGTCGTGCTATGCGGCGTCTGTCGAGCAGCAAAGCCACGCCGGGCGATACCGTGACCTTGACGATTGACATCAAATTGCAGCACCTGGTGGAGACCATGTTTGGCGAGCGGCGCGGCGCGCTGGTGGCGATCAATCCGCAAAATGGCGAAGTGCTGGCCTTTGTCAGCAAGCCTACTTTTGACTCGAATTTATTTGTTGAAGGCATCGACCAAGACAACTGGCAAATGCTCAATGAATCGCCGGACAAGCCCTTGCTCAACCGCGCTTTGCGCGGCACCTATCCGCCGGGCTCGACCTACAAACCCTTTATGGCGCTGGCTGCTTTAGAGACCGGCACGCGCAAGCCCACGACGCTGATCAACGACCCCGGTTTTTATATGTTTGGTGGCCACCGGTTTGGCAGTCCAGAAAATGAGCGCGGCGGCATCATGGACATGCGCCGCGCGATTGTCGAGTCCAGCAACGCCTATTTTTATTCGCTGGCGAACGAGTTGGGCGTGGACACCATGCATGACTTTATGAAGCCCTTGGGCTTTGGCCAGATGACGGGCATTGATGTGCTCGGCGAAGTGCGCGGTGTGCTGCCCAGCCAAGAATGGAAGCGGCGCTACTACAGCAAACCCGAGCACCAAAAATGGTATGCCGGCGAGACGATTTCCTTAGGAATAGGCCAGGGCTACAACAGCTTTACCATGCTGCAATTGGCACAGGCCACAGCCACGGTGGCGAACAAGGGCATCAAGTACACACCGCGCTTGGTGCTGGCCACCGAAGACGCCAGCACGCACGCGCGCAGCGAGCGGCCCGTCCCGCCTGCCGAAGACCTGAAGCTCTCACCTGACAACATCAATGTGATACTGCAGGCCATGGTAGGCGTCACGCAAGAGGGCACGTCAGCGCGCGCTTTTGCTGGAGCCGCGTATTTAAGCGGCGGTAAAACCGGCACCGCCCAAGCCGTGAGCTTGGGGAAGAATGAAAAATACAACGCGGCGCGTATGGAAGAGCACCAACGAGACCATTCGCTCTACATCGCCTTCGCGCCCGCCGAGAATCCGAAAATCGCGTTGGCCGTGATTGTGGAAAACGCCGGGTTTGGCTCTGCGTCCGCCGCGCCGATCGCGCGGCGCGTGTTTGATTACTGGCTATTGCAGCAATACCCCAACGACGAAGATTTGAGTGCAGTGCGCAAAGGGATAGCAACCGCGCCTATGGGTAAACCGCGCGCAGTGGCCGAGGTCGGCTGGCCCCCGCCTTTGCAAACCGCCGAGCCGCCGGGGCTGGTCGCCAAGCCCTAAACGTCCAGCCTTACACGTCACGCCGCATCAAGCCAGAAACGCATCCCACGAGGTTTTGGCGATCAAGGCCGCCACCACCACCATAAACACGATGCGCACAAAGCCGGTGCCGTGTTTGAGCGCCAGATGCGTACCGGCCAAGCTACCCACCATGTTGGACAAGGCCATCGCTAGCACCAGATGCCACCACACATGGCCGGTCCAAGCGAACAAAACCAGGGCTGCTAGATTGCTGGCCGTATTGAGCAACTTGGCGCTGGCCGAGGCATGCAAAAAGTTGTACCCGGCCACACGCACCAGCAAAAATACAAAAAAGCTACCAGTTCCCGGCCCGAAAAAGCCATCGTAAAAACCCACCAGCGCGCCGATGGCGGCAAGCACCAGCATCTCGCGGCGGCCTTCAAAGCGCGGTGCGTGCGCTTGGCCTAAATCTTTTTTTACCAGCGTATAAGCCAGCAGCAACACCAAAAGACCTGGCAAAACTTTGCGCAACAAAGCCGGCGAGACCACAGTGACCAACCAAGCCCCGGCAAAAGCGGCTAACAAGGCGGCTGCCGCTGCGGGCAGCAGCGCGCGCCAGGGCATGGTGACACGGCGGCTGTACTGCACCGTCGCTAATCCCGTTCCCCAAATGGACGCGCCTTTGTTGGTGCCAAATAGCGTCGCGGGCGGTGCGGCCGGAAACACCGCAAACAAAGAAGGCACCAGAATCAAGCCGCCGCCCCCGACAATCGAATCGACAAAACCAGCTAAGAGCGAGGCGGCGGAAACAAGCAGCAATTCCATGGGGGAGTGGGGTACGAAAAGGGTGAGGCGAAAGCGCAAGCGCCAGGCATCCCTGACGCCAAAGCGCGGCAAGTGTAGGCGCTTGAAAACGGGCCACTAAAACCGACACAAGGCAAAACAAGCAGGCAAAAAAAAGCACCAACACAAGTCGGTGCTTTTTGCCTCTTGGGGAGGTGGGTCAACCTTGGCTAGGGCCAGGGTCTTATGGTCTCCTCGGAATCGCTCGCGGCCTGGTGGGCTGCCCTTCGCTTTTCGAAGTGTGGCCTGTCATGAGGCACCCGCGCACTGTAGCGTTGCAGCGCCGTATCAGCATCAGGACTTACCCTTGCGTGTTTCCCCTTAGTGCTGGGCGTCTTCGACAATCCATTGGGCGGCTTTCTCAGCAATCATCAGGGTAGGTGAATTGGTGTTGCCGCTAGTGATAAACGGCATCACCCCGGCATCGACCACGCGCAAACCGGCCACACCGCGCACTTTCAGGCGGGGGTCCACTACTGCCATGGGGTCATCCGCACGGCCCATTTTGGTGGTGCCGACTGGGTGAAAAATCGTGCTCGCAATATCGCCCGCCAATTTGGCCAATTCCTCATCGCTTTGGTATTGCACGCCGGGCTTGTATTCCTCGGGTACAAATTTTTGCATCGCACTTTGGGCCATGATGCGCCGCGTCACCCGCAGCGAGTCGGCTGCCACTTTGCGGTCGTTATCGGTGCTGAGGTAGTTGGGCGCGATCGCTGGCGCGTCGCGAAAGTCTGGGGTGCGGATGTTGATCGTGCCCCGGCTGGTCGGGTTGAGGTTGCACACGCTGGCCGTCATGGCGTTGAAGGTGTGTAAGGGCGAGCCAAAGGCATCGAGGCTCAGCGGCTGCACGTGGTACTGAATATTCGGGTAAGGCTGCTGCGGGTCGCTGCGGGTGAATGCGCCCAACTGGCTGGGCGACATGCTCATGGGCCCCGTGCGCTTTAGCACGTATTCCAGCCCGATGCGCGCCTTGCCCCACAGGCTGGAGGCAATCGTGTTCAGCGTAGGTGTATTCTTGACTTTGAACACCGTGCGGATTTGCAAATGGTCTTGCAAATTAGCGCCTACGCCCGGCAAGTCCAGGCGTAGCGCAATGCCCTTGGATTGGAGCAACGTGAACGGGCCAATGCCCGAGAGTTGCAGCAGCTGCGGCGTAGCGACCGAACCGGCGCTCAATATCACTTCGCGCGTCGCATGCGCAGTTACCATCTCGCGGCCATTCCAGACTTTCACGCCGGTGCAGCGCAAAGGCTTGTCGGTGCCAGGGTGGTTTTCCAGTACCAGTTCGCTGGCCTGCGCACCGGTCCAGAGTTCAAAGTTGGGCCGCGCATAGCACGTGGGGCGCAAAAAAGCCTTGGCGGTATTCCAACGCCAGCCATTTTTTTGGTTCACTTCAAAAAAGCCCACACCTTCGCTGTCGCCGCGGTTGAAATCGTCGGTCGCCGGTATGCCCGCTTGCACTGCGGCTTGGGCAAAGGCTTCGAGCACGTCCCAGCGCAAGCGTTGTTTATCCACGCGCCATTCGCCGCCTGCGTTGTGGTGGCGCAGCAGCGCGCGGTAGGGCGTATCCGCGTCTTGCATCAGCGCTGGAGCGGTGCCGCGTGCGCCGTGCAAAGCATTCGCGCCTTTGTAGTGGTCTTCGTGCAATTGGAAATAGGGCAGGCTGTTGTCCCAGCTCCATTGCGACTCGCCGGTCACCTCGGCCCAGCGGGCGTAATCACGCGCCTGGCCGCGCATATAAATCATGCCGTTGATGCTGCTGCATCCGCCCAGGGTTTTGCCACGCGGGTAAATGAGGCTGCGGCCATTGAGTCCGGCCTCGGCCTCGGTTTTAAACATCCAATCGGTGCGCGGGTTGCCGATGCAATACAAATAGCCCACGGGGATATGAATCCAGTGGTAGTCGTCACGCCGCCCGGCTTCAATCAGCAGCACGCGCTTAGAGGCATCAGCGCTCAGGCGGTTGGCCAGCAGGCAACCGGCGGTGCCCGCGCCGATGATGATGTAGTCAAAAGTGGTGTCGTTCATGCGGTCGTTGCGGGCGTGGTGGCAGCCAGTCCAGGCGGACTTATTTGCCGCTCCATTGGGGTTTGCGTTTTTCTTGAAACGCCAGTTGGCCTTCGCGTGCGTCTTCGGTCAAAGTAAACAGGGCGATCTGGCTTTCAGTAAATGCCATGGCCTCTTCAAACGCCATGGCCTCCATTTTTTTCATCATGTACAGCCCGCGCCGTACCGCGGCGGGTGACTTGTCGAGCAAGCGCTCTAGCAGCCATTGCAGCTTGGCATCGACATCGCGGTCGATGTAATTGACCAGGCCAAACTCCAGGGCTTGTAAGCTGCTGATGGGCTCGCCGGTAATACACATTTCCACCAGCGTGCGGCGCGGAATCAGGTGTTGCAACACGCTCAGCACCTGCGCGGGGAATACGCCGACCTTGACCTCGGGCAAGCCAAATACCGCATGCTCTGCGGCCACCGCCATATCGCACATGGACAACAGGCCCATGCCGCCGGCCATGCAGGCGCCGTTGACGCGCGCGATCAGCGGCACATAACTGGCTTTGGCTACGCGCAAGAGCTGCGCCAAATGACCTAGCGGCTCGGAGTAATCGGTGGTAAAGGCCTGGGCGTTTTGCAAATCAGCCCCGGCGCAAAAAGCTTTGTCACCGGCCCCGGTGATGACGATGGCGCGTACGTTGCGATCGCTTTGCGCTGCGCTGATGGCCGCCGCCATACCGGCCAACACGCCATGGCTCATGGCGTTGCGGCGCGCTTCTCGGGTAATGGTCAGCCAAAGCACCGGGCCGCGTAGTTCAACCGATACATCGGGGCTGGTGAGGGCGGTGGGTTCCATACAAAAAAACTTTCTGCGCAATCGGGTCGGTAAACGGGGTCAGTAAACAGGGCCGGGCACTGCGCTCGGGTAATCGAAATTGGGAAGTGGTGATCTGGCACAAGAGTCCGGGCCAAAGGGCCGCAATGCTCCAAGCATACAAGTGTGCGCTTAGCGCCCGCCGCCTACATCCAGCAGCGCGCCGGTGCAGTAACTCGCTTGCGGGCTCAGCAGCCAAAGAATCGCGTTCGCCACTTCCTGCGCGCTGCCGGGACGCTGCATAGGCACTTGTGGGGCTAGGCGCTGCGCCCGGTCGGGCTCGCCGCCGCTGGCGTGGATGTCGGTTTCGATGATGCCGGGGCGCACCGCGTTGACGCGGACTCCTTCGGCGGCGACTTCTTTGGCCAGGCCTATGGTGAAGGTGTCAATCGCGCCCTTGCAGGCGGCATAGTCCACATACTGGCCGGGGCTGCCCAGCTTGGATGCGGCGCTAGACAGGTTGACGATGGCCCCGCCGCTGCCGCCATGGCGCGTACTCATGCGCAAAACGGCTTCGCGGGCGCACACAAAGCTGCCCAGCACATGGGTATTGAGCATGCGCGATAAGCGCGCCACGCCCATGCCGTCAACGCGGCATGCCACGTCAACCACACCCGCGTTATTGACCAAGGCCGCCAAGGGCCCCCATTTGGCGTCTATGCGCGCAAATAGGGCCATCACCTCGTCCTCGCGGCTGACATCGGCTTGCAAGGCTATGGCCTGTCCGCCGCTGTCGCGGATGCTGCGCACCACCTCGTCGGCAGCCAGGGAGTTGGATTGGTAATTGACGGCGACCGCATAGCCCGCCTGCGCTGCCGCCAGCGCGGTCGCCGCGCCAATGCCGCGCGAACCGCCAGTTACAAGCAAAACCGGAGCGTTCATAGGCGCAGCAGTATCTGGTCTGGGTCAAGCTTTGCGCAAGGCACGCGCCGCATCCAGAGCGAAGTAGGTGAGCACGCCATCGGCGCCAGCGCGTTTGAAGGCCAGCAGGCTCTCCAGCATCACGGCCTCGCGGTCCAGCCAGCCGTTTTGCGCGGCCGCCACCAGCATGGCGTATTCGCCGGA
>Ga0114963_10004083_pt1 | contig 9996 bp, 9 predicted proteins | sample C_131016_EF_Meta_FD_87019 | JGI IMG/M metagenome (GOLD analysis project Ga0114963, IMG submission 87019) | Freshwater microbial communities from Lake Croche, Canada to study carbon cycling - C_131016_EF_MetaG | ecosystem: Environmental > Aquatic > Freshwater > Lake | place: Lake Croche, Canada...
AAGGGTCTTCACGAGGTGATCGATGGAAACTCCACGCTAGGGATCCTCGCCTCCCAAATTGAGGTCAAAGGTAGCGATATCTATCTGGGAATGGATGCTGCAGCGCTCAAAAGAGTCATATCGGTCGTCTCTACTTCGAAAAACAAGCTAAAGGATTCTACGATTTATAACCAGGCCTTTCCCGAGCCTGGATCCTTAATGGCCTACGCGAATTTACAAGATCTACTGCCGCTTTTGGACATATCAGGTGACGCTCTGAAATTCGGATCAATTTCACTGACAACCGCGGGAGATCAATCCCAGCCGGGCGATACAAAAACGCGTCTTACTCTCCTGCTTAAGGAGTAGTTGCTGCGCTCAAGAACGACTCTGCTTTTTGCACGGTTTTCTCTAGGTACTCAGGCAGTAGTTCTTTATGTTCATGATTGCTTGTCTCGTAAAGGTAATTAAGGAGCAGTAGGCGACGTTGCAAATAGAGCCCGCTCAGTTCTAGCTCGGTGTAATGCGGCAAATTTCTCACTGAACTGTAGCCATTGAGAAGGGCTTGATTCTGTTCTTCGGTATCGAGGTAGTAGAGAGCTGTTGCCAGGTCTTGAATCGGTATTCCCCAACCACTGTCGTCGAAATCGAATACCGCAATGTTTTCGTCATGCCACATCACATTCCAGCCATGTAAATCGGCATGGATTACTCTTTGAGAGTCTCTCAAATATAGACGTGAAACTATTTCAAGAATTTCATTTTTTGCTTTGGCGAATAGGTCTTTTTGATATTCGGAGAGTTCACTTGATAGAGAAAATAAGAAGTCCTCAGTTCCCCAGAGAAAATCATCAAGTCTTGGAAGTTGCATTCCCGTTGGAAGAGTAAATCCAGAAGCAGCCATATGCATCAAAGCCATCGCGGAACCCATCTGGAAAAGTTGGATTTCGGTTGGACTCTCCCCTACTTCCTCTCCGGGCAGCCAGGTGTACATCACAGCGTTTAGGGGAATTTCGCGAGAATCTAAAGTTGCGGAAACCACAAAATCTCCGTTAGGCGTCGCGACCGGATGTGGGAGCCGAATATCTGAGTTATCAAGTAAGTGGTTGACGAAGGTAATCTCCGCGTGAACATTGTCAAGAGTGCGCGAAGAGTTAACGTTTATTCGAAAGGCATATTGGCTACCGAAGGCTGTTACCTTAAAGGTCGCATTGAAATCAAAATTTACTAACTCGATACTTTCGATCTCTGAGAAATATTTCTTACACATATGTGAAGCCAGACTCGTGATCGCATCTACCTGCTCATCATGTGAAAGCTCTCTAAAATGTCCCATGAGTGGTCACCCTACAGGTCGCACCGATACACTTCCCGAAATACTGTGTCCAGATGAGAACTGAGGAATTATGACTACCCGTGCCTACGCCGCCCTTGCTCCAGGAGCCCCATTTTCAGCCTTCGAATTTGAACGTCGCCCATTGGGTGTTAACGATGTGGCCTTCGATATTCACTATTCCGGAATCTGTCATTCGGATATTCATCAGGTACGTGAAGAATGGGGTGCATCGCATTTCCCTATGGTCCCCGGTCACGAGATAGCAGGGGTCGTTACTGCTATTGGCTCGGATGTAACAAAATTCGCCGTTGGAGAGCGAGTAGGCGTAGGGGTTTACGTAGATTCTTGCCGAAAGTGCCCCTCCTGCTTGGCTGGTTTGGGAAATTACTGCGATGAAGGCATGACTGGTACTTACAACGGGTACGAGCGCGACGGAAAGACCCTAACTATGGGTGGCTATTCCAATAATTTTGTAGTGAATGAAGATTACGCTGTCAAAATTCCAGAGAACTTAGACCTCGCGGCAACGGCTCCGTTGATGTGTGCCGGAATTACTCTCTATTCTCCCCTTCGCCATTGGAACGCAGGACCGGGCAAAAAAATAGGTGTCATCGGATTAGGTGGCTTGGGCCATATGGGTGTGAAATTTGCGGTTGCCATGGGTGCCGAGGTCACTGTTTTCTCGCATTCCGCCTCGAAGAAAAAGGATGCTTTGCGAATGGGAGCGCATCATTTCGTTGATACGAGCAGTGAGGGTTTTGAGAAAGCGTTGGCTAGTTCCTTTGATTTGATTCTCAATACTGTTTCTGCCGAAATTAACATAAACACCTACCTATCGATGATGACAATCGATTCACATCTAGTCTTCATTGGTTTGTCTGGGAAACCGTATCCGATTGAAGCCGGAGCACTGCTGCGCAAGCGTCGCTCGATCTCTGGATCGATGATTGGCGGCGTTCCAGAGCTGCAAGAGATGCTTGATTTCTGCGGTGAACACAACATTGTTAGTGATATTGAATTGATTGATCCGGAATACATTGAAACTGCATATGAACGAGCGATTGCAAGCGATGTTAAATATCGCTTTGTGATTGATGCGACCAAGTTCTGAGTGCTGGCACCTGATTTCCTGATTGGTAGATCACGAAGAGCGTTTTAGATTAATGCGTGATCAATTCTCCTGAAACTCTATATCCATTAATTATTCAAGGTGGCATGGGCATTGGTGTTTCCACGGCTGAAATGGCTCGAAGTGTTGCATTATCTGGTCAATTGGGTGTCGTTTCTGGAACCGCTCTTGATGCGGTGATCACACGAAAGTTGCAAGATGGTGACGCTGATGGTCGGGTCCGCGCCGCACTGTCATTGTTTCCCGATCAAAATTGTGTTGAAGAACTGCTCTCGCGATACTTCATCGCCGGTGGAAAGAATCCATTGGCTAGTTACCTTGACATCCCAAAGCCATCCTTGCATCCATCGACCTTCGCCTCACAACTATTGGTTATCTCTAGTTTCGTGGAAGTGGCTACGGCTAGAGCCGGACACGATGGAGTCATTGGAATAAATTTTCTTGAAAAGATTCAACTTGCAACACCGGCGAGTGTCTACGGAGCGATGTTGGCCGGCGTTGACTACATATTGATGGGAGCTGGAATCCCAACAGAGATACCGGAGCTGATCAAGAATCTTTCGCTAGGTAAAAAGATTCACTTTCCTATCAGGGTCTCTGGTGCGCAAGCGCCTAGCATCGTGGAATTTGATCCAGAGATCATTCCTCGAGTGAATCGCGCGCCGCTAAAGAAGCCGGTTTTTCTAGCGATTGTCTCTTCCCACATTTTGGCGTCCTACCTTTATCGCGATGAGGCAACGCGACCTGATGGATTTGTCGTAGAGGGTCCGATCGCAGGTGGACACAACGCTCCCCCACGAGCCAAAGATTCAATTGATGCTGATGGTCAAAGTATTTTCACAACCAAAGATTTTGCAGATATTCCTACCATAGCAGCGTTGGGACTGCCCTTTTGGTTGGCTGGAGGCTTCGGGACCCCAGAACGAGTTGGTCAGGCCATGAAGTTGGGAGCGACCGGCGTTCAAGTTGGATCACTCTTTGCACTAGCGGAAGAGTCGGGATTAACAACGGAATTGAAAGATCACTTACTCTCAAAAATCATCTCTGGAAGTATTGAAATCCGTACCGAACCGCATTTCTCCGCAACGGGATTTCCTATCAAAATCGTCACTATGTCGGGTACTGCAACAGATACCGAACTCTTTGAGGGTCGTCAAAGACACTGCGATTTGGGCTATTTGCGAACACCCTTTAAGCGAGATTCCGGCAGTATCGGATTTCGATGTAGCGCAGAACCTATTAAAACTTTTGCCTTCAAAGGTGGAGACACTCGAGAGGCGGAGGGGGTCAGATGCCTCTGCAATGCACTCTTGGCAAATATTGGCCTTGGACAGGTTCGGTGGGGTTCCTATCATGAACCTGCTTTGATAACGCTGGGTTCCGACGTATCAGGTTGCTGTGAAATATGGGCAATAAAGGGTAGAAGATGGAGCTCGCGAGAGGCGATCGAATATCTCCTCTCCGAAATACCCTAAACCTCTCTAGTGTTCACCAATAAATCTCTCACTGGTTATGCGTATATTTGCGACCCTTATGGATGCAACCCCTCTTCACGATGCAACTTTTGTTGTTCTAGATCTCGAAACAACCGGTAGTAGTCCTCACAAAGGATCTGGCATAACAGAGATCGGGGCCGTTAAAGTGCGCGGTGGGGTGGTTGTGGGAGAATTCAAAAGTTTTGTTAATCCTTTGACTCCAATACCGGTTTTCATCACAGAGCTAACTGGCATTGATAACGAAATGGTGAGATTGGCTCCAATTATCGATGAGGTATTTCCTACATTTCTGGAATTTTGTGGACCTGTAACGGACTCAATTTTAGTAGCCCACAATGCGCCATTTGACTTAGGCTTTCTCAAGGCAGCAAGTCGAGAATTAGAATATCCATGGCCGAGTTATAAAGTGGTGGATACGGTCCGTTTGGCTCGGATGGTATTGAGTCGAGATGAAGTAAGAGATTGCAAGTTGGGAACTTTGGCGCAGTACTTTAATACTGAAATCAAACCAACTCATAGGGCTTTTGATGATGCACAAACGACTGTCGAAGTACTCCACGGCTTATTTGAGCGGTTGAGTGGCTATGGTATCTATAGCGTCGGCGAGCTAGAAAAGGTTCTTCGGAAAAGGATTAAGCGGGAACCTCGTCTACTTTGAAGCCTTGGGTGTAGTCCCGCAAACTTTGAAGCGATTCCAAAGCCTTTCCAGAATCAATAGCCGCTCGAGCCTCCTCATACCCATCGGCGAATTGAACGTCGATGGGGTTCCAAAACGACCCTCGGTAGGCGGCAATTGTGACTGCTGCATTGAGAAGCGCAGCCTCTCGAGCTGCGAATTTCTCACCCGAGAGAATCCTTTTAACGATGTTGGCATTTGTATATGGATCTCCGCCACGCAGACTTTCCACAGGTGCATAGTCAATTCCGATTGCTCGTGGATCGAAGCCGAGGATCTTCTCTCGACCCTTATTGAGTTGAATAATCGTTGATGTAGTGCTGAGGGAGATTTCGTCCAAACCGTCATCGCCGCGAAAGATGAAACCCTGAACGTCACGTTTCAATAAGACATCCGCCATCGTAGTCAGCATTGACGGTTTGCTTACGCCAATAGCGACAGCGCCAGGTTGCGCCGGATTAGCCAGCGGAGTAGCCAGATTAAAGAGAGAGTGAGGACCGAGTTCGCTTCGAGCTTGATCTGCAAACCTCATGGATGGAATGAATTTCGGGAGGAAACAAAACCCTATTCCTAAATCTTCGACACACTCTGCGACTTGACCGGCGTTGAGGTCGATATTGACTCCTAAAGCCTCCAAAACATCGGCCGACCCACTCTTTGAGGTAACGGATCTAGCGCCTTGTTTGACAACGCGGACTCCCGCCGAGTGAGCGATAATCGCGGAGATAGTCGAGATGTTGAATGTGTTGGCACCATCTCCTCCCGTACCAGTCGGGTCTACAAACAATCCTGGGATAGATATCTTCTCCGACTCCTCCAAAAACGCCGACAAAAAGCCCTCAATTTCACAAACCTTTTCACCTTTTGCCTGAATGCCTATGAGAAAAGTTTTTATCGTCTCATGAGGGGTCTCACCACTGAGAATACGGCGCATTGCCCATCTCGCTTGATCTGAAGTCAAATCTACGCGTGAAGCAAGTCTCACAAAGATTTCATTCCAGAAAACTGGGGAAGCTTTCATTGCAGAAATATAGGGCAAGAATGGGTTCAAATCTTTGGGCGTGATGAGTTTCACCTGAGTTTCATGAGCTTGGAAGTCACCAGAATGAGGAAAAATGAGAGAAATCGGGAATAATCGCCCAGGTGAGCACCCTTGAAGCACCCACTAAGACCAACCGTCCAAATCTGGTCGCTGTTGGCACGATCGTCTGGCTATCTTCCGAGCTGATGTTTTTTGCCGCTCTCTTTGCGATGTACTTCACGACGAGAGCTGTTCAAGGACCGAAGGTCTGGCTGGAATCCACGGGAATGCTCAATGTGCAATTTGCGGCAATTAACACAACTGTGCTGGTGCTTTCCTCCGTCACCTGCCAGTACGGCGTCTTTGCTGCCGAGCGTTTTCAAGCCAGAAGAACCGGCCCGCTTTACAAATTTACGCGTTGGGGCATGCGAGAGTGGTTCGCTTTAACATTTTTGATGGGTGCTTTTTTTATTGGTGGACAGATCTACGAATATGCAAATTTGGTTCGCGAAGGGCTTTCGCTATCTAGTCGTGCCTATGGTTCTGTCTTTTACATAACGACTGGTTTTCATGGATTGCATGTGACTGGTGGCCTGCTGGCATTCTTGGTTGTTCTGATTAGAGTTGCACGAGCACGCAAATTTGGTCATTCACAAGCCACGACGGCCATCGTTGTTTCTTATTATTGGCACTTTGTGGACATAGTTTGGATCGCGCTTTTTTCAACGATTTATCTCATCAAGTAGGAGCCTGAAGTGAAACGAATCTCAAGATACCGCCGTAATCGCCTGGCTGGACCCATTTTGATGGTTGCTGCCCTCTTCACGATGAGTGCGGCTTACGGAGTCGCTTCAGCCTTACCCAATACTCAGAGAGTAATTTCCAGTTCGACTACTCCCTTGGTATCCCAAGGTAAAGCTATCTTTCTTCGAGGCTGTTCTTCCTGTCATGGACTGAACGCGGAAGGTGGCGGGATTGCGCCGTCACTTATCGGAGTTGGTTCTGCTGCCGTTGACTTTCAAGTTGGCACTGGGCGCATGCCTATGGCTGATATGAGCCAACAGGCGATGAGAAAAAAGCCTATTTACAACGCGGCAGAGACGGCGGCGCTTGCTGCGTATGTCGCTTCATTGGCCCCCGGTCCGTCTTCGGTCGTGGACTCTTCATTGAACTTTGAAAGAGATGGCAATGCCGCAGAGGGAGGGCAGCTGTTTCGAACAAACTGCGCCATGTGTCACAACTTTGCGGGTCAAGGTGGCGCGTTGACGCAAGGTAAATACGCACCAACACTGATGGGTGTTCAGCCAAAATATATTTATGAAGCTATGATCACCGGTCCTCAGTCCATGCCAAAGTTTACTAATGCAACAATTTCGGCCTCAGAGAAGCTCTCAATCATCAAATGGCTTCAAGCGGCTAACCATGAGCAGAACCAGGGTGGGGCATCGTTGGGTCGAACTGGGCCAGTGACCGAGGGGTTGCTTGCATGGACACTTGGAATTGGACTTCTTATTGGCATAGCCGTATGGCTTACAACGAAAGCGAAATAATATGAGCAATCAAATGGAGAGATTCCAAGATCCGGGTTTGCCTGAACATATACATCGTATTTCCGATTCTGATCCCGCGGCCGAAAAGCGCGCGGAGCTACAGGTAGCAATTCTCTTCCTGACCTCTGCACTTGGCACCGTCTTGCTCATCGCCTCATACATTGTCATGAAGCCTGATACCTATGTTTTTCTACCAATTATGGGTAGTACCAACCTCCAACAGCTATGCATTGGACTAGGACTAACTTTGTCCACTCTCTGCATAGGACTAGGTGCGGTCCAATGGGCCAAAAGACTCATGCCAGATGAAGAGGTCATCGCCGAGCGCCACGAAATGCGCTCAGAAGAGAGCGATCGCGAAGAACTCGTAGCCACGTTCCGCGATCGTTCCTCCCAAGCAGGTTTAGGACGTCGTTCTTTGATCAAACGATCCTTAGGAGTTGCGGTAGGGCTAGTCGGGTTGTCACCTATTGTCTTGCTAAGGGACTTGGGGCCAACGCCTGGTAATTCTTTGCGTACGACTAATTGGAGCGCTGGAACTCGATTAGTGATGGATCCAGCTGGTAATCCGATAAGACCTTCCGACCTAGAGGTGGGAGCTGTCGCACAAGTCCTCCCAGAGCTACCTGAAGGAGTCGAGCGCACTCTAGAGAACGTGGGCAAGGACGCCGTACTGCTGATTCGTCTACGACCAGAAGATTTCAATCTCAATGCAGAGCGACTTTCCTGGACTCATGAAGGAATTATTGCCTTCTCAAAAATCTGTACCCATATGGGTTGTGCCGTGGCTCTCTATGAACAGCAAACCCATCATTTACTCTGCCCATGTCACCAATCCACCTTTGATGTTACTCGAGCGGCGAAAGTTATCTTTGGACCAGCCGCTAGACCTCTCCCTCAACTAGCGCTATCAGTGAATTCAGATGGATACTTGGTTGCTAAACAACCATTTACCTTGCCTGTCGGACCGAGCTTCTGGGAGCGGGACTCGGCAAATGGATAATCTTTACTCCGAAAGATTTATGGCGCGGACAGAGAATGGAAACAAATGAAGAAGAGTGAGAAAATCGGCGGATCAGTAGCCAACTATGTTGATGAGCGCACGGGTGCGGCCAAGTGGGTCAAGAAGAATCTGACCAAGGTATTCCCGGATCATTGGTCCTTCATGTTGGGAGAGATCTGCCTTTACTCGTTCCTCATTCTACTTCTCACGGGTACTTTTTTGACGTTCTGGTTTGATCCATCTCAGCGCGAAGTCGTTTACAACGGTGCCTATACCCCGCTCTCTGGGGTGCATATGTCTGCTGCTTACGCCTCAGCTCTTCACATATCTTTCGATGTTCGTGGCGGTCTGTTGATGCGCCAAATTCACCACTGGGCAGCACTCATTTTTATGGTCGCAATTGTGGCTCACCTCCTCCGCGTTTTCTTTACCGGAGCATTCCGTAAGCCTCGTGAATTCAACTGGTTAATTGGTGTTGGACTTCTAACTTTCGGAATTGTCGAAGGCTTCCTTGGTTACTCCCTCCCAGACGATCTTTTGTCAGGAACCGGCATCCGAATCGCAGAGGCAATTTTGCAGGCGATTCCTGTTGCAGGGTCTTACCTCGCATTTTTTGCCTTTGGTGGAGAGTTCCCTGGCACAGCCTTCATTCCACGTATTTATACCGTTCACGTACTTCTGCTACCTGGTCTGTTTTTGGCACTTATCACCGTTCACTTGATGCTGGTTTGGTATCAGAAGCACACACAGTATCCCGGTCCAGGTCGAACCGAAAAGAACGTTGTTGGTTACCCATTAATGCCTGTGTACATGGCAAAGGCCGGCGGTTTCTTCTTTATTGTTTTCGGTGTAACAGCCTTCTTAGGAGCTGTGGCATCTATCAACCCAATCTGGCTCTATGGTCCATATACTCCGGGACAGATTTCGGCTGGTTCTCAACCCGATTGGTACATGGGCTGGCTAGATGGTCTAGTGCGCATGTCTCCACCTCTGGAAACACACGCATTCGGTCACACGATTTCATGGAATATCTTGCTCCCAGGGCTTATTTTGCCGGGAATACTTTTCACGGGAATGGCGCTTTATCCATTTATTGAGTCATGGATTACTGGAGACAAACGAGAACATCATCTTCTGGATCGTCCCCGTAATGCGCCGAACCGTACAGCGTTAGGTGCTATGTCTCTATCCTTTATGTTGATCTCGTTAGCAAACGGTGGCAATGACATCATTGCGACACACTTCCACCTAACCATCAATGGAATCATGTGGTTTACTCGCTTTGGACTTTTCATAGTGCCACCAATTGTCTTCATTATCACCAAGCGGATATGTCTCTCTTTGCAGCGTGCAGACCGAGATTTGGTCTTACATGGTCGAGAGACCGGCCGCCTGGTTATGTTGCCACATGGGGAAATGATTGAAGTGCACGAACCGATTTCACCGGAACGCGCCTGGACACTTACTCAGCATCAAGCGCCAGGAGCGCTACCTCCGCGTCTACCTGAATCTGCTAAACGAGGAATTATCGGCAAGGTGAGAAACCGGTTGAACCAGGCACATGCCATTCAAGTACCAGCCGCTACTCTCTCTGAATTGAAAGAGATAGAAGAAAGTCATCATTAATTACTAGATTTGATTTGCTTCACTACCGTGCGAAATAACTCTTTTCTTCCCGAACTTAGAGTAATTGTGTAACCGACGAGATTTGCAGTTGTTATAAACGACGCCATGCCGCTAGACGATGTCCTTACCTGATAGGAGAACTTTTTAGTTTTTCCTGACCTACTGGCGGTCACTGTGAGG
>Ga0114963_10004085_pt1 | contig 9996 bp, 9 predicted proteins | sample C_131016_EF_Meta_FD_87019 | JGI IMG/M metagenome (GOLD analysis project Ga0114963, IMG submission 87019) | Freshwater microbial communities from Lake Croche, Canada to study carbon cycling - C_131016_EF_MetaG | ecosystem: Environmental > Aquatic > Freshwater > Lake | place: Lake Croche, Canada...
ACGCCATTGCATAACACCCGCAGCCTCGGCCAAGGCCAGCAACAAATTCCGCGCCTCGCCTGTCAGGGATGTTTTGGAATAATCAAGCAGCAGATCATCCTGCGCGACAGAAAACCCTGAAAATCGCTGCGGATCAGCCGCAAACAAGTCCGCGATGGTGACGGAGGCGTGGCTGTGTCGATAGGCATGCAAATCCGCAAAACGCGTTTCAACCTGTGAACGATTCGGCGTTTTCATGAAGGGTTCCTTTGTTGTCTTTTTTGCCGATCTCAACGATCCGAAACACGCATCCGAAGCGGGACCCAAGAGGCGCATGAATAGAGGTGGCCAAGCGATGCCACCCTCAGCTTTTCAAGCAATAATCACCGCTTTGATAAAAACCGGAGGGGCAGGAGCCATTTTTAATCATGGCCGGTTTGGCATTGGAGCTACTTCCGAGGCAGTAATCCCCGCTTTGATAATAGCCCGAAGGGCAAGAGCCCACTTTGGGCAGAGCGGGCGCGGCATTGCCAGAAGACGGCGTGCAATAATTGCCGCTTTGATAATAGCCGGAGGGGCAGGATCCGTGTTTTTCAAGCGGCATTTGCGCCTGCGCGGCCAGAGTCACAACACCAAAGGCAACCGTCAAACCCCACCGCAAAAGCATAAGCAACTCCCTCACGAATCCATTTTGACACAATAACGGCGCAGCCACTGGCCTGCTTTTTCAAATGCCTCGCGGGCCGCTGGCAACTCATCGCCCATTTGCTGGAAGCCGTGAACGACACCGGGGAATAAATCAAACCGCGATGACACACCGACATGCGCCAACCGTGTTGCCAACAACAAGGTATCATCGAGCAAAGGATCAAGACCTGCGGCATTGAGATAAAGCGGCGGCAACCCCGCCAGCGCATCATCAGACGCATAGAGCGGCGCGGCCAGTCCCGGATCTTCGAGCTGTTCGACGCCCAAGAAATTGCTCCAGAACCATTTCATCCGCTCCGTGCTCAACAAATAACTGCCATCACCAAACCGCCTGTGGCTGGCCGTTTCATGATCAGGCGCATAACAGCCATAAAACAAGGCCGCCGTGGCCAGTTGCGGCAAACCGCGCACATAGCGGCCCAGCAAGGCCCCCAAAGCCAGATTGGCACCGGCGGAATCACCGGCCAAGGCAATCGATGAGGCCGGCACAGGCTGGCCCAATCCGCCATTTTCGACAAAGGCGATTGTTTCCATGAGATCGATATGGCCTGCCGGAAAGGCATGTTCAGGCGCCAAACGGTAATCAACGCTCAGCACACGAAATCCGCAGGCCAATGAAAGCCTGCGCACCGCGCTGTCATGGCTCTCGACAGCCCCGAAGGTCCAGCCGCCGCCATGAGCATAAATCAACACCGCATCGCTGACACAGGTTTCAAAGGGCTGATAGAGCCGTGCGGGCAAGGCGCAGGCGGGGGTCTGGATCAGAATATCCTCGGTATGAAACACAGGCTGGGGCTTCTGGTTCCAATAGGCCGTCAGCTTCAGAAAGGTCGCCCGCGCCTCATTGATGGGCATATGGGGGTAATCAGGCGCCGGATTGGCCTTTGCCCGATCCAAAATAATCCGCATTGCTTCGCTGACATACATCAGAAGGACCCTGTGACTTTCAAAACTGGTCTATGGTTATCGATCTTGCGACATTGGCGCAAGCAGGGGGGCTCAAAAGGACAAAACAGGCCTTTAAGACGCCCAATTTTGCTTGAAATCACCATAAAGCGTCAAACCGCCACAGGCATAAAGGGTTTGTCCGGTGATATAAAGCGCCTCATCTGAGGCCAAAAAGGCATAGACAGGCGCAATCTGGGACGCATCCGCGGCAAATCCCATGGGGATATGACTTTCAACCTGAGAACGCGCTTGGGGATCATCAATCCATGCGGCGTTGAGATCGGTTGTCACAGCACCGGGGGCAACCGCATTCACCCTGATACCCTGTTCGGCATATTCAAGCGCCAAAGTCCGCACCAGTTGCGACAGCGCCCCTTTGCTTGCCGCATAGGCGATATAGGCGGGCTTGGGGATGATCTGATGCACGCTGGATGTGACAATCACAGAGCCCGCACCCTTGCGCGCGAGAAAATGGGCAATGGCGCCGCGAGCACACAAAGCCACACCCGTCAGATTGACAGCCATGATCCGTTCAAAGGTTTGGAGATCAAAGTCATGCCCGTCTGTGACAGCCTGAATACCGGCATTACAGACCATGACATCAAGCCGCCCCCATTGCGCAAGCGCATGATCAAGCATGGACACCACATCGGCCTCACGCGAAACATCCGCTTTGAGAATGAGGTGGGGACGCGCCGGACGACCCTCTTGCTGATCAATCGCTCGCAATGCGTCATGGGTTGCAACGGCAGCCTCATGGTCATCGGCATGATTGATGCCGACCACCGCCCCTTCACGGACAAAGTGTTCGGCGACCGCGCGGCCGATGCCGCGCGATGCGCCTGTGATGATCACAAATCGTTGATGCAATCGTGGCGAAGCCAAACCAAGGGCCCTTTAGTCACAAAGATCAGGACGCACGGGCATGCCCGCCCAGATAGGCTGCGCGCACATCCTCATTGTTCCACAATTCGCTCGGATTGCCGCTGACAACCAGCTTGCCTGTTTCAAGCACATAGCCCCGATCCGCCACCGAAAGACCCATTCGGGCATTTTGCTCGACCAGCAGAACCGTTGTGCCCATGCGCCGGATTTCTTTGATGATGTCGAACACCTTCGACACAATCACCGGTGCAAGACCCAATGAGGGCTCATCGAGCAAAAGCAGTTTGGGTTTGGCCATCAAGCCGCGGGCAACGGCCACCATTTGCTGCTGCCCGCCTGACAGGGTCCAACCCAACGCATCGGCAAAAGGACGAATGTCCGAAAACAGATCAAACATGGAATCCGCTTCACGCTCGATGTCGGCCTTGCTGACACCGCTTCGGTTGGAAGCCCCCAGCATAATATTTTCGCGTGAGGTCAAGCCCGGAAAAACCCGGCGACCTTCCGGCACATGGGCAATCCCCAACCGCACGATTTGTTCAGGGCCCAATCCTGAAAGCGACCGGCCCTCGAACAAGATGTCACCTGAGGCTGGTTTTGTGAGGCCCGATATGGCACGCAAGGTGGTTGATTTCCCCGCGCCATTGGCACCGAGCAACGTCACAACCTCGCCTGCCTCAACAGACAGCGAAATGCCACGCAAGGCCTCGATCTCGCCATAACGAACCGACAGATCTTTTAATTCAATGAGCGGCATTTGCATCACTCCCCAAATAGGCTGTGACCACATCCGGATGATTGAGCACCGAGACAGGATCACCATCCGCAATACGCCGCCCGAAATTGAGCACCGTAATGTGCTCGGCCACGGCACCCACCAAGGTCATATCATGATCGATGATCAAAATAGTGAGCCCCTTGGCTGCAATCCGTTTCAGAAGATCACGCAACTCCATTTTTTCAGTGGAATTGAGACCGGCGGCAGGCTCGTCCAACAGCAAAACGGTCGGATTGCCCGCCAAGGCACGCGCAATTTCGATCAGCCGTTGGTGACCATAGGAGAAGGACGTCACCAGCTCCTCGGCACGGTCGCCAAGACCCACGAAATTGAGAGCGGCACGCGCGCGCTCTTCGCGCGCCAGTGCCCCGCTTTCAACGGGATTACCGGACCGCTCGCCGCCGATGATGACGTTTTCAAGCGCGGTCATCGAACGGAACAACCGGATGTTCTGGAATGTTCTGCCCAAGCCAACCGCTGTGCGCATATGCGGTGCGGCATGGGTGATATCATGCCCATCCAAAGTCACCGTACCGCCCGTCGGCGTATAGAGCCCCGACAACACATTCAGCGTTGTGGTTTTGCCCGACCCATTCGGGCCGATCAAAGCATGCACGCTGCCGCGCTTGACCGTGAACGAGATTTCATCAACCGCTTTCAAGCCGCCGAAATGCTTCGACAAAGATGTGACAACAAGCACATCATCCGCATGGGCTTGGGTTTGCACCAATTCGAGTTCCGGCACATCGGCGGAAAGATGCAAGACCTTGCGGAAGCGCTTGAGCTTTTGCGAAACGAAACCCCATATCCCGTCCGGCATGAACAAGACGATGAGAATCACGGCCAAGCCATAAATGGCCAGATAAAGGCCGGGGATTGATTTGAGGAAGCGCAACCATTCAGGAATGAGGATCAACAAGCCGGTACCAATCACAGCACCGACAGGCGATGACACACCGCCCAACAGCACCATGGTCAGAAAGACGATGGATTCAGCAAAGGAAAACTGATCGGGTGACACATAGGCAAACCCACCCGCAAACAGACAGCCGCCCAAACCGCCCAAAAGAGCACAGATCGCAAAGGCAATCACCTTGGTCCGCTGAACGTCAATCCCTGTCACCCCGGCGGCCAATTCATTGTCGCGCACAGCGCGCATTGCCCGGCCCAATTTGGTTTCCGGCAAGTGCCACACCAGATAGCCCACCACAGCCAGCACCACGACACAAAAACCCAGATAGCTTTGCGGCGTCGGAAACAAAGCGGGCTTGAGGATTTTCGACACACCGTCAGGCCCGTGCGTGACCGGTATCCAGTTGATCATGACAAGGGTCAAAATTTGCTGGAAACTGATTGTCACCATGGCCAGATAATGGCCGCCCAGACGCAAGGTCGAGGTGCCCAAAAAGGCCCCGAAGAACAAAACGATCCCGAGCCCGATGACGATACAGCCCCAGAATGAAATGCCGTAATCTACGGTTCCCAAACCGACCGCATAAGCGCCCAAACCAAAAAACGCGGCCTGCGCCAGATTGATCTGGCCACACAGCCCCAAGACAACCGTAAGACCCATCACAGCAACGGAATAGGTCACAGCCTGCATCAAAATATTGGTGATATAGGCATCAAACTGCTTGGTTGTTGCCACATAGACCAACAGACCGATCAAGATGATATAAGCGATCAAACCACGCTTATGGCTCTGCGCATGCGCGCGATGAATATCGACCATGCTTGTCATGCTTTTTCTGCCACTCGTTCGCCAAAAATACCTTGGGGTCTAAAAACAAGAAACATCACCAAAACCAAGAAGGCAAAACCATCTTTATAAGGCACCGACACATAGGCCGCGCCGAAGGTTTCGATGACACCCAAAGCAAGCCCGCCGATAATGGCGCCTGCCACATCGCCGAAGCCGCCGATAATGGTTGCGGCAAAGGCTTTGAGTGCGATGGTCCCGCCCATATGGATGGACACGAATAAAATAGGGGCCACCAAAATGCCCGCCAGACCCCCGATCATCGCGCTATAGACGAAGGTGATCATAATCATGGCTGCGACAGGAATGCCGAGCAATGAGGCCATTTCCTTGTCCTGCGAGGTCGCTTGCAGTTTTTTGCCCAGCAAGGTGTGTTCAAAAAACCAATATTGGAAGGCCACAAGCACAATCGTGACCCCGATAATCAACAAATACTGACTATCGAAAAACACAGTGCCGAGATTGATGCCCTGAAAATCAAGCAGATTGGACAAAACCTGCGGTTGCGGCCCGTAAAGGGCCAAAGTCGAATTGGTCACCAGAATGGAGGCGCCGATCGTGGAAATGATCACCGGCAGATAGGTGCGATGGCGCAGGGGGTAATAAACGCCCAGATTGAACAAGGCGCCATAAATGGCCATGCCCCCCAGTGATAGAATCAAAGACAGCCAATAGGGCCATTCCAGATCCACTGCGAAAATCACCATCAAAAATGCCGCCACCATGGAGAATTCGCCTTGCGCAAAATTCACCACATTGGTCGCACGGAAAATCAGCACAAAGCCCAATGCGACAAGCGCATAGACCGAGCCAATTCCGATCCCCGTAAACAGGAGTTGATACACCAAATCCATCAGGTCACCGCTATGTTAGAGATATGCCGAGCGTGTTCCCGGCAGAAAATGTCGCCAGATATTTTGATCATCACCTGTGAGAAGGGATGTTGTACGAAAATCGCACGCACCCCAACACATCAAGAGAGGTATAAGGGGGCTGGACGCAAAAAGCGGCCTGCCCCCATCAAAGCCCTGACCGTTAGGAAGGGAACTCGATATGTTTGGCGAATTCGATCGCGCCCTTCACGTTTTTCACAACATTATAGCCGTGCAAACCGTCGCCGTTTTTATCAAAGTTATATTCGCCTTCGGCGCCTTTATAGCCCTTGATCGTGAGCATGGCTGCGCGGATGGCCGCAGGGTCGGTTTTGCCTGCCTTGTTGATGGCGGTTGCCAACAAATTCATGGCATCAAATGTCCATGACGACTGGTTATCGGGCGCCACTTTCATCAAAGCACGATAGTTATTGGCAAATGCCTTGGCTTCGGGTGACGAGTCTTCGGCATAATCGGCCACGCCGTAGGTGTCATTCAAAGCAGGGCCAGCCAGCTTGATCGCGCTGGTATTGACGATGGATGGCGAGCCAACCCATGGAGCGGTCACACCCAACTGACGCAGCTGGCGTGCGAAAATACCGAGATCGCCTTCGAATGTGAAATAAGACGACAAAATATCGATGCCTGCCTGTTTGAGGGCCAGAACAACCGGCGTGAAATCCTGCGACTGGTTGGCATAGCCCTGAATCACGACAGGCGTGACACCCAAGGCTTTCAACGACTCATCAAGCGCCTTCATGCCATTGGTGCCGAACGCATCGGTGGAGTGAACGATACCCCATTTTTTCAGGCCCAATTCCTTCACACCAAATTCCGCAATCACTTTGCCGGAATAGGTGTCATTGGGGCGGCAGCGGAACAGCCACGGATTATCCAGCTTGGTCAATGTCGGATCGGTCCCGCCGAACATCGTGGGCTTACCGGTTTTCAAAATATCGGGTGCCATTGCATGCATCTGGGTCGAGCGAATGGAGGCAATGAAACCAACAATATCTGCATTGGTTGCAAGCTTCGAAAACGCCAAGACAGCACCCGGATTGGTGGTTTGATCGTCTTCTGTGATGATCTCGACTTGCTTGCCGAGAATACCGCCATTTTTATTGATGGTTTCAAGAGCAATTTTGGCACCGGCCATGGCATATTTGCCCGCTTCCGCCGCAGGGCCTGTGATCGGAACAACCTGACCAATTTTGATGGTTGCGGACTGAGCGGATGCACTGCGAACAATCGCAGGCGCTGCAACACCGAGCATCAGACCGGCCGCAATTTGACGTCTTGTAAAATGACTCATTGTTTTCCTCCGAAAATACGCCCCGAATTCGGGATCTTGATATTTGGTAACACTATATAAGGCCACAAAGTCGGGTTTTGTCCATGCCCCTTGTTAAAAAAGATTTGTTTCCCGCTGAAATTACACAGGTCTGCGCCTATTTTTTGAACAAAGCTTGCAAAGTCCGGCCCGCAATACGAAACAGGGACTTGCCTTCTTCCCCCTTCTACCCCCTTAAGGTTTTTGCAAGACCTCATTTTTCGGAGAAAACACCATGAACCCTGTTTCGGTTGTGATTATTGGCGCGGGACCATCCGGTTTGTTGCTGGGCCAACTTCTTCACAAAGCAGGGATCGAGACGCTGATTCTCGAACAACGAACGCCCGATTACGTGTTGAGCCGGATCAGGGCCGGGGTTTTGGAACAAGGAACCGTCAATCTCATGCGTGAAGCGGGATGTGCGGCCCGTATGGACAAAGAAGGCATCGTGCATCACGGGACAGGGATTATGGCCAATGGGGTGCTGCACCGTATTGATTTTCAAACGCTGGTCGGAAAATCGGTCATGGTCTATGGCCAGACCGAAGTCACACGCGATCTGATGGAGGCGCGTCAGGCATCCGGCGCGCCGACCCTTTACGAAGCCGAACATGTCGAATTGCTTGATCTGGAGCAGGATCGGCCGCGCGTGCGTTTTCACCATCAAGGACAGGTCAAAGAAATCACCTGCGACTTCATTGCGGGCTGCGATGGCTTTCACGGCGTGTCCCGCCGCTCAATTCCCGCAACGATTTTAAAAACCTATGAGCGCGTTTACCCCTTTGGATGGCTGGGCATATTGGCGGACACGCCCCCTGTCGATGAGGAGCTGATCTATATCAATGATGACCGCGGCTTTGCCTTGTGTTCCATGCGCTCGCCCACCCGCTCGCGTTATTATCTGCAATGCGGATTGGATGAAAATATTGACGCGTGGTCCGATGACAGGTTCTGGGAACATCTCAAAGCCCGCCTGCCGGAAGAACACCAAAATCGCCTCGTGACAGGACCTTCCATTGAAAAAAGCATCGCGCCCTTGCGCAGCTTTGTCGCCGAACCCATGCGCTATGGACGGCTGTTTCTGGCCGGCGATGCAGCCCATATCGTGCCCCCCACAGGGGCCAAGGGACTGAATTTGGCTGCAAGCGATGTCTATTATCTCTGGCAAGCCCTGTCCGATTTTTACCAACGCGGCTCATCGCATGGCATCGATCATTATGCGGACCGCGCCTTGGCCCGTGTCTGGAAAGCAGAGCGGTTTTCTTGGTGGATGACCATGCTTTTGCATAACTTTCCGGACATGTCGCCGTTTGAAACCAAAATGCTTCATGCCGAACGGGACTATCTTTTCAGCTCGCAAGCAGCCATGACTGCTTTGGCTGAGAATTATGTTGGTCTTCCTTATTAAGAGGGTTTGAAACCCGTTTTCGTCCATCGTGAAGGATTTGCATGTCATGACACAAACCGGTCCGGCAGAGACACACAAGCCCTCAGCCGAAGCGCAAATGATTTCGCCGACCTATCGCTTGCCCGCACTCGATCAAGACTATCTCTTGGCCGATCAGCAGCGCGGGTTACGCTTCATGCTCGAATATCAAAAAGCGGAAGATATTTTGCGGGCATGGAATATCGCGTCAACCATTGTGGTTTTTGGCAGCGCGCGCATTCGGGAAGACGGTCCGGGCCGTCAGTCTTTCTGGTATGAGGAAGCAAGGCGCTTTGCCCGTATCTGTTCTCGCCACGGGGCCATTCCGGAAAAACCGGAGGCCGCGCGCCATAATGTGATTTGTACGGGCGGCGGGCCGGGGATCATGGAAGCGGCCAATCGTGGGGCGCACGATGTGGGGGCGCCCTCGATCGGCCTCAATATCAGCCTGCCGCATGAGCAATTCCCCAATCCCTACATGACACCGGGTCTGGCTTTGCGCTTTCACTATTTTGCCATGCGGAAAATGCATTTTGCCATGCGCGCCAAAGCCATTATTGCTTTTCCGGGGGGCTATGGGACATTGGACGAGGTGTTTGAAGTTCTAACACTCAGTCAAACCGGTAAATCCACCAAAAGCCGCATCATTTTATTCGACAGCCAATATTGGAACGGTGTTGTTAATTTCGATGCGCTTGTCGAAAACGGCATGATCACCGAACAAGACCGCGATCTCGTGGTCTGTGTGGAAACAGCCGAAGAAGCATGGGCCTTGGTTGGCTAATACATCATGGATTTGCATTGTCTTCAGAAAAGAGCGATTTGCTTGACGCTTTATGGCACTGCACACTAAAGTGGACCCAACATAACAAACGGTTCGTAGAGCGAACATATGACAGGGAGTATAGCAATGAATTCCGTCCGTTATCTTTCACGCCGCCTTTTTGGATCGCTCGCGCTGTCCACCACCCTTGCCACAACTCTTGGTTTGACAACCGCTTTGGGAGTGATCGGCACATCCGCCGCGCAGGAGACCATCAAGATCGGCCTGATTGTGCCGATGACCGGCCCTTCGGCCTCCACCGGCCGCCAACAAGAAGCCGCCGCCAAACTCTTCATCCAGCAAAATGGATCCACTGTAGCGGGTAAAAAAATCGAATTGATCGTCAAAGACGATACGGGCGCCCCGGATACAACCAAACGCCTCGCCCAGGAATTAATCGTCAATGACAAAGCAAGCGTTTTGCTTGGCTTTGGATTGACACCGCTGGCTTTGGCGGTTGCGCCTTTGTCCACGCAAGCCAAAGTGCC
>Ga0114963_10004088_pt1 | contig 9993 bp, 9 predicted proteins | sample C_131016_EF_Meta_FD_87019 | JGI IMG/M metagenome (GOLD analysis project Ga0114963, IMG submission 87019) | Freshwater microbial communities from Lake Croche, Canada to study carbon cycling - C_131016_EF_MetaG | ecosystem: Environmental > Aquatic > Freshwater > Lake | place: Lake Croche, Canada...
CATCTCTGTAGCAATTCCGTCGCTCTTTGGGAAACCCAGCTACCCCACCATCTCTCTGGAACCTCTTCAGAAAAAAGAAAAACCCACCCCCTTTGAAGGAGATGGGTCTTCTGTATCAGTTTTAACAAATCTTAAGCAGTCTTCTTCCTCCGCATCACCATCATCATTCCGATCGCTCCGATGACAAGGAGTACTTTCCCTAGGGCCAGATAAAAGAAATGATCATTTAATTAACAAGAAAGCGCCCTGTTTCACCATTAGATTTCTTTGTATAGACTATCATGGCAATTGATCTTTATGGAATTCAATAAGTTCGAGTACGTTACCAAAAGGATCTACGCAATAGAAACGATCACGATCGGGTATTTCAACCGCTTCAAGAATTTCGATATTATTTGATTCAAGGTCCCTTCTCACTCCTTTGATACCCTTGATTTCAATAGCAAAGTGACGACCGGGAAGAAGGACTCCATTTTCAATACAGGTTTGAGGTTTGACAAAGTGATGGGTAAATTCCACGTGCAGAAGATAATCCAGCAACTCAAACCATACTATTTCGTACACTGCCGTCAGTGATCGCGGCAATTCAACCTCTTTGAGACCGAGTATTTTACCATAAAAATCTCTTACCTTTTGTTCTTCACCTGATGGAGCATTTATAGTGATGTGATTGAGACGACGAATGCTTAGTGACATAATACCTCCTAGGTTGTTAGCTGACTTGTTCTTGTTGATGGCTGGCCCGCAGATTGCAAGACGATCATGACTCCTCCTGCAATTACTAGGACCATACCGAGAATGTCCATAGGCTTGGGGACATTACCCCAAAGAATCCACCCAATAATTCCTACGAAAATAAGGGAACTATACTGAAGTGCTCCAACTTTTGTTGCCTCAGCATAACTGTATGCGGCAGCAAGGAAGAGTTGCACCATAATTACCATAAGACCGGCTCCGATCGACCAGCCGATACAAGCTAGGGGGGGAATATGAGGGTAAATGAATAGAAAAGGGGCTTGCATGATGCTCGCAAGAAAGCAGAAATAAAAGGTTATTAGCATTCTAGAATCTGTTTTGGTAAGCATTTTTATGAATATATATCCGAGTCCAAGAAATAATCCGGAACCTAAGGCAATAAAATCACCCGATTGCTTCAAGATATCCGAAGTGGGACGAATGATGACAATGACACCAAGAAAGCCCACGAAAATTGCCAACCAATCCCTGCGGCTTACCTTCGCTTTCAATAAAAAGATAGAGAAGATTGGTATGAAAAGAGGCGATGTATTGAAAAAAAGTGTTGCATTAACCAATGGAATGAAACTCATCGAAAGCGTGTACATATAGCTCGAGAGAACCCCACAGAAGGCTCGAAGGACGTGCGTAGAAAAGTGATTTGTCCTCAGAAAAGCAGGCCCTTTTCTGATCAAGAGTGGCGAAAGTGCAATAGTACCTGAAAAATAAGCAATAAAATTAACCCATACACTGTTGCCACCTGCAGTAGAAGCGAGCTTAAGAAAAATACTGTACAGAGCCATAAAAAAATATGACCCAATCGCAAAAGCGATGCCTTTCAGAAAGAGAGAACTTATCATTAATTTAAACCAGCCGCAACCGGGACCGGCTTTGCACCATGGGCATTAATTTTCATTGCCCAAAGAGCATCCGATGAACATATGAAGAGAATATTGTTATCCTTACCACCGAAGGTCAGATTTGAGGTTTGCCGAGGAAGCAGAATCTTGCCCATAAGTTTTCCGCTTGGGTTATAAACATGTACACCATCTAACGCACCGACATAAAGATTTCCATGAGTGTCGAGACGCATTCCGTCGGGAAATCCAGGCGAAACTGTTGTAAGGATCTTTCCATTTTGAATGCCTTTCCCATCTGGTGAAACCTCGTAGACATGAATGTCGTGAGGCCAGTTTTTATGGTAGGTGTAGGATGCTTGGCTTGCACCGCTATCAATAACGTACAGCAGTTTCTCATCGGGTGAAAATGCGATGCCGTTCGGCATCATCAGATCGGAAATGACAACCGAGAGATTCTTGGAAGTGGGATCATATCTATAAACATTGCAGGGGAGGCTACTTTCTTGTGGATATTTAAGAGAGCCATAATTGGGATCAGTGAACCAGACGCTTCCATCAGACTTTACCACAAGATCATTGGGCGAATTCAGGGGGACGCCTTTGTAATTACCCACTAATGTTCTTACACTACCATCTTTTTCCGTGATGGAGACTCTGCGACTCGCCATTTCAGCAGTCAGAAGGTTTCCATCAAGATCTGCCGTTTGCCCTATTGCCCGACTTGCAGGATCTCGGAAAGACGCAACTTGACTCCAAGAGAGATTCCTAATGGCATTAAAAGGCTGAACCCCATTCCATTTGATTATATTTATTTTGTCATTCACCATATCGGTGAAAACCAACCATCCGTCCTCACTCCCTATTCCTGCTGAAAGATAAACCGGCCCCTCAGAAAATCCTAATCCGTTGCACAGCAGCACAAAACTGGGCTTTTCGCCGAGAATCTTACTAAATTCATCATCATCAATTTCAAGAGGCAGAGAGTATTTCCCCTCGATTTCATATTTAGGGGGAGTATCAATTGCAAAAAGTGATCCCAATAACAGTAGCAGACTGAGAACATAATAGATGAAACTCATAGACTAATTAACGCTAGTGATAAGTATTCGGTGTCCATCTGGATCTGCCAAAATAAAACTTTTTTCTCCTTTTTTTATTAAGTCAGTAGTGACAATACTGCGTGAAAGAATTGGTATCTTATTTTTTTGAGCAAGAAGGTATTTTTCCTCTACATTTCTGACTCTGATAATAGTAGTTGTAGCTATCAGGTCATGAGGCAAGGGGTGTATTTTGCTACGACCCGCTTTTGGATTTTGATATTCAAGGAACTCGATACCCATTCCTCTGGATGCATCAAAGCGCATTGCTGTAATCCTTACCTTCGCTCCAAGAACCCCTGAGAGACGCTCTTGTGTTTCACCGTAGTTTAAACTCTCCCCGACAACTTTCATTCCTAAAAGATCGCCGTAAAAAGAGCGGCTTAAATCAGTATCGCGAATGGTAATTGCGGTATGATCGATACCTTCAAAAAGGTGATTATTCGACCGATCATGCCAGATTTTAGTGCCTTTATCCTCAGGAAAATAAATAAGTTCCACAGGGTGATTTTCAGGACCTCTGAAATAGTAGGCTTTGATTCCTCCAGCAGGTTTATTCCACTTTGGTATTGTCTGTGGTGATGGGGATATTCCACTAACATGATTAGTATTTAGAACCTCGAAGGCACTTTCCATATTACCAACAACAATAGCCATATGCTGAAACCAGAGGTCATTACACTGCGATTCCTCTGGATAAAGTTCTGACTTATGAGAAATGAACTGCCCAAGCCAAAAACTCTCATTCCCTAAGGAAAGATGGGCTACGCGCATCCTGACTCCATTTAGGTCAAAGAGTTCGTCATACTCATTACCTTTAAATTCGGAATAGGATTCTTTTTTAAATCCGAAAATATCACTGTAAAAATTACAACATTTATCTAAATCGGAAACAATATGCAGAACTCCGGACACCTCTGCCACCTGTTGATCGTCCATTTATTTGCCCCTATTATAAAACTTAAATTAACTTGGAAATACTACTCATCATCAGCAATTAAGTGATCGCCGACGCGCAAAGCGTTGGCAATGATCGTCAGTGAAGGATTTACCGCTCCGCTGGATACAAAGAAGGACCCGTCGACTACGTAGAGGTTGTCGACATCGTGAGTGCGGCAGTTCAGATCCAGAACCGAGGTCTTCGGATCCGTGCCAAAGCGGCAGGTACCGTTCTGGTGGCCGACACCCTCCAAGGGGATGCGCTTCGAGAAATAGAGCTCGTGCGGAAGGACATGAGCACCGTCAATCTGCTTCAGAACCTCGGTCCAGCGGTGCATGAGCCGCTCGAAGGACTTGACGTTGTTCGGGGTGTAGTTGAGTTGGATCTTGCCGTCGACCAAGAGGACGCGGTTCTCGGGATCGGGGAGGTCCTCGGTGGTGAGCCACCAAGGAACGGCATGCTCGGCCATCTCCTCGAGCACCAGACCCGGGGTCATGTACGGTGCATCGGAGATCATCATTTCGTGATGGAAGGATCCGATCAACTGGATATTGCCCATCGGGAACTTGTATCCCGGTTCACCGAAATAGAAATCATTCACTGAGAAGGTCTTCTGATACTTACTCAGGTTCTTCTTGGTGGCGTGGATGGATAGGATCGCCCCAGCTTGGTGGAACATAAAGTTACGGCCGACCTGATCGGAACTGTTTGCGAGACCGTGGGGATGCTTCTCGTTCGCACTCCGCAGGAGAAGGGCGGCGGAGTTGATTGCGCCGCAGGATACAATCACTTTGTCACCGGAAACCTGTTGGATTTCCCCGTGCGAATCCTGGTATTTGACTTGGTTGATGGTGCGTCCGTCGGCCGAAGTGAGGAGTCGGAGGACATGGGCTCCCGTGACGACAGTGACGTTCTCAAGATGATGAATAGGACGGATACAGTTCACGTCAGCGTCGGCCTTGGCGTTGGCGAGGCAGGGGTAGCCGTCGCATGTGTCGCATCGAATGCAGGTGCTGTCCTCGGGATGCTTTTCGTTGAGCTTGAGACCGACGGGAACCGGGAAAGGATGGTAGCCGTTTTGTTTCAGTCCATCGAAGAGTTCTTGGATCCGCGGTTCATTGCTGACAGGCGGATAGGGATACTCTGAGCTCATCGGTGGCTCGGTCGGATCGATCCCGCGCTGACCATGGACATCGAAGAGTTTCTCGGCGCGGGTGTAGTAGGGCTCGAAGACATCGTATCCGAGGGGCCATGCGGGCGAGATCCCCCCCTCGTGACGTAGTTCCCCGAAGTCTTCCTTGCGGAGGCGGAAGAGTGCTGCTCCGTAAACCTTGGTGTTTCCCCCGACCCAGTATCCGGTTCCGGGATGCAAAGGCTTACCCTCTTTGTCCTGCCAGACCTCGGTGGTGTGGTAGCGGTTGTTAAGAAAGACTTCCTTTGTGCTCCAGTTCTCCTTTTCGCGTGGGAGGAAAGTCCCTCTCTCCAAAATCAGGATACGCTTGCCCGCATGCGCGAGGCGGTTGGCGATGGTTCCTCCACCGGCTCCGGTGCCTATGATGATGAAGTCGTACTCGGTGCTCATGATGGAGAGTTGTAAAGAGCTAATCTTACTGCTCGTGGTAGTTGTGGAGGAGACCGCCGTCGACGACAAAGGTCGCACCGGTGATGTATGAGGCGTCATCCGATGCGAGGAAGGCAGCGAGACCCGAGACATCCTCGGGTTTTCCAAGACGCCCCAGGGGAATCTTCGACTCCAACAGGGAGAGGAGTTGAGGATTGTTCAGCAGGGCAGTATTGATCGGGGTTGCAATCGCTCCTGGGGCGATATTGTTGATCGTTATGCCGAGAGGTCCGAGTTCAATAGCGAGGTCGCGGCAGAGCATCTTGAGCGCCCCCTTGCTGGCGCAGTAGGTTGAAAAGTGGGGGAAAGGCAGCTCCTCGTGAACCGAGCTGATGTTGATGACGCGACCGGGACGGTTTGTATTACGGAGATGATTCACAAAGTCTTGTGTGATGAAGAAGGTGCCGCGCAGATTGATCTGGAGAACGAAGTCAAAATCTTCTTCGGTGACATCCCAGAAATCAGAGCGCTTTTCGACACCGGCGTTGTTGACAAGAATGTCGATCTTGCCGAGTTTGTCTACGCCTTCGAGGATCACACGGCGATCATCCTCTGTGTTAGCAAGGTCACCCGCGATGGCATGGACACGGCGTCCGAGCTTTGTGATGGCATCCACGGTCTCTTGGGCACTCTGGCTGAGGGTCCGATCATCGACGATGATATCGGCTCCCTCCTGGGCGAGACGGATGGCAATGGCTTGGCCGATACCTTGGGCGCTGCCGGTGACGAGTGCTACTTTTCCTTCGAGTTTCATGGGTTAGGTCAATGGGGCTAATGCTGTTTATCTATCCGTAGTGGAATGTCTTGTGATGCTGCCAGCGCAATCAGGGAATGTGTCGATACCGTCACATGCGGATCGCTAAGAAGGCTCGGAAACCTTCTTATGCAACAAGTTATCCATGAGAAGGGGGCTCTCATTTGCCAGGATCTCGGCCACAAGTGCCGACCAACCTGTCTGGTGGCTTGCTCCGCATCCGCGACCGGTATCACCGCTGAAATATTCGTTGAACAGGACGAGATCTTTCCAGTCCGGATCAGATCCATAACGGGCATCCCCCCCGTGACATGGACGGTTCCCTGTGGCATCGGGAAGGAAAAGCGAGGTGAGTCGCTTGACAAGCAGATCCGAGGCCACTCCCAAGGTGACCCAGTTTCCTGAACGCGTTGGGAACTCAACCTTGAAGGAATCTCCGTAAAATTGATCGTACATCTTAAGGGATTTGATGATCATGAAGTTGATGGGCATCCAGACAGGACCTCGCCAGTTGGAGTTGCCACCGAATATTCTGGTTTTGCCCTCGGCCGGTTCATAATCCACGGAGTAATTCTCGCCGTTCACCGTGTAGGTGTAGGGATGCTTCTCGTGATACTTGGAGACCGAACGTATACCGTGAGGAGAGAGAAACTCCTCTTCGTCGAACATGTACCGAAGGATGCTTTCGAGTCGTTTTCTTGGGGTCACCGTAAAGAGTTGAAAGTCATCGGGGCCGTCAGGTGACCCACTATTGCATTCGAGCATATGGCGGCAGAGCTCGGGACGGTTCTTGATGAACCAATCAAGGCGATTCTTGAAACCTGAATTGAAATTCCGCATTTCGGCCGTCACAAGTCCGCTGGCAAACATTGGAATAAAACCGACGATGGACCGCACTTTGATCGGAATGCTGCGATCAGGTAGCTTCAGGTGGTCGTAGTAGAAGCCATCCTCCTCATTCCAAAGGCCAGTGCCTCCGAAATCATTGATCGCTTCCACTATGCGGGTGAAGTGGGTCAAAAACTTTGTCCCCATGTCGGCGTATACCGGATCAAATAGAGCAAGTTCCAAGGACATGCGCAGCATCAGCAGGCAGTAAAAAGCCATCCAGGCGGAGCCGTCCACCTGTTTTAGTTTCCCGCCGGTAGGCAGCGGCTTGGAGCGGTCAAAGACGGAGATATTGTCGAATCCGAGGAAGCCACCTTCAAAGAGATTGTTCCCATCGCTGTCTTTCCGATTCACCCACCAAGTGAAATTGATCAGGAGCTTCTGGAAGATCTTTTCCAGAAATTCGGTATCAGGTCGTCCCTTAAGTTTCTCGGAGTAGTATAGCAATGTTGCAGCCCAGACATGGACGGGGGGATTCACATCGGAAAAATTCCACTCGTAAGCGGGCATCTGGCCGTTTGGATGGGTGTACCATTCGCGCAGGAGCAGAATCAGCTGATCCTTGCAGTAGGATGGATCAATGCGATTGAGGGCCGCGGTATGAAAAGCAAGATCCCAAGAACAGTAGTATGGATACTCCCACGCATCGGGCATCGAGATGACATCCCGGTTAAAGATGTTTTCCCAGTCCTTGTTTCGTTCGGAATGACCTAGCGGCGGGGGCGGTTCTGTGGGATCACCTTTCTGCCATTCCGTCTGGACGAGATTGTAATACTTTTTGGACCAGAGAAGACCGGCATAGGCCTGACGTGCTACATTTTTCTCTTCCGGGGTGCTCGTCGGATTAAGAGTGGCGTTATAGAACTCATCCGCTTCCTTGATTCTGGTGGCAAAAATATCGTTGAAACTGTCGTCGAGAGGCTCTCCCTCGGCTTCTCCGAGACTAGTCAACCTCATCCGAAGCACAACAGATTTTCCAGCTGGAACGTTAAGGTTATAGAGTGCTGCAGACTTGGTTCCGTATTGTTGCGGGTTGACTGCATCTGCCTTCCCATGAATCACAAAATCATGAAAGGCATCTTTTGTGTAGCGGCGTTTGGAAGGCACGCCGTAGAGCCTCTCGGTGTTGGTCTCGTTGTCCGTGAAGAGAAATTCGGGCAACTTTCCGTCTGGTCCCTCCTCGAAGGTCATTTCCCCCTCCCCCATAACCGCATGCTTGGCGTGAAGAACTCCGGGCTTCACTAAGGAGATGCGTGGTTCCACTAAGCATTCCTCAGCGATATTTCCCCAAGACCAAGTGTTGCGATACCAGAGGGTGGGAAGAAAAACCAAGTCGGCTGGATCGGGACCGCGATTGCTGATGGTAACTCGAATCAGTATGTCCTTGATTGACCCTTTGGCATATTCGATTTGTACGTCGAAATAGCGGTTCTGATCAAACACGCCGGTGTCCTCCAATTCGTACTCGGGCTGAAGTTGGGAACGACGGCCATTCTCGGCGACAAGATCGGCATAAGGAAACTCGGCCTGAGGATATTTGTAGAGTCCCTTGGCGTAAGAATGAGTAGGGGTGGCGTCGATGTAGTAATAGAGCTCCTTGACATCCTCGCCGTGATTGCCTTGCGGGCCGGACAGACCGAAGAGACGTTCCTTAAGGATTGGATCCTTGCCATTCCAGAGAGTGAGGCCAAAACAGAGTCGCCCAAAGCGGTCACTGAGTCCAAGGATGCCATCTTCACCCCAGCGGTAAACACGGCTGCGCGCATGATCAAAGGGAAAAGATGCCCAAACATCTCCGTCAGCAGAGTAGTCCTCCCGAACCGTTCCCCACTGGCGTTCTGAAAGATAAGTTCCCCAGAGCTTCCAAAAACGTTCCTTGTTTGAATCCTCTCCGAGACGAATTTCCTCCGCAGTTGGCTCTCTGGAAGAAATTTCATTCATGATTGAACTAATTAAGGTTAAAGCGCGAAATTTTTGAGATTTTTCCTAAGTCGGTCAAGGGTGGATTGAATAACTATCTGCTTCAAGGTGATCCTGTCCGTAGGAAAGCTCTCTTTCCAGACAACGATCTTATCGTTGCAACTCGAAGCCAGTGGCAGCCAAACCGTACCAACCGGTTTTTCTACGGTTCCACCACCCGGACCGGCACCCTGAGCAAGACACCAGCCTGCACCTACTCGGCCACAACCTCTCCCGGAGGACAGAATGCAGGCAATGGCTATAGGAATCACGGCACTGATTGGTAAAAGCCTTTCCTTATCGCTCTTATATGGAGGCATGGTCATCAGCAGTGACAACTCAGTTCAGACACTCCTCCACTCGATCAATCTCAACTTCTAGCATGTAGCGATCTGCCCACTGCCTCCATCCCACCATTCCTGTAGAAACTCTTCAAACCGAAAGAGTCTTATGAGAAAACCGAGAATCGCGCTGTATGAGCCCATTGTCGGGACTTGGAAAGGTATCAGTATCCTGTCCAACTGAAGTTGTATCATCCCATTCAAATAGGTCATGATGAATCGACACGGCTATTTCAATTAAACTCGATGAGGTGAAGGTATTTAGAGTATTTGAGGGGGTGGTGAGGATCATTCGACTCGAATTCTTCAAGGAACAACCTTGAAGCTCAATTGATGCTTTGTGACATTTTCTTCACCAAACAGCTCACGTCCCTCAGCTCTGTAGCAATTCCGTCGCTCTTAGGGTAACCCAGCTCCCCCCTAACCCCCTGGAACCTCTTCAGAGAGAAGGAGTCCACAAAGGAAACCGAGACTCGGGCTGGCGTTTCTTCAAAAAAAACCCATCCCCGATTAAGAGGATGGGTCGTATGTGAGAGTCTGAAAGTTTTAAACCGCCTTCTTCCTCCGCATAACCATCAGCAGCCCGATAGCTCCGAGTCCGAAGAGTAGGTAGGTGGAGGGTTCGGGGATTGTTACTACAACAGACCCTTGAATAAAATATCCGTCTGTAGTTCCGGGATAGTAAAATGCTACCACCGTATCTTGACCATAGTTATAATTGGCAAAAGGCACTGTGGTAAGTGTTGAGCCGGGAAGTGAACCCTTAGTTGGGTTTTCTGGATCTACGTAAGAGAAAGA
>Ga0114963_10004089_pt1 | contig 9993 bp, 7 predicted proteins | sample C_131016_EF_Meta_FD_87019 | JGI IMG/M metagenome (GOLD analysis project Ga0114963, IMG submission 87019) | Freshwater microbial communities from Lake Croche, Canada to study carbon cycling - C_131016_EF_MetaG | ecosystem: Environmental > Aquatic > Freshwater > Lake | place: Lake Croche, Canada...
CGATCCGTGATACGGGGCATGGCGTCGGCGGGGTCGAGGATTTGCTGCATGCCTATGCGCTGTCGACACCCGAAGGGCTGGCCCTGATGGTGCTGGCCGAAGCGCTGCTGCGTGTCCCCGACCATCTGACAGCCGAAAAGCTGATCGAGGACAAGTTGGGCCAGGGTGGTTTTCTGCATCATGAAAGCCCCGTCGGGCCGTTGATGGTGCAGGCCTCGGCATGGGCTCTGGGCCTGTCGGCCCGGGTGATCAGGCCGGGTGAAACGGCCGATGGCCTGTTGTCGCAGCTGGGCAAGCGCATCGGCCTGCCAGCCTTGCGGATGGCGGTGCGCCAGGCCATGCGCCTGCTGGGACAGCATTTCGTGCTGGGCCAATCCATCGACGAGGCCCTGGGCCGCGCCGATAGCGCGGAGGGGCGGATGTTCCGCTATTCCTATGACATGCTGGGCGAAGGGGCGCGCAATCTGGAGGATGCCCGCCAGTATCGTGCCTCCTACCATGCCGCCATCGAGGCCATCGGCAAGGCCGCCGGCAATAAGCCTTTGCCGGATAGGCCCGGCATCTCGGTCAAATTGTCGGCCCTGCATCCGCGCTACGAGGCGACCGCCCATGCGCAGGTGATGGACGAGTTGTGCCCGATCGTGCTTGATCTGGCGCGGGCGGCCAAGGCCTATGACCTGAACTTTACGGTCGATGCGGAAGAAGCCGACCGGCTCGAATTGTCGCTGGATGTGATCGGAACCGTCTTTTCCGATCCGTCCCTTGCGGGCTGGAGCGGTTTCGGGCTTGCGATCCAGGCCTATCAGAAGCGGGCGATGGAGGTGATCGACTGGTGCGACACTTTGGCGCGCCGGCTTGACCGCACCATGATGGTGCGGCTGGTCAAAGGGGCCTATTGGGACACCGAGGTCAAACGCGCGCAGGAGCGCGGCCTACCTGATTTTCCGGTCTTTACCCGCAAGGCCATGACAGATTTGGCCTATGAGGCCTGTGCCCGCCGCCTGCTCGCGGCACGTCCGCGGCTCTATCCGCAATTTGCCACCCACAATGCGCTGACGGTTGCGACCGTTCTCGCCGATGCGGGAGGGTTTGACGGTTTTGAATTCCAGCGTCTGCACGGCATGGGCGATACACTGTATCGCCGGCTGCTGACCCTCCATCCGCAACTGGCTTGCCGCACCTATGCGCCTGTGGGCGGCTATCGGGATTTGCTGGCCTATCTGGTGCGCCGCTTGCTCGAAAACGGAGCCAATTCCTCGTTCGTGTCGGTCTCGGCCGATGCCTCGGTGCCGGTCGAAACCCTGTTGCGCAGGCCGCAAGCCCTGATCGGCTCGCCCGAGCAGGCCCGCCACCGTTGTCTTGCGCGGCCCGTTGATCTTTACGGGGCGGGGCGGCGCAATTCCTCGGGGGTCGAATTCGGCCACAAGGCCAGCCTCAAGGCCTTGCTGGCCGAGGTCAAGGCCGGGGCCGCGATCGCCCCGCGCGAAGCCGCTTCACTGGTCAATGGCATCAAACAGGCCGGTCAGGGGCGGATGCTGGCCAGCCCGCAAGACCCGAGTGCCATCATCGGCGAGGTCAAAGAGGCCAGCGGGGAAATGGCGCGTCACGCCATGCAGGCCGCAGCCGAGGGTTTTGGGCGCTGGCAGCAGGTTTCTGTTGCCAAACGGGCGGCTGTGATGCGGCGTGCTGCGGATTTGCTGGAGAGCCGGCGCGGTCTGTTTCTGTCGCTGTTGCAGCGCGAGGCGGGCAAGACGCTTGATGATGCTTTGGCGGAACTGCGCGAGGCTGTCGATTTCTGCCGCTATTATGCCCAAGAGGGCGAGCGCAGTCTGGCTCATGAGCAGGTGATGCCCGGCCCGACCGGCGAGAGCAACCGGTTGCGTTTGCGCCCGCGTGGCGTGTTTGTGGCCATCAGCCCCTGGAATTTCCCGCTGGCGATCTTTCTGGGGCAGGTGGTGGCGGCTTTGGTGGCGGGCAATGCGGTTGTCGCCAAGCCTGCCGAACAGACCCCGCTGGTGGCCTTTGCTGCCACCAGCCTGTTGATCGAGGCCGGTGTCGAGCCTTCGGCGCTGCATCTGGTGGTCGGCGATGGCCGGATTGGCGCTGCGCTGGTCGAGCATCCCGCAGTGGCGGGTGTGGTGTTTACCGGCTCGACGCAAACGGCCCGCCTGATCAACCGCAGTCTTGCCGACAAAGCGGGCCCGATTGTGCCGCTGATTGCCGAAACAGGCGGCATCAATGCCATGCTGGTCGATGGCACGGCCCTGAACGAACAGGTCTGCGATGATGTGGTGGTCTCGGCTTTCCGCTCGGCGGGGCAACGCTGTTCGGCGCTGCGGCTGCTGTGCGTGCAGGAGGATGTTGCCGACAGCCTGCTGGCGATGATCAAGGGCGCGGTGGAGACCCTGCATCTGGGTGACCCCGAAACCCTGTCCACCCATATCGGTCCGGTGATCGATGCCGAGGCCAGGGCCAATATCATGGCGCAGATCGACGGGCTGAAACAGCATGGCCGTCTGGTCCATGCGGGGGAGGCGCCACGCCAGGGATCGTTCGTGGCCCCGCATCTGTTCGAGATCGACCGGATCGGGCAGGCGGGCGAGGAGATTTTCGGCCCCGTGCTGCAAATTGTCCGCTTCAAGGCCGATGCGCTGGATGCCGTGCTGGAGGATTTGGCGGGGCTTGGCTACGGCCTGACGCTGGGCATCCATTCACGTATCGACAGCGTGATCGAGAAGGTCACGAAAACCCTGCCGATCGGCAATTGCTACATCAACCGCAACATGATCGGCGCGGTGGTGGGCACGCAACCGTTCGGAGGCTGTGGCCTGTCGGGAACAGGTCCGAAAGCCGGTGGCCCGCATTATCTGATGCGCTTTGTGACCGAGCAGACCATCACCATCAACACGGCGGCCGCTGGCGGCAATGCCGATCTGATGGCCACGGTGGATTGATGCGCTCAGCGCAAGCCGTCGGCAAACGGATCGCGTGGATCGCGCAGCAGGGTCGCTTCGCCGACCACATAGGCACGGCCACGGATGGAGGGGATCACCTGATCCTGGTCCATCCGGTAGCGGGCGATGAAGCGGCTGCCGATAATGCTTTCCTGCACCCAATCCTGACCGGGTGGCAATTTGCCGTCTGCGGCCATACAGGCCACTTTGGCACTGGTGCCGGTGCCGCAGGGTGAACGGTCATAGGCCCCGCCCGAACACAGCACATAATTGCGGCTATGCCCTTCGGCCGAAACCGGCGGCCCGAAAAATTCGATGTGATCGACCGGTTCGCCCTGGGTGCCGGTAATGCCGTTTGCGGCAAGCGCATCCGACACCGCTTGCGCGGCTTGGGTCAGCGCGTTGATATTGCCCATCTCGAGGGCGAAGGGCGATTGCTGCACCAGAAAGAACCAGTTGCCGCCATAGGCGACATCGCCGGTGACAGGCCCGAGGCCGGGCACAACGACGGTGACATCTTTGTGCGTGCGATAGCTGGCGACGTTTTCGATCAGCACCTCGTTGCGGTCGATCAATTCGACCGAGACAATGCCCACCGGTGTTTCGAACCTGTGCGTGCCCGGACCGATCCGTCCCATATGCGCCAGCGTGACCGCCGTACCGATGGTGCCATGCCCGCACATGCCGAGATAGCCGCCATTGTTGAAGAAAATCACACCCGCCGCACAGGTTTTGTCATGGGGCTCGCACAACAGGGCACCGACCAGCGCGTCATAGCCGCGCGGTTCGTTGACAGCGAACGAGCGCATATGGTCATGGTCGCGCATCATAAGCTGCAGCCGTTCCGACAGCGGTCCGGACCCAAGGTCCGGTCCCCCGTCGATGATCAGGCGGGTCGGTTCACCCTCGGTATGGGAGTCAATCACTTTCATCGGTCTGGACTTTCAATCTCGCGGCTCAGGCCTTGTGGGCAGACCAGCTCTGATACCAGGTTTTGAACAGCGTCAGCTGGTCGCGGGCATAGGTCTGCTGGCTGGCGGTCAACTGGTCGGTGCTGTTGAAATGCAGGCTGTATTCGGGGTGGCCTTCCAGCACCATCAGATATTTGTAGAACAACACCAGATCGACCCCCTCATCGAAGGAAGAGAGCATGGCCAGCGCCTGTTCCAGCTCCAAGGCCTGACGGCGGGCCGTGGCATCGCCGGTGGCGGCTTTTTCGCACAAGGCGACCAGATGCAAGACTTCTTTGGGCAGTACATTGCCGATGCCGGTAATGGCACCCACCGCGCCGCAATTCACATAGCCGTGGAACACCTGCGTATCGACCCCGACCATCAGCGTGACACTGTCATCATGGCCGGTGATGTGTTCTGCGGCATAGCGCAGCGAGGCCGCGCCGCCGAATTCCTTGAAACCGATCAGGTGCGGGTAACGCCGGCGCAGATCGAAGAACAGATCGGCCTTGGTTTCAAAACCGTAATAGGGGCTGTTGTAGATCACCGAAGGCAGATCGACTGCCGCTTCGAGCACGCCTTCGAAATGGGCACGCTGGGCGGCGACCGATGACCCGCGTGACAGTACGCGCGGAATGACCATCAAGCCGCTGGCTCCGACCTTTTTGGCATGGGCAGCCAGTGCGCTGGCCCGATGCGGGTTCTGGGCGCCGGTGCCGACAATGACCGGAACCCCGGCTTTGACCAGATGCTCGACCCCTTCCATCCGCTGCTCGTCGGTCAACAGGGGCCAGTCCCCCATCGAGCCGCAATAGACAACGCCATTCATGCCCTCAGCCATCATCTTTTTGCCCATTTTGACGAGGGCGACGAAGTCGGGTGTGCGGTCGGCCTTGCAAGGCGTCATCAAGGCAGGGACAACGCCCTTGAAAATGGAAGAAGTCATCAAACAGGTTCCTCGGGGCTTGGTATCAGGTGAAGCGGTTTCGTCAGACACCGCATGGTCTTGTGCGCCTAGAATGGGAGTAAATGCAAAGCTTGTCTATTGAAGATCTCTATCACGACACACAAAACAGGGCATGATTTGGTTGTTGCATTGCATCATTATTGATTGATGCCCGGATTGCACGGGTCATTGTGGTGATACACTTCGACATAAAAAAACCGTGGCCTTGGCCACGGTTCCTGTCTTGTCGATGTTGTCTCGGGGCTTTCGTGTCGTGTCAGGCCTTGAGCTTGGCAGCAATAGCGGCCACGTGCTTGCCCTGGAAACGTGCGCCGGCCAGTTCATTGTCCGAAGGCTGGCGCGAGCCGTCGCCATTGGCAATGGTGGTGGCGCCATAGGGACTGCCGCCCGTGACAGCCGAATTGTCCATCTGGCCCGCAAAGGAATAGGGCAGGCCGACAATCACCATGCCGTGATGGAGCAACACGGTATGGGTGGACAGGATGGTGCTTTCCTGACCGCCATGCTGGGTGGCACTGGAGGTGAACACGCTGCCGACTTTGCCGATCAGCTTGCCCTGGAACCACAAGCCGCCGGTCTGGTCGAGGAAGTTTTTCATCTGGGCCGGCATATTGCCGAAACGGGTCGGCACGCCGATGATGATGGCATCGTAATCGGGCAATTCATCGACAGTGGCAATCGGGGCGGCCTGGTCGAGCTTGAAATGGATGCTCTTGGCGACGTCTTCGGGCACCAGCTCCGGCACACGCTTGATGACGGCTTCGGCGCCGGCCTCACGCACACCTTCAGCCACTGCAGAGGCCATGGTTTCGATATGGCCGTAGCTTGAATAATACAGGACGAGAACTTTTGTCATGGCAATTTCCTCTGGGAGTTTCAGACGGTTATAGGGGCAGGTCGAAAATCAGGCATTCGGACTTGTCTTCCCCGGAGATCAGGGAAAGGACAGCCTCGTTTTCCAAAGCAAGGGCATCTCCGGCGCGCAGATCCGTTCCGTTGACGTTCAGATGACCGCGCAGCATTTGCACCCAGACGGAGCGCCCCTGCGCGATGTCGTGGGACAGACTGTGCCCCTTGTGGATGATTGTCGCGTAAATCAAGGCATTTTGATGGATCTGGCCTGAACCATCGCGGCCATCGGGCGAGGCGATCAGCCTTAACCGACCGGTTTTATCGGCCGCGGTAAAATGTTTCTGGTCATAACGCGGGGCGTGGCCCTCGCGGTCGGGCATCAGCCAGATTTGCAGGAAATAGGCGGGGTTGACCTGAGAGGGGTTGAATTCGCTGTGCCTGATCCCCGTACCGGCCGACATGATCTGGATGTCACCGGGACGGATGATCGAGCCGTTGCCGATGTCGTCCTTGTGTTCCAACTCGCCTTCCAACACATAGGAGATGATCTCCATGTCGCGGTGGCCATGGGTGCCGAACCCCATGCCGGGCTGGATTCGATCCTCGTTGATGACCCGCAACGGACCGAAATTCATGTGGTCGGGGTCATGATAACCGGCAAAGGAAAAGCTGTGATAGCTGTCGAGCCAGCCGTGATTGGCATGGCCGCGGGCTTGCGAGGGGCGAAGGGTGAGGGACATATCAGACCTTTCTGAGCAAAACAGCCAATCTCGGAGGGCGACTGGCGGGAGAAGACGGTATGCCCGCTCCCGCACCAAGGGTCGGATCAGAATTCGTAGCCGATCAGGTAGTCCAGCGAAAACCGTCCGCCGCCGCGAAGGGCATAGGATAAGGCCACAACCGCCCAGAGCAGGGGATATTCATAGCCGCCGCTGGTCCAGAAAAAGCCGTTGGGCAGATGCACAGACACCACAGCCACGGCCATGACACCGAACACCAGAACGGCCACGGCGCGGGTGGCAAAGCCGAGAGCCAGCATCAGGCCGCCGACACATTCGATCAGTCCGGCCAGAAGGGCGAAGGACGCCGGCAGGCCCAGCTTGCTGGCGAAAAACTGTCCGGTGGCCTCCAGACCATAGCCGCCAAACAGGCCGAACAGTTTTTGCGCGCCATGCGGAACCAGCAGCAGACCGGCCGTCACCCGTACCATTGGTTCGGCAAGCGGAGAGAACAGCGTGGCCAAGCCATGAACGACCGGAATGATCGGCTTCGGGGTTGAGGACATAGAGGCAGAAGCGGGGGCGGCATCGGCCAGATTGGCGTTGGTCATGGTTGAAATCCTTCACATGATTGACGGGGTAACAGGCTGCAGTGTTGCGCCTGTTTCTGGAATGAAATTATGTTGTTTGATAAACAGAAACAATATACTCATTAATCATCAATCTGTTGCTGAATCAGCAACAATAAGGAGGCAATGATGGACCGGATGTCGGCGCTCGAGGCCTTTGTCAAAGTCGCGGAAACCAAGTCCTTTACCGAGGCTGCCGACCGGTTGGGCCTGTCGAAATCGGCGGTGAGCCGGCATATCAGCGCGTTGGAGGCGGAATTGGGGGCGCGCTTGTTCCACCGCTCTACCCGCACTTTGGCGCTGACCGAAGCGGGGATGAGCTATTTTGAACGCACGGCGCGGATCCTGGCCGATTTCGAGGAGGCCAATCGGGCGGTGACCCGGTTGCAGGAATCACCCAGAGGCCGCTTGCGCGTCAATGCGCCGATGAGCTTCGGCTTTCTGCATCTGGCACAGGCCCTGCCGGATTTTCTCAACCGCTATCCCGATGTCTCGGTCGATCTTGTGATGAATGACCGTTTTGTCGATCTGGTCGATGAGGGCTTCGACGTCGCGGTGCGGATCGGCGGCATGGTGGATTCGTCGCTGATTGCCAAAAAGCTGGGGCCGATCCGGCGGGTGATCTGCGCCAGTCCGGCCTATCTGCAGCAATATGGCGTGCCCGAAACCCCCGCCGATCTCAAACAGCATCGGTGTCTGCTCAACAGCAATATGGCGATGGCCAATGAATGGCAGTTCCAGACCTTGCCCAGCCCCTCCGCTCCCGCCAAACCCTGGCCTGTCGAGGTGCGCGGACGCATCAGCGCCAATAATGGCGACGCCTTGCGGGTCGCGGCTTTGAAGGGCATGGGACTGACCAGCCTGCCGACATTCATCGTTGGAGCGGATCTGCAAAGCGGCACGCTGGTGACGGTTCTCGATGCCTATATGCTGCAAACCCTGTCGCTGAATGCGGTCTATCCGACTGCACGGCACCTGTCGCCAAAAGTGCGGGCCTTTGTGGATTTTCTGGCCGAACGGTTCGGCCCCCGTCAATATTGGGATCTGGTCGGCTGAAGGGGTTTTAGAGACCAAAGGCTGTGGCCTGATCGCCCGCCCCATGCCATAAGGGCGCGCAGAATGATTGAGGGTGTGTTTTCGCCATGATTCGACTTGAGAATATCAGCAAACAGAATGGCCACCAGATCCTGTTTATCGAGGCTTCGGCGGCGCTTTTGAAGGGCGAGAAGGTCGGCCTTGTCGGCCCCAATGGCGCAGGCAAAACCACGTTGTTCAGGATGATGACCGGACAGGAATTGCCCGATGAAGGCCAGGTCGGCACCGATCGTGGCATTACCATCGGTTATTTTTCGCAGGATGTCGGTGAAATGTCTGGCCGCTCTGCGGTCGCCGAGGTGATGGATGGTGCGGGACCGGTGGCCGAAGTAGCCGCCGAGTTGAAGGCCCTCGAGGAGGCCATGGCCGATCCCGACCAGCTCGACAGGATGGACGAGATCATTGAACGCTATGGCGAGGTCCAGGGCCGTTTCGAGGAGTTGGGTGGCTATGCGCTTGACGGACGGGCGCGTGAGGTGCTGGCCGGCTTGAGCTTTTCACAAGACATGATGGAGGGGGATGTCGGTGCCCTGTCGGGTGGCTGGAAAATGCGTGTCGCTCTGGCGCGCATCCTGTTGATGCGGCCCGATGCCATGCTGCTCGACGAGCCGAGCAACCATCTGGATCTGGAAAGCCTGATCTGGCTGGAGCAGTTCCTGAAGGGTTATGAGGGCGCCTTGATGCTGACCTCGCATGACCGCGAATTCATGAACCGTATTGTGACCAAAATCATCGAGATCGACGGGGGCGAACTGACCACCTATTCGGGTGATTACGAGTTTTACGAACAGCAGCGCGCCATGAACGAGAAGCAACAGCAGGCGCAGTTCGAACGCCAGCAGGCGATGCTGGCCAAGGAAATCAAATTTATCGAACGGTTCAAGGCCCGCGCCTCGCATGCCGCGCAGGTGCAAAGCCGCGTCAAGAAACTCGAAAAGATCGACCGCGTCGAGCCGCCCAAACGCCGCCAGAGTGTCTCTTTCGAATTCCCGCCTGCCCCGCGTTCGGGGGAGGATGTGGTCAGTCTCAAAAATGTCCACAAACGCTATGGCCAGCGCAGCATCTATAACGGGCTGGATTTCCAGGTGCGCCGCAGGGAACGCTGGTGCGTGATGGGCGTCAATGGCGCGGGCAAATCGACCTTGCTGAAACTGGTGACCGGTTCGACCGAACCCGATGACGGGTCCGTGGCCTTGGGTGGCAGTGTGAAGCTGGGCTATTTCGCCCAGCACGCCATGGAAGTGCTCGATGGCGAACGCACGGTCTTTGAGACGCTGGAAGATTCTTTCCCGCAGGCCGGTCAGGGCTCGCTGCGCGCCTTGGCGGGTTGTTTCGGCTTTTCCGGCGATGATGTCGAAAAGAAATGCCGGGTGCTGTCGGGCGGCGAGAAGGCCCGTCTGGTGATGGCCAAAATGCTCTATGACCCGCCCAATTTTCTGGTGCTGGACGAACCGACCAACCATCTCGACATGGCCACCAAGGAAATGCTGATCGAAGCTTTGTCGCAATATGAGGGCACCATGCTGTTTGTGTCGCATGACCGGCATTTTCTGGCGGCTCTGTCCAATCGGGTGCTCGAACTGACCGCTGATGGCGTGCATCAATATGGCGGCGGCTATACCGAATATGTGGCCAGCACCGGACAGGAAGCCCCCGGGTTGCATAGCTGAACCAGGCACCGGCAAGGTTATGCTGACCCAATCGGAAATCCTGCCCCTGGGCGTCTTGATGATGGTGCCGGGCCAGGCACTCGAGCGCCGGCAGATCATCGCCAATCTGGTGGGCGAGACCGATACGATTTCCGATGCCAGTCTGGAAGTGCGC
>Ga0114963_10004091_pt1 | contig 9992 bp, 10 predicted proteins | sample C_131016_EF_Meta_FD_87019 | JGI IMG/M metagenome (GOLD analysis project Ga0114963, IMG submission 87019) | Freshwater microbial communities from Lake Croche, Canada to study carbon cycling - C_131016_EF_MetaG | ecosystem: Environmental > Aquatic > Freshwater > Lake | place: Lake Croche, Canada...
AAATAATTCACAATGATTATTCATTATTAGATATTCATGAACAACTAACAAAATTAAAGGCCAGTACTGAATTCAATTTAGAAAAGATAGCAAATAATCGGCATACGCACGAGTGGATAGAGGATACTATTGATGTTAGTTTGGATCAATCTATGACTATTTGCTATTGTCGAAAATGCGAAATATCCAAAAAAACGAATTAATATTGAGAATAAGGCACCAAAGGTGCCAATTTTAATATTGAGAATAAGGCACATTATTCCCCCCTCTAGCATTTAAGTAATTCAGCTGTTCGACTGTCATACACGCACATCCAGTGCTTGACGAATATGTATTAGGGCAGCATTCTGGTTTAAAATCTGTACTGGCAAACATATCTAGTTGTCCTTTAGGCAGCGGTATAGGTTGTTTTTTGCGGTTCCATATGGTTTGAACGCCAGTTGATGGTGTAGCACCCTTGCTATAAATAAGATTAGGATTAGGCCAAGTGGATGGTTTCATGATATAATCGGGCGAATTAGCAGCACTAAATTCGGGACCATATGCTACATTATTGTACCCCACATAACCTTCTTTTAAAGACGTATTCGAAAGCATATCAAACGCCTCGCGAGCTGTCATACTAGATAATTTATTAATAATTTCTGTTAAACTGAGAGTGCAACAACCGCAAAGCATATGACCAAACATTATCCACGCGACAATAACGATTAATATCAAGATTTCTAATCTAAATTTGTAAGATCCAACAGATACTTCCATATTATACATATTCATTAGATAATTTTTTTCCTATTTCTAAAACAGAATCTATATTGTAATTATAATCATAAATTTTTTTATTTTCAACAATAAAATATTGGTTAGAAACTAATAAATGGTATTTTTTGTCGTCATTTTTACAATCTCCTAAATTATTATTTAATTCTACAGTTCCATAAACTATTCCCCCGGTTGCCAATATGTCTCCAACTTCAACATGTTTAATTGATTTATACCCTTCAACTAATTTAATTTTTACATTTTCATTAAACCCATTATCCAATACTTTTGTTATATTTTCCAAAGTATTTATATTTTTATAAGCTAATATTTGTTCCAATTTGTCGTTGTATATTTCATCCCAGTCCGTAAATACGGTGTTATTTAGCACAATTGTTTTGGTAGTCGTGTTTAAGCAATATAAATATGGTTCATTGTATTGCTCTAAGGGGACTGCCAGTGGATGATTACGCACTGGCATCCACACTTGATTGTATTTTACTATATGACAACCACTAACAGTAACCCCATTTAATGTAAACATATCTAAACCAGTAGAAATTACCTTTATTTTAGCAGTCACGGTAGACCCGTCAAATAGTACATCGCCGGGACATAATTCTTCTATGGTTTTATTTACATATTTTTTAAGCATAAAAGGGGTATTTTTATCAAAGCATCTTAATTTTGGCAATGCGGTAGTTTCAACATGTAATACTTCCGTCATAAAATAAATAATAATAGCCAATGGTATGGCTATTGCCGTAAAAACTAACGACATTGTCGATGCTATGGGATATGTAAAAGGTAAAATCCATAGCCCGACAATTACGATTACTAATATAATGAGCATTTTAACTATGAGCTCCAACATTGCCCCCATAAACGCTTTTAATGTATAATATGCGCCTAACATAGTATAAAGAACACTAGTGGTGACGCCTTGTATTTTACTAAATGTGTCCATTACCGCAACGAGCATTACTTGAATAGGCGTAAATACGTTTAAAATTCGATTTAGTATATCGGCAGCAATTTCTGAAATACTATTGCGAATTCGTGTGATAATTTCGCGTATATCTTGTATGGCTGCGCCAATCGCAACAAATATATCTGTAATGGATCTTAACATATAATGAAATGGTTCCAAAAAGGCGCCAATAATGCTGCTCAACACATTTTGAATACAATATTGAAAATTTTCGTTGGTATATTCAAATTGGCTTTTATCTTTTGGATCCATAATAAACCCGGCAAATGGTATATATTGCGGTTTACATCTTTGATTTGGCCAATCAGCAGCAATGTCTGCCTTATTTTGAAGTATTTTACAATACGTAAACACAAAAATTACAAATAACGTAATAAATATAAACAGTATAAGCGAGAACCCATACACGTCTAAAAATTTTAAATCATATATAGAATTAACATAAAGATATGTATTATATTTATCAGCCATATAATAAATATGATAATATAATTTTACACCTTTCACCCATTTTTTGCTACGTGTAAAAACGCCCCTAAAAAGAGTAAATGACTATGTTAGTAAGTCGTCGTCTTCCCAGTCCCAAAATAATTGGTCTCCTATTTTAATATTTCGATTTGTGGTAATTAAACATGAAAAATAGTCGGTACTAATATTTTGTTGGGCTGTTGCCTCCTTACTAAATTTAACTTGTATCCATTTGTTAGTTAATTTGTCATAAATAAAATGGTCCCCAGTAACATAGATATCATCGCCATTAAGGCCGCCGCCCACTTTATACAAGGCATCATTATTTAGGTTCGCAATTCTCATGACCGAAAACACCTTTGCCCCGTCTTCTAATTCGGCGCCGAGCGGTAAATCCTCCATACAATAAATTTGTCCGTTTTTTAATTTTATGTTAGTTTTTGGATGAAAGCAAGAACCAATAGCTTTAACTATTTGCCCCGGAGGACCATTCCATGTGCTATGCATAGTTTTAATGGACCCATCTAAAACATACATAATTGTAACTACTACACCAATTAATTTACCGACCATGTCTTTAATGCTAATAGTCATTTTTTGAAACTGAATAATTGCGTTTAAAAACACCGAAAAAATGTTTTCTACTATTTGTGATAATGCGTTTCTAATATTGCTAAACATATCACGTATTGAATTTAAAGCTTTTGTGAATTCATTACCAATGCTAGCTAAAGCGCTAACTAAATAATTTATTGGTTCCAAAAACACGCCCATCATATTAAATTGAGTACTTTGAACACAATAGGTAAAATCTTCGGATATATTTTTGGAATAAATCCAATAAAGAGGATTACACCTATAAACCGGCCAATTTAATCGTACATTAATGATCGATGTAAACATTTTAAAAATAAACCAACCAGCAATAAAAAAAAGAGTTACAAATATAAAAAATCCATATTCCTTTATTGATGAACCCATAATTTATATTATTTATATATATTATCTTCTATAAAATAATTACTAATTGCGTGAAACTAATTACGTAACCGCCTTTTAGTTTTTCTTTTATTTGCGCGCTTACCTCTGCTTTTATGTTTTCGTCTGTTTGTATATTTACCACCACTTAAACATCCCCATTTGGGTCCATGTCCCGCTTTTTGTTTTTTGCCCCCCGATTGGTATAATTTATTATTTTGCTGCTGAATAGCGTCTATTGCGGATGGGCCGCCATTTACTGTTTTGTCGTAAATAGCTTGTTGTTGTTGGTCCACCGCTAATTTAGTTATGTTAGTATAATTAGCTTGGGTAGTGCCACCAGTACCGGGGGGAATGGACGTAGATGGTGGCTGTGGGACTTGAATTTGTAGCGCTGCCCCGCCGTAATATTTATTACGTTTACTTTTTTTATGCCTTCCACCTATTTTTTTACCCGTAATCGCCATTTGATTCTTTATTTGTTGCTGTTGCTGGAGATACGCTGATTGCCCCTGGCTATTTGCCCCAGCCATTAACGGCTTTATTGTTTGGGTGGGCATAGCGCTTGTTTGTAATAAATTTGTATTTAAACTCATTATATAAATAAAAATATAATAAATATTATAAAATAATAATTATTATAAAATAATAAATATTATATTTATTATATAAATAAAAGTATAAAAACTCTATTCTAAAATAATAATATAATGGATGACAACCAGCGATTACAGTTACAAAAAATGATTAGTGAAAACAATGTTAGTGATAATACGGATTTAATACGCAAACTAAAACATAGCCATATATTACGCGATGATGTAAATAGATTAGTGATGTTAAAGGCAAAAAATATGGGAGACGATGACGCACTTCATTTAGAAGCGATGGGTGAATGTGGGTTTTTATTTACTTATTATACGGATATCTATAATAAAATAAGAAAAGATGAAATAGATCTCAAGGTGTTATTTGAAGCACTTGACGTATTGCGCGACATTGAAGAGGGTAAATTAGATCAACACGAAGGTTCATATGCGTTTGGAATGTTGCTAAAAAAGATGTATGTAGACAGCGCAATAAAAAAGGCAGATAAAATAAATTCACAATATGAGAACAAAGAGCCAGAATATAAGGGCGCGCAAGTGAATATATCATGGAAGCAATATAAACGCAATATAAACTAATTATTAAATTACAAATATTTTTAAATTTGTCCTTTATTTTTTCTTTTTATTTTCTAGATTTTTCTCTACGACAATGGGCAGTATGCGTTTAGCGCCGCAACCACATTCAATTGCGTATTTACGTACATCGGTATTTTTAAATAGCACAGTATTAAATTTTTTACAGTTTAAACATCTGATATGAATATCAATGTATTTTAAGCAAACATTGTCAATTCTGGTTGCCGCAAATTTACCAGATAAAATCAATGTGCTATTGGAAAAGTAGCCGCCGCAAGAAAGCTCGCTAAGTAAGTAATTCGCAAAATGCTTCTTGCTGTCGGTCAAATCATCGGTATTTCCAATTCTGATACTTTTTACAATATCATCGAAATTGGTAACAGATGTAATTTTGTTTTGATTGTGAACTTGCGCGGTATTAGGATACAATTTTTCTTGTTGGTCTTTTACAACTATGTTAGTATACAGACGAGCTAAAAGCCATGAGTATTCATAATTGGGTGCTGGCTCATCAGTGACAACCGAAGCAGTTGCAGTCGCATCAGTAGCATCTCGTTTGTGTTTCGACTTACGCTTTTTCATTTTAGAAAAGTCTATTATTATATCTCCATTATCGTTTTCTTGGATTGGTAAATTAGTATCTGTAGGATTCATGTTTGTTAGTAAGTCTAATAATTTATATTTAAATAATAAATAAATCAATTTTTTTATTATTTTAAAAATAATATATTTGGTTTATTAAAATATAAAAAAATAGGTATTTAAATAATATATGGTTTTGGAATTTGTAATAATCCCTCTAACAGATGAATATGAAAAGGACGCATATGTTTTCGAAAATAGGTTAAAATCGGCGTGTTATAATTCGTTGAATATAGATTTTGATAAAAACTATGACAAATCATTAAGTGCGAGAGTGGGAAAATATAGAAATATGGGCAAGGACCTTATTATTATAGACGATAATTATGATGAAAATGATGAAATAAATGTACGGTATTCGAATAGTTTGTCTCGTTCGGAATCAATGAATACGTCCGATTTTATAGATTCAATTGTTAGTTTAGAGGGCAATGATGATGAACCAGAAGAAGAAAAAAAGGCGGAAGATAAAAAGGATGATGAAGACGATGACAAAAATGATGGATATTGTAATGTAATGTAATTATTTTAATATTACCAGTAAAAATAATAAAGATAATTTACTAGTAATATAATGTCTTCTAAATCTAATTTAAATATATTGGTAATAGTAGAGTCACCCGCCAAATGTCAATCAATAGAGACCTATTTAGGTCCGGGGTATAAAGTATTGGCATCTTACGGGCATTTACGTACACTAGATAAATTGGAATCAATTGATATTTCGCATGGTTTTGCGACAACCTATTCCGTATTACAAGAGCCAATTAAGTTGAAACAAATAGAAAAAATTCGGCAAGCGATTGGCAACGCAACCGAAGTCATATTGGCGACAGATGATGACCGAGAAGGCGAATCAATTGCGTGGCATATTTGCGACTTATTTGGCCTATCCGTTGCCCATACTAAGCGCATTATTTTCCATGAAATAACGAAACCAGCAATACAATCAGCTATCGCGCATCCAACCACGATTAATATGGATTTAGTGAAGGCACAGCAAGCGAGACAAATACTGGATTTACTTGTTGGTTATACCATTTCTCCCGTGTTATGGCACTATGTGGCAAAAAAACACGATACTGGTTTATCGGCCGGACGCTGCCAAACGCCGGCTCTGCGTCTCATATATGAAAACTATTTGGATATTAAAAATTCGCCGGCTACAATTGCCTATAATACAGTCGGATATTTTACCAATTTGAATTTAGTTTTCGAATTAAATAAGCAATTCATTTCAAAAAAAGATATTAAAGAGTATTTAACTTTATGCGCAAAATTCAGTTTTTTATGTACGGTTTCGCAGCCGAAAAAGGTAATAAAGGAGGCATCCGAGCCGTTAACAACTTCTAATTTACAGCAAATGGCGTCGAATGAGTTGAATTTAGGACCAAAAGAGACAATGAAATATGCTCAGCAGTTATATGAAAAAGGATATATTACCTATATGCGAACTGATTCGAAAAAATACAGCAGCAAATTTATTGATGAAGTAAAAGCGTACATTAACAAGAATTATGAGGAAAAATATATTCGACCTACTCTAGATAAAATGGCAGTAAATGACACAGACAAAACAAAAACAATAGTAAACGAAGTTGCCGTAAAAATGAATATTCCAGTGCCGCAAGAAGCACACGAAGCCATCCGACCTACACATATTGATGTAAAAATAATAAATGACGAAACTATACCAGCTAAAGCAATACGATTATACGAGCTTATTTGGCAGCGCACATTGGAATCGTGTATATCCTCGGCACAATACAATACAATAACAGCGAACATATGCGCGCCAATGGATACCAAATTTGTTTATAGGGCGGAGCAAGTCGTCTTTTTGGGCTGGCAAATTGTAAAGAATAAAAAGGCAGCCGACCCATCTATTTACCAATATCTTTCTAAGTTAAAACAAAACATTGAATTAACCCCAAAAAAAATAGAATCGCAATTTACACTAACAAATCAAAAATCGCATTATACCGAGGCACGAATGGTTCAATTATTGGAGCAAAGAGGTATTGGCAGACCATCCACATTCGCGTCTATTATCGACAAAATACAAGAGAGAAAATATGTAGAAAAGCAGAATATTGTTGGCAAAAAAATAGAAGAAGTGGATTTTATTTTAAAAATAGACGATAATAACAAAATAGAAGAAACACTAACAACCAAAGAATTCGGAAACGAAAAAAATAAATTAGTTATTCAACCTCTAGGCATTATTGTAATCGAGTTTTTATTAAGCAAGTTTAATTCATTTTTCGACTACGAATTTACAAAACATATGGAGGACGAATTGGACCAAATTGCGACAAGTCAACTACTATGGTCAACCGTATGCCAAAAATGTTATGATACGCTTCAATCCGCTACTAAAGAGGTACAACATTTACAAAAATTTAGCATTGATTTAGGCGGCAATCATACGTTTGTTATTGGTAAATATGGACCAATTATTAAACATACAGACCCCGCAACTAACAAAACTACTTTTTTACCCGTTAAAAAGGATCTAGATATTAACGAATTAAAGAAGCAAACCGCTAAATCAGTAAAACTAGAAGACATTGTAGATGGTACAAAACAAAATCAAGACGCTATTGGCAAATATAAGGGACTTGATCTATTTGTTAAAAAGGGCAAATATGGCATTTATGCTCAATGGGGCAGCGATACGCGTTCCCTTGGCGGTGAATTTTCCCTAGATAAAATCGTTTATACAGATATAATACGGTTTTTAGATAAGGAAACTGTATTGGACCCATCTAAACCAGTTGGCCTAGTTAGAGAACTAACACCGAACATAAGTATCCGAACTGGGAAGTACGGTGATTACATTTTTTATAAGGCTCCCAAAGCAAAAAAGCCAACCTTTTTCAAATTAGCGGGCTTTAATGACGATTATAAAAAATGCGAAAAAATACTGATATTGAATTGGATAAAACTAACATATAACCTTCCTTAGGTAAAAATATCTACCTTGGGTAAAAATATCTACCTTGGGTAAAAATATCTACCTTGGGTAAAAATATCTACCTTGGGTAAAAATATCTACGATTTAAAATTTTGATTTTGATCTAAATTTAACGCATTGCGCACACTATATGTTCTTTCTTGTTGAGGTGTTAGTAAGTTGAATTCTAACATGAAGGAATATTCAAAATTGCCGAAATCCACATTTTGTCCATTGTGATATCGCATTCTAATATTCAGTTTACGTATTCGCTCAGCTGGAGGATTAAAATATTTATATGGTTCCATGTCATTATCAAACCATTGCGAAATAGGTGTAGTTGGTATCGGAATTTTGGCAAATGATGAGTTGACAATTCCATTGGTTTTGTTAGTATGTGTAGTAAATTCAGATAAATTCCAAGGCGATGTTTCATCAATACAATTTAATTCAGCAATCTCCATATACATATAGGCTGGACCCATAAAATTAATTTTTTGAGGCGCTTGTAAAAAATATACGGTCGCATTTGGAGCGCCGGGCAACAACCAATAACCATTGTCGCCTTGGTTTAATATATCTCCATAATAAAATCGCGGCACTTGTTGATTCACCAAAGACAAATCATTGTTAAAATTCGCATCGTAAGACGAACCATACAATGTTTCATTCGCATCCAACGCATATGCTGGGCAGCGAGAAAATCCTAAATAAGCCGGAAGCCCCCAATTGCTAAATTCGGGCAAAACCTTGGAACGCAAACACGTATTATCAACTACGTCCTTTTTATTATACACATTAGAGTCATTTGTTAGTACAAATTGGTCAGTACTATTTCCAAACCACAACTTTTGCCCTACTGAGTTGTAAACTACATTGAAGCGGTTATATGATACAAACAGTTTTTGGGCTTCTTCAAAACTAGGATTGTTCGCAAAAAAAAGGTTTACCTCATTGGTTATAACGGCATTGAATTGGTTTGTTAGTTCATTTGCCATTTGCGGTGGATTATAAAATCCATTTTCGATAGTAATTATATATTCCTTATCAATAGATGCTGATAGCGCAGTATATATAGCCTCTAAAAGAGGATCGACAATTCCATAATTACTTGGATTATATAGTTTTACCATTTTAAATGTCATAGTAATATTGTAATTAAATGCTGAAAACACACTGTAATTAGCTGGAAATGACCATGTAGATAAGCGTACAGATGCGACATTTAGGTAATCTTGTGGCAATTCAATTTCGAATTGAGACGAATTTGGATATTTAATTATGTCGCGGTCTTCGGAGTGAATTGACACATATTTTTTTATATAAAAATATTGGTTCGCATTTGGAATAATAGGATGATTATTAAATACATTATAACTACTCATATAAAAACATATGGTTGTGTGTTTTTATATAAAAATTAAAAAATAATATATATTAAATGATTTTAAATACCCCAAATTACAGTGGTCGGCAAAATAATACGACATCTTATATAAAAAATTATATTATAGGGACTTTACCAGAGTTATGGAGTGTTGTTAGTTACAAAAATAGCAATAATTTAGCAAACACACTAACACCAAGTAACAACCGTTATGATAATGTATTGATAGACGGAGATTTATATGTAAATGGTAGCATTATTAATCCATCGGATGCTAATTTAAAGGATAATATTGCCGATATTAGTATTAAACATGTTGGTGACCTCATGAAATTAGACGTTAAGCAATTTACTTTTAAAAATGATTTAAAACAACAGATTCATTATGGGTTTATAGCCCAAGAATTCGAAAAAGAGTTTCCCGAGTTGGTATCTATTAAGCCAGATAAAAACGCCAATTATAAGGCCATTAATTATTTAGAAATAGTACCTCTGTTAGTAAATAAAATACAGCAGATGCAAGAAGAAATAGACGAACTTAAAAATAAAATAGAAAGATTAGATGTTTAGGACATGGAATGTTTTCCTCCACTATATAATTATAACAAATTATATAATTAT